>Ga0194063_10001172_pt1 | contig 17477 bp, 14 predicted proteins | sample SepL3720m_MetaG_FD_155459 | JGI IMG/M metagenome (GOLD analysis project Ga0194063, IMG submission 155459) | Anoxic zone freshwater microbial communities from boreal shield lake in IISD Experimental Lakes Area, Ontario, Canada - Sep2016-L373-20m | ecosystem: Environmental > Aquatic > Freshwater... | reverse complement strand
ACCCGGGAGACTTCTCATGTCCGAGGTTGTCAGGGTACGTCGCTGCTTGAACTTTCATTTCCGGTGTAGCAAGTTCATGGTAGATGCTCTTTACCTCGGTGACCGCTTTCTGAATGTCCTGCGCTTGGTTCTGAGCAATCAAAGGGTAGTTCGTTGCGTAGGTCGTCGCGAGACCTTCAATAGCGGTGTTCGCTGCTGCGTCCGTGGGGTATTCCCTGTTCAACAGTTCCACAGCGTCACGCTTGATGAATGGAAGCGTGGAGGAGATCTTCCCGTTAGCGATAGCGTCATCCACGGCAACCCCGGTATCAGGAATGCCATGCCCGACCCTGTTATGGCAGTCAATGCAGTTCATCGTTCTTGTGATGTCAGCGTTCTTCAACCGGGTAATGTCAACGTTGGCGTTCTCAGGGGACCCAATTTCGGACTCTGACACGTAACTGACGACTGTGCCATCCGACTGAGTGTATTCAACGAGAGGAATGTTCTGAGCCTGCGGGGTGTCGGCAACGTAATCAACTTGCTGATCCACATGCCAGTGAACGCCTTTAGGTCCGTCTGTACCGGTCGCGAAGTTCTCGCTGCTGGTACCGGGCTGTGAAGTAATGGAGTCAGATTCCAGTCCGGCTGGGCGAAGAACAACGGCTACCATCTCCTTGGTGTTACCTTCATCTAACTGGTAACGGGGGCGGAGGACAAGTTTCACTGGTCCGCCTGCGGAAGAGATACGGTCAATGGAGTGGCACTTCATGCAGGTGTCAGCAACGTTCGGGAGTTCAGCGTGGTCCGGCGGAGGAATAGGAGTGGGATACTGCCCTGAAATGACTTCCACTAACTGCTTCGTTCCTTTGACTTTGGCTTCTACCCAACCTCCGATACCGGGTTTCACGTGACATTCCGCGCATCCCAGTTCCGAATGAGGAGACATAGCATACGCTTTCAGTTCCGGACCCATAGTGTGGCAGCGTCCACAGAAACTCGCGGTTTCCGTCCACGCAACTGCGGTGTAAGCGGTAGCGGTCACCATAGTAGCAAGAAGACCGCTGAAGAATATGATAAGGAAGACGCCGCGCTTGGACTTCAACGGAGGATGAGGAATTTTCGCGAAGAACGCACGAGTGCGACGGAACCGTACCTTCTTAGCCTTTTTTGGCTTGTTCGTTTTCTGGGTCGCAGATGCAACTGGGGCAACGTCCTCATCAGGAACGTTATCTGAGCCCTGTGGGCTATCCATTGCCATTACGTGAGTTCCTTTGCTCTTTGTGCTCTTAGGTAGATAGTGGTGAAGTCACCTAATCGTCACACGAGAAATGATATCGGCACCAAGATGTTTTCATTTCAGTGCTTTAGTCCCTGTGTTCTATGTTACATTTCCCTTCTGCATAGAGAATTTTCTTACGCAAAAACTTATGATAGCACTCATCATGGCGTACTGTCGGGACTTCTGTCATACAAGTGCCGTCCGGTTCTCCCATGAATGCCTTGTTTTCCGTCGGTTTCTTGCACTGCCGATGATACACTAGTAATAGACGAAAGAGGTTTCTGTGCCCGACATGAAAAAACAGCGCGGTCAGTTCTTCACTAAGAACGCGACCGTTCATGCTGTTATGGGGAACCTCGTATCTTCGCATACCGGTAGAGTGTTAGAACCATCAGCGGGCGCAGGCGACCTAGTGAACCTGATGGAGAACCGTTACGAAGATACTTTCGAGATTGACGCAGTAGAACTAGATGACACGCTTCTACATACGTGCCGAACTCCTGTGACGCATGAGGACTTTTTCACGTACGCGAGAACTCTTGATGAGTCATACGACGTTATCATAGGTAACCCTCCTTATGTGGCATGGAAAGGTTTAGAGAAAGCAACAATGGTATCAGCCGCCTCCATAAAGGCAAGGTACACCGATAAGACGAACCTTTACCACCTGTTCATTGACCGATGCATTGACTTGCTGAAACCTCAAGGGGAACTTGTTTTCATTGTCCCGAAAGAATGGCTGTTCACTTCTTCTGCGCAGCCACTACGTGAAAAGATAATGAAAGAAGGAGCGTTGACGCATCTTGTGGATTGCGGTGAGGAGAAACTGTTCGATGACGCTGATGTTCCCGCTCTTCTCATCTTCCGGTTCGTGAAAGGCGCTGACTCTTCTACAGGGACAATGTTCGCTGCTTCTCTCACCGCTGCATATCAAGGAACATGGGATCAGCGTTACCTGTACAACCGCAATGGAAGACTTCTTCTGCTGTCTAAAACTCTCGGAGATACCATATCTGAATGGGGAGTTCTACGAGATTCATACAGGGTGCGAGTGGGAATAGTGACGGGTGCGGATAAAGTGTTCAAAGTTTCGCATGGACTCGTCGTGGAACCTTCCTGCGTGAAAGAGTACCTCACTACTAAGGGACTGGAAAAGTTCATTGACGTCGGACATGTTAAGGAATGGAAGGACATGCCGCCGCTTACCGCAGCGTACCTGCTTCAACATAAGGAACAGTTGATTACACGCGGTATCGCAGACTTTGACGAAACGAACTGGTGGAAGTACGGTGCTGTCAGAAATAAAGAAGCGATGCTGTCCAAGAGGGCACGGTTCTACGGCATCGTAAAAACACGGTCGAACACTCCGTTTTTTATGAGCCCTAACGCGGTTCTCTTCGGCGGAGGAATACTGGGAATGTTCTCTACCGAAGAAACAGATGTCACTATTCCCACTGCCGTGAAAGTGCTGAACAGCCCAGCGTACTGGGAAATATTTGAAGCGATGTTCTTAACCACGGGAGATAAAGTCTCCTTACAGCCTGCAACGTTAGAGGATGCTCCTTTTCCGCGAACGGAAGCGGACGCCGTGAAATGGCTTTCTGCTTTAGTTTCGTCCACAATCTAAGCAGAACTACGCTTCTGCGCTACCACGTCAGCCCCTTGTTAGTAAACGTTCATGAGTAAAACATTGAGGGATCGCAAGTCAGGGCAGTTCCGTGGTCGCACGGCTGATTCTGTACGCGTGCCGGACACAGGCGCTAAGAGCGTCACTGTCGTTGATATTTCCTCAACAGATGACCTTCCCACCGTTGTTCTTCCCGTTGATGTGACGTATGAGAAGTTCCGCGAATTGAACTCTCTGACAAATCAGGGCATAGCGGACGATCCGACTCTTGCCGCACCAGAAGACTGAGCCACCGAAGTCCCCCAAGTGGACGAACTTCAGCAACTTTGATAGTATTCATTTCGTTAGGCACTGTGTAGGACGTTCAAGGAGAACCAACGTGCGTTATGTACAGGACCGCAAGACAGGTCAGATGAAAGGCAGTATCGGTGACGGCAAAAACCGTATACCGACTTCCGCTGATGTCGCGCCCACTGACGCTGCTGATGTTCTCTCCCCTGATTTAGACACAACCGTGGAAGCGTTCCATAAACTCGCTGACTCTCGGCATCGTATTTACCCGTACTCCTTTGATGAGTACTTCGTGTTTGGTAACACTGTTCTGGAAAGCGTCGGAACAGTCATGCTTAAATCTCGTGCGAACTCGTTCCGTCGGTCAGGAATTTCCACGCTCTACGAACGGAACGGATCCACGAAGTTTGAAGAGGAATTCGCGGTACCTTTCCTCACCGACCCGATGCATCAAGAAGCGTTCAGGAAAGCAGTGAATGCTTCTCTTCCCGAAGACAGTAAGTTCGAGTTCGTCATGTTCAGGGAACCCTTGGAAGCCCTTGAAGACCCGAATCTTACCCCTGACCTTCTCGAAGCGTTCGACCCTGCCGCTGTTCGTCTCGCTACACACCGTAAGGACCCCGCGAAACGTAAAACCCGTGCATGGTCAGATATCTTCATCGTGGGAAGGTACGAAGGGAAAACAGTGTACTTCCCCGTGAACATCAAATGCTCACGTGAAGGCAGCAGTTACGATAACACATCTAGTTGGTTCTCCGCCGCGTACGTCATCTTGAACGACTCCACTAAGGGAGCGGACAAGGAAACGTTCTTCACGTCGCTTGCGAACGGCGAGTTCGATGATGACTCTGTCACAGATTACTACTTCTGGAACTTTACCAAGGGGGACCCAGCCAAAGGCGACCAGTTGTTTACCGATGTTTCCCATTGTTCCTACCTTGAGTTCCCTGACCCTGATCAGAAAGTTTTCCGGTACAACAAGGAACAGAGTTTCCCGTTGCAGATTGATATGTCCAAGGTAGCGGCAGCACGCGAAGAAGCGAAGAGCAACCCGCGTCCTATGAGTATCCTTCAACGGAAGAAGATGCTTGCCCGCACCATTGTTGACCCGATTGTCCCTCAAGCAAAACGTGAACTCGCTGCGGCAGAAGCAGCCAGTAAAGCACTTCAAGATTAGCGCTTAGCGAACTGCGCCCACGTCATACAATGCTCTTCCCGCTCATTATATTTCCTTACCGCCTCAGCAAGATACAAACCCACTCCATACCCGTTCACCTGTGAGGGGTTCTCTTCCAGTTGAATAAGCGTCCGGTGAACGCCGATCATGAAACCAAGGGGCGCTTCGTCAGCGTCCATCGCTTCCAAAACAAGAGTGTGAGCACCTCTAGCGTTAAGGTCAGTTCCGGGAATAAGAACTTTGCCAATAAGACGAGAGAGCGCGGGACCGGGAACATTATTCATACTCTTAATGTATCACATGTGAGACATTGTGGTGCACGTCCTAACTAGCGATACGTAACCTCTGCCGAGGTGCGACAGTCAAACGTGCCTGCCAGTCCTTCAGTGTGGCATCTGACACTCCATGAGTTAACAGCCAATGCTCTATTCCGCCTTGCGCGTCAATGCGAGCAAACGCTGTTTCTAGAACGTCTCGTTTCGGAGACAGTATCTGCCAGTTTGGGTATTTCAGATCTGACTTGTATATCTCTCTGGTACCAAGTTTAAGAATAACAGGATGGTACAGTTCGCCAGTGAGGACATAATCGTCAAGAATGGCTGTGCGGTCTGCTCCCATAGCGAGCAGGATAGCGGCAGTGACGATACCGGTGCGGTCCTTACCGGCAGCGCAATGAATGTAGATAGCGTAAGGAGTGTCTCCAATGTCGGCAAGGGCTTTCGCAAGAGCAGGTACCAGCGCTGACCCGCCGTCGTTCAGGCATTTCATGTAGTTCCCCGCCATGTCAGCGTAATGATTGTCCTTCTTAGGGTCAATACCCCATGGCGCGTTCGGAGCAAGTTGAACAGGATGCAGCGTGATAACTCCTGAGTCAATGAACTTTTGTAACGCTCCGTGTCCTTCGGAAGCGCGTTCCCCGTCCGAGCGAAGATCTATGACGTGACGAACTCCGTATTTAACAAGTTCGGTAACGCCTTCTTTCCCGAGGAGGACAGGTGCTTCACCGCGCACAATACGTCGGTTGCTGATCTTGCCGCCGTTCGCTAGCGGGATGCCGCCGAGGTCGCGAATGTTGTACCCGTTGGGGATATCAAGAATGCGGGATCGGGGGTCGTGTGAGTGATGCTGCACTACGACCTCTGACCTAGGGAACATCGTTACGTTCTTAGACACGAGCATAACTATAGGTCTAACAATACTTACAGTCAATAGGGGTTCAGGTAAAGTTTTTTAATCCGTACATGTCAGCGATTGCATGATCGCGTTCTGACTCTGTCGTAAGTGACAGAATCGTATTCATGTGACTGATGGTGAAAACCGGTATTCCGACGTTCGCTAACTGTATTTTCTGGTAGGAGTAGTACCCGCCGCTTATGGCGATCGCTGTCGCTTCCACGTACGATTGGGTTACTTTAGAATTCAGGATTACCTGCAAAGCAGGCAAGGTAACATCCGTGACGTGAGGTTTTATCGTTATTCCGCAGCCGTTTATGAACAAACTGTCGGTAGAGGAAGAAAGCATGAAACGAGGTTTCTTCGCGTACAACGGGGTAAGAAGTTGAGGTCCGACGGGAACGATTCCTTGCGTTCGACCGAACGCGTACCACGCGGCGTACGGTTTCTTTCCTTTGTCTCGGAGCGCTAGTTCGGCTTTTATCGTTTGAAAATACGCGTACCCTAAGGGATACGTGCTGGCGAGGTAATCCTCCTCCATAATGATGGCTTTCCCTTTAACGCGATGATAGGGATAGATGACTCTCCCGGACGTGTTACGTAGGTCACACTCATTCTTAATGTGAGGAACTTTGATGCAAGGAATCGTTAGCCCGTGTTCCACTTCATGCCCGTCACTCGTCAAGTAATTTCCTGTTTTTGTTCTCTTACCTGACAGCAGATACAGCCCGTCACGAGATGTCGCTATTCCGAACCTGACATCCGCTATCTGCGACAATGTTCGAGGTTGCTCCCGCATTCGTCTCACTACCTGCGCCTGTTTCTTCCCAAACAGTTCCCATCCTTTCTTATCCGTTACAGTAATGGGATGCCGCGCGATCTTGTCGGAGGTAGCCCAGTTCGCCGGTAGAGAGCCAAGGTCTTCCAACCCAGTCAGGGGAAGGTACCCTACAACAGATGACGTTGTTCCTTCTTGAATAGTGCGAGCAGTCAGGAACGTGATCGCTGTATAGATTTGTGCGGAGAACACCCTATGATGCTGAAAATCAACTATCTGGTCAATCATTCCTGTATGAGCGAACCATTGCCTTAAAGTGCGCCCTGACAGGCTTGTCAGGAATCCGTTCGGCGTGATAAACACGAGATGCCCGCCGCGTTTAACCATCTGACTGGACTGCTCAAAGAAAGGAAAGTACAGGTTGAAGTTCCCCTCTTCGCAAGAGATGTACTTGTCTGATAACCGTTCGCGGGCATCTTCGGTCAAGCGTTGATATCTGACGTACGGCGGGTTAGCGATAACAGCGTCGAAGGGTTCTTCGAGTGGTTCTTTCTCGGGGAACAGAAAATCGTCGTGAATGAGGTTCGGGGTAACCTTGCTGGTGTCTCCCATTGCTCGGCAGGCAAGGGTCAGCAGTGTTTGCACTCGCCGTAGGCTGTCTTTCGCTACATCTACTCCGGTGAAACGGTTGACGATACTTGACGGTTGCTCTCCTGTGCGAGAGTGAAGAGCATGCATCATCGCTACGAGCAGCGCTCCCACTCCCACAGAAGGATCTAGAACAGTCACGTTGGTGAGATCTTTCCCGTCCTCAAGCATACGAGTGACGAGAGATTCCGCCATGAAACGAGTTATTTGAACGGGAGTGTATGTCGCTCCAAGAACCGTCGCTTCCTCTGACGGCAGTAACGCCTCATAGCATTGCACGAGGTCATCAATACTGATATCTCCGGTGTTCATGAATTCCTGCACTAGATCGCTATCCGGTTTGGAGGGAGTCAGGAAAGTAAAATTCTGCAGGGTGCAGAAAGCAGCAACAACGGATGACTCTACTACATCAGTGGGTTTCCCGTTCTTGAGGGATTCCTGAACAACTGCGACAGCAGTCTTGGAAGGAACAGTCATACATGTGGTATCGGGATGTCGGCAGGACGCTGATATTGCCGATACACTTAGGCATGCCCTGTGATGGTATGCCTGTCCCGTTTGAGCGTCCTGAGTTTGAGGACGCTCCTCTCCTTAACGCGTACTACGCGGATAAGGACAGTATCCGTCATTCTTTTGCTATACCCGGTCATAAGAATGACGTTTCACTGGTGGGAGACCTGATCTCCGCTGACCGTCCCCTTATTCTGAATAATGATATGTCATTGCCGTCATTGGGGACGTTACGTGCCGCTGAGGAACGCGCTGCTCGAGCGTGGGGAGCCGATCATGCTCGTTTCAGCGTTAACGGGTCCTCTGCCGCTAACCAAGCCGCGATGATGTCTATGGCAAACCATGGACAGAAAGTCATCATTTCGCGTACGCTACATAAATCGCTTCTTTTCGGATTAATAAATTCTGGCGCGATCCCAGTGTGGGTGCGCCCAGAGTACGACGTTCTTACGGGTCTTCCGTGCGGCATGTCGGCGGAAACGATTGAACGAGCATTATCGGATAACCCTGATGCGGTAGCGGTTTTCATTGGCGAACCTGCCTATGTAGGGACGTACGGTGATATTTCGGCGGTAGCGAGAACCTGTCATGACTACGGTGTTCCCCTTGTGGTGGATGCGGCGTGGGCAGCGCATTTCGGTTTTCATCCGGATCTTCCCCTGAACGCTTTAGCGATGGGAGCGGACATGATGGTGACGAGTGCGCATAAAACGCTTCCTGCGTTCACTCAGTCCGCTATCTTGTTCGCTAATGGGGAACGCATTGACCTGAAAAGGTTAGATAAAGTGTTTGATGGAACTCAGACAACGAGTCCTTCCGTTCCCATTCTTGCCAGCATTGACGCCGCTCGCGCTCTCATGGAAACTCGAGGGGAAACCCTTCTTGGTGAAGCGCTCAGAGGCGTCACCGTAGCGAAACAGCGCTTATCATCAGTGGAAGGGTTAGGGTTGCTGGCGAACCTTCAAACGGACCCGTTGAAACTTGTTCTGCATCTGAATGGTACAGGTAAAGAGGGTCGCCCTATCGCTAGGGTTCTTTCCGCTCACGGCATCGAAGTGGAAACAGCGAACAGGGATATCCTCATTCCTCAGGTTACCCTTGCTGATTCCTATGACGATATTCAAATGCTTACGGACCTTCTTCTTGAAGAGTTCAGCAAGGACACGGACGCGCTTCCCCGTCCGGTTCCTTCTTCCAACGCATGGCAGGTGGATCCTATTATGGTAATGAGTCCTCGGGAAGCGTTTTACTCGCCCACGGAAATGGTTCCGTGGGAAATCGCTGTTGGACGGGTGTCAGCGGAACTGGTCGCGCCTTACCCACCAGGTATTCCCGTTCTCGCGCCAGGAGAGAAAATCACTCTCGAAGTCATGGATACGCTCAGAGAAGCCATCAAATCAGGGGTTCATATCGCTTACGCTACGGACCCTACATTGAAGAGACTTTCGGCTATCAAAGATTAACGGTACAGAACTTGCTAACGTTAGATATAGGTGGTATCCTTAGAAGGACAAAGGAGGTTGCTGTGAGCGAAACTCATGATGATTCCGTGAGTATCCCCAAAGAAGGTTTCTACGTGACCTCTGAGGAATGCGTTTCATGTGACCCTGACGAAGACGCTGACTGCTACATGGGTGTGTACTTCAAGGTTGCTTTCATGTCGCCTCAGCGAGTTGACCTTCTCGTATGGAGCGGAAACGGTCATCAGTGGGAAGACGTCACAGTGAACATGCATCCTAAGTTCTCCTCTGACCAGCGTAAGCATCGCATTCGTGACGTACTCGCTGGTCTAGCGAAGGTCCGTTCGTATTGCGGAACTGCTGTAAAGAATCTTCCTGCTGCCGCGTTCTAAAACGTTTCCAGCAAACGAACGAATCAGTCGTCGTCGTTATCGTGATCGCCCGGAGTCTCTACATGAGTTTCCGTAGGCTGCGGAGTATTCGCCGTAGCGTCATCTTGGGCGTGCTTATCACTGTCATTGTCTGCGGAATCTGACGGCGTAGGAGCAGGGCTCTGGTCATGAGTTGGAGTGGGTGTCGGTGAAGCAACGGGGGCTTCTTTGATTACCGCCCATCCCGTAACAACTCCGGTGTACGCATCTACAATACCTGCAATAACGGATTTGTCGGGACGTTCCATCGTCACTACCCAAACTTTACGTCCCGCTACGACGTCTTCTGTGCTGGACAGCACTGTTCCGTGAGCGCCGCTTTGAACCATAGCCTGCGCTTGCTCGGATGATACGTAGATGACTGTAGAGGCAGGGGTAGGCTTCGGGCTTACCGGTGTAGACGTTTTTGAGGGAGCCGGGTTAACAGACGGTTTATGAGTAGGGGCAGGTGTAGACGCTGCGGATACTTTCTTCGTGTTCGTGGGCTTAGGTCGCGCCGAAGAAGTAGTTTCTGGAGTTGGCATCGGAGTTGGCTCAAGTGTGGGGAAAACTGACTGAGATGGCGTAACGCTGGGAGACTGAACCGGATCCGGGACAGCAACGGAAGACTCTGCACTAGCGATCGTTGCTGTGGGCTCTGCTACAAGAGACATCGTTCGTTGCTCGGCTGATTCATTAGATGATGCTGCCTGAACGACAGAGTAACTCGCCACTGCGGACATTAAAACGAATGTTATGCCAGCAGCACCGGCTATCAGTGCATTCTTGTAGCCCTGTTTCATGTTACTCTCTACCACCTTATACTGACGAGAAGGACTCGCCTAGCATACACTAGTATCGGTTCGCGTCTACGACTTTACGGTTAGACGCAGGTTAAACATTGAAGTGAGCGTTAACTACTTTTCGTTGTTGTATGAGAAACCGTGTTCGCAGGCTTTTTCACGATAGTGGGTTTCTTCAACGGCGGCGGGGCAACGCTTAGGGTGGTTTTCTTGGTAGCGGAGAACGCTGACAATTTAGGTTTGTTGTTCGTTGTTCCGCTTGTAGCAACGGCAGTTTGCTGCAAGGTAGCGATCTGCTGGCTCAGAGTCAGTAACTGCTGACGGTACTGATCAAGGTTAGCGCGGTCTGCGACAACTTGAGCGGCATATGAATCCAGTTGTGATTGGGTAAGCCCTGCGCTTGTCACCGGTTCTACCGAAGTAGAGACAGCGGCGTCAGCGGTTTTCTTCGCTTGCACTTCCGCTGCTTTAACTCCGATGACTCCAACGAGTCCGATGCATGCGGCACCCGCAAGACCGACAGACCAGATTTTATCAGAAGTGGAAGCACGCCTTCTCAGGTGAGTGGAACTAGTCGTCATTACCGGACCTTTCCTGCTCATTCTCTTCATGGTGTGTCACAAGGACACCGGATGTTGCTGCGACTGTTATTACTTGTGTGCGCTGAGGCGCTTGCTTGAGAACTTCCCATCCAATGACTTCACCTGACGTATCATTCACATAGCCAGCAACTACGGAGCCGTCTGACCGTTGAACAGTAACGCCCCACACGTTCGTGTTCTTGTACTGTCCGTGCTCAACAGAAAGTATTTTTCCTTCAGCAGCGTCACGTATGACTTTTTCGGCGTTTTTCTCGTTGACAGTTGCTGGTGCGGCAGTCCCTTCCGCTAAGACTGCCGCACCAGCGGCTTGTGATTCCGAGGAGACCCCTGTGGCGAGTTGTCCTGCGGCAGGTTCAGCGGCAACACTAATGGCGGCAACCGTGCTGCCAACAGACGGACCAGCAACCGCTGCCGTCTGAACTAATGCTGTCCCCGCCATAGTGAACGCCATAGCAACAAGAGTGCCAGCGCCGCAAGCAGCGATCAGTGTACTCCTGTTCATGATGTCCCCTCGGAAGCGTGGTGGATGTTACAGTGGTGGAGGTGGTGCGTGGTGGAGGTGGTGCGTGGTGATAGTCATACTATCGGAAGGGATAGCCAAAAAACGGTTCGAGCAAGGTGAAATCGAGGTATGGTTTGAAAATACTTTTACAGGTAAAAGGGAACGGCACCGTACGTTATGCGCGGCGCCGTTCCCTATCCTGAAACTTACTCGGCGACCACCCCTGTGATCGGTTCCTTCTTCGGTTCCTTCTTCGATTCTTTCTTCGGCTCGCTCACCGGCAGCACAGCAACATCTTCCGTTACCCGCATGTTCTCGCCGTCCGGTTCCATATCCGCCAGCAAACGACGAATACGACCGTTAGCGTCCTGCATACCGGAATGCAGCATGATTTCACTGAGAGCATCCTCAAGATACTGCTGGATAGCACGACGCAGCGGACGCGCACCCATGACCTTATCCCAGCCCTTATCCGCGAGGAACGACCTAGCCGAATCCGTCACCGTCAGACTCCACCCCGCTTCAATAGCGCGTCCCTGCAAATCGCGAATCATGATATCCACAATCTTCAGAATACTCGGCTTGCCCAACGGATGGAACACAACAGTTTCATCAATACGGTTCAAGAACTCAGGACGGAACGTCTGCTTCAACTCACGATCCGCTGTAGCCTGCATCCGTGAATACACATCAGAGTCACTATCATTAGAGAACCCAAGATTCATACCATTAGCGAAATCACGAGACCCAAGGTTCGTCGTCATAATGATAACCGTGTTCTTGAAATCAATGACTCTGCCCTGACCGTCCGTGAGACGCCCTTCATCAAACAGTTGAAGGAACGCGTTGAACACGTCCGGATGCGCTTTCTCAATTTCGTCGAACAAGACAACACTGAACGGACGACGGCGAACACGTTCCGTCAACTGCCCCCCATCTTCATACCCGACATATCCGGGAGGCGCACCAAACAGACGAGCAGCAGTGTGCTTCTCCGCGTACTCACCCATATCAACGGAAATCAACGCTGACTCATCACCGAACAGGTACTCAGCAAGGACCTTAGCCGTCTCGGTATTGTGCGTGACGGTGTATCCATCAGTAATGTAAAGGTGATCTTCGCTATCGAGATGAATGCACTGTACTTTATCTCGGCGAGCAAAATCTATGCTTTTGATTTTGTTCTTAAGCGTATCCGCATACTGATAGTCGGATGGTGTTAAATCAGACTTCCGTGAGAGTCTAAATATTGCAGAAGGATTTGGAATGCGGATAAAAACATTGTACGCCACTCTTCCCTGCTTTTTCTCTCCATTATGCGTATATGAAGGATTTTTTGTCGTCATGTTAGCAACCCCGCCAAGCCCTCGAACTAGTTCTTGTACACCTTCTGCGAGTTTAAGGCTAGTTGAAGTGAACACGGGAGTCTTATTTACACTGACAGTTCCATCCGTATCCATAAGCCCCTGTAACAAAGCAATGCGATCTTCCACCGACGCAGTGAAATAAATATCAGGAATATACTTCTGATAGGAAAGATGTCCCAGCATTCCTATCTGCTGTAGGGATTTCTTTAAAGGATTACGAAGCACTCCAACCTTCCCTTTACCTCTATTGGAAGGATGTCCGTCTTCCATCCGGAGAGTATACATTATACTTCCCTTGCCTTCTGCTGAATGCTGACGTAAATACATCCCTTCGTCTTCTAGAAGGCTCCCTATGTAAGATACAGTTTCTGCGTCCGTAGTAGTTATGCGAAGATCGCCCTTATTCAAACTGCCGTCTCCTAAGAGAGTTCCCAATAGGTACGGATGAACAGGTAATTCGTCGGCATTCTTGAAATTGGCAGGTTTTATTAGTTCAACAGAAAAACTTTGTTTAACATTTTCAATACGTTTTTTGAGTTCTATTGTTGTAATTATCTTCCAACTCTTCGCCTTTTCTGTCCTTTTTTGCTGCCCTGTATGGGGTCCCCATACCTTCCAAAGATGCTCGTCGGATGCTTCAACAACTCGTCCGTCGGCAAAAGTTATCGTATAGACATCCCTTTCTCCTTGTGGGTAAACTCCGTCTACTTCCGCTGTGCCGCCATCTGGCGTACAAACTATAGAGCCTAGTTCCATTTCTCCCATTGGTTGCCAACCCGTCGGGGTAAGTACTTTGGATGTCAGAGGTTGGGCTTTACCAACCCCACTTGGTCCCGCGAAAATGAATACACCAGAAGGACGTTTCGGGTCCTTGAGCCCAGCGCGAGCACGACGGATAGAACGCGAAAGGGTATGAATTGCTTCGTCTTGACCAATGATGCGCTTACGCAGAATGTCCTCCATATCGCGCAGACGGTCAGTTTCCGCCTCCGTCAACTGGTGAATGGGAACACCCGTCATGCTTCCGACAACCTCAGCGATAATGCGTGCATCAACTGTACGGACATCCAATGACTCTTCCTTGTTTCGCTGAATAACTAAATCAAGAGTCTGAGTCAGTTTCTGCTGCTCATCGCGAAGCCGAGCAGCCTTCTCATATTCCTGAGCCGCTACCGCCCTGACCTTCTCCACCCCCACCGAAGCAATGTCAGCCTTGATAGCAACAACTTCATCAGTGGAATACACCATGCTGTTCAACCGAACGCGAGCGCCTGCCTCGTCAATAACGTCAATAGCCTTATCCGGAAGGAAACGGTCATTGATGTAACGGTCAGCGAGGTTCGCAGCGACTTTCAACGCTTCATCTGTATACATAACGCGATGATGCGCTTCATACCGGTCGCGTAGTCCCATCAGAATATCGTATGTTTCCTCAGGCGTGGGAGGAGCAACCTGAATAGGGGCGAACCGGCGTTCCAACGCTGCGTCCTTCTCAATGTACTTACGGTACTCATCGTACGTGGTCGCTCCGATGACTTTGATTTCTCCGCGCGCCAGCATAGGCTTCAACATACTGGACGCGTCAATTGCGCCTTCTGCTGCGCCTGCCCCAACGAGGGTGTGAATTTCGTCAATGAACAGGACAACGTTAGGGTTCTGCTTGATATGGTTGAGGACTTTCTTCATTCTTTCCTCAAAATCGCCACGGTACTTGGAACCAGCGATAAGGGAACCCATGTCAAGGCTGATGATCTGGATGTCTTCAAGGTTCTTCGGTACGCGCTTGTCCACTACGCGTTGCGCGAGCCCTTCCAGTATTGCGGTCTTCCCGGTACCGGGCATACCTACGAGAACAGGGTTGTTCTTCGTGCGTCGGGACAGTACCTGCATGATACGTTCGATTTCGTTTTCCCGTCCGATTACGGGGTCAAGGTCTCCGTTCGCTGCGGCAGCAGTGATGTCTGTGCCGAACTGCTCCAACGCGTTATCGCCTTTGGATGGCTTACGAGCGGTGCCTACGAGACCTGATGATGCGTTTGACTCGGCTGGGTCCGCTGACGTGGTAGGACCTTGTGGTTGCCCTCCGGCGAGAATACCAACGATGGTTTCACGAACGGCGGCGAAATCCACGCCAAGGTCGCTGAGGGTGGTGTACGCTACTCCGTCTGTTTCCCCCATGATAGCGAGAAGGATATGTTCCGCGTCAATGTAGTTATGTCCGAGTCCAACGGCTTCTCTGAGCGCTGATTCGAGGACTTTCTTCGCTTTTGGAGTGAAAGGAATATGACCTGTCGTGGGGGATTCTCCTCGTCCGATTTTTCCGACGATAAGTTCGATGACGTTCTCTTTGAACACTCCTGAATTATGCAGGACTGTTTGAGCGGCGCCTTCCTCGTCTTCCAGAATACCTAGAAGTAGATGCTCGGTACCAATGTAGTTATGGTTCAGTGAGCGCGCTGACTCCTGTGACATGACAACACAACGTCGTGCCCTGTCCGTGAATCGTTCAAACACGATATCTCCACCTTCCGCTAGACGAGGGAACACTAAACCTTACACGACTGTTTCACTCGTCATGAGGTGAGCCGTCCACGAGGAAACGATCGCTTCTGTAAGTATCGGTGCTCGGGGTATGTCGGTATGGTTCTTTTGTGGACGTCTAGTGAGGCGAAAAGGAATACGCCGATGTAGACTGTAACTCAGCGCGGCATAAGGTGTGCCGGTTATAAATGGAAGGTGGCTCAACGTGAAGCGACTTTTTGCTTCTGCGGCAGCCGTTGTTGCTGTCGTGTCTCTAGGTCTAGCACCTGTCGCTAGCGCGGCTCCTGCTACTCATGCTGCTCCCGCAGCGGTCGTCGCGGTTAGTAACGGCGATTTCGTTGATGGCATTCAAGAGGTCATGCCGTCTCTTCGCGACCAGTACACGGATAGCCAGTTGGTTAAGATTGGCAAGTCTATGTGCTCAGCGTTCAAGGCTGGCAACAGCGTAAGCGCCCTTAACAAGGTCGCCCGCAAGTACCTCACCAAGGACGAGGCAATGGTTATCATTTCTCTGTCCACTGCGGCGTTCTGCCCGAAGTATTGGTCGAAGGTTAAGAAGTACTACCACATTGGTGGCTGACCGTATCTAGAACTCCCGTCAGAAGGGGCACCCCATGGATAGCGGGATGCCCCTTCTGCATGTTCGGAATGAATACGTCAGTGGATGACTTCTCCTTGAATGACTTCTCCCGTCCCGTCAGAGAACACCTCTGACATGGGAGAGGATTCCTGTGAATCTATCCACGTGTCTGTGGTACGAATAAGTAGAAGCGTGGAAGCGATAGCCACAGCAATGTCATCCCCTAAACCGAAAGGTCCTAGAAGGATCTCTGGAATCAGATCTATCGGAGACAGAACATACAGGTAGCCCAGCAGAGGAAGAACAACTCCTGTGCGTGACGGTCCTGCCCATCTACCGGAGAATACTGCAGCAAGCATCTTCGGTAGAGCAGATATCCGCTTTCCCCATGCATGACCGCCACGGGCTTCCTTCACAGCGGAATACACTGCTCCTGCCGTTGCTGCTTTTCCGGCTTTAGTCGCCATCAGGGTATGCCTCGTCTGCCTGTTATCCGAAGGAGTGAACTACCTGAACGAATCAGATAATTTTGTATGTGTAGACTTCTTTGTATGCTCGCCATTGCCCGCTGACGGAAGGCGCGGAAGCCTGTACTGTGCAGGAGCCTTTGCTTGCACCACGAAGGCGTACATCACCGTTACCGTTGAAGGACAAGGTGCAGTGGCTGCTTCCGCTTGTGATACGCCAAGCGATGCTTCTACCGGCGTTCGTTCGTGTCCCACCCTTCATCAGGCGGACAGTCTGGCGAACACTGATCTGACTTCCGGTAGCGGGAGCGGACAGTTTCGCTGTCTGCGTTCCCAGCACAACTCTGATGTTGTATCGTTGTGACACTCCGTTGTATCCGTTACCGCCGACACTGGAAGCCGTGAGAACACACGATCCGTGTCCTTGATTCACAGTCAGGTTAGTCCCTCTAAGAGTGCAAGGACCTGTCTCCGACAGCGTAGCGGGACTTCCGGAAAGAGTAGCAGTATTGAACACAAGTGTCTGCCCGTTAGCCAAATTGAACGTGCCACCGGGAGTCCATGTGGCTTGACCCGCAGGAGCAATAGCGATAACGTCAGGCTGGTTTGACGGCTGAACAACAACGGTGTCAGTGGTCTGACCCATCGTACCGTTATCGGCAACGAACACCGCTGTGAACGTTTGAGTTCCCGCTGCCTGCGGAGTCCAGACGGTGCTTGCTATACCGTTTGCGGTCCGTAGCCCACCGCTGATGGGTTGGCTACCGGCAACGAAGGAGATAGTTCCGGGTACGCCCGTGGTTGCCTGCGCTGTGATAGTGGAAGGAACCCCTTGGTTCAGGACAGGAGGAAGAATCAGGATGACGGGGTTGCTGTTCTGAGTGATAATCACAGTGTCAGCCGGGGACTGTGAAGCGTTCGCTGAAATAGGGTTACCCGTGGGTGAGTACACCGCGTAGAAGTTGAACGTTCCAATTGTCTGTGGTGTCCATGCGACAGTCGCAGATGACTGAGCCATGATGTTCGTGGGAAGTAAATTGATTGTTCCTACGGGCTGTCCAGCAGCGGTGAAGAACGTCACGGTTCCTTGCGGCTGGAACGTTGAAGGACTCAGAGAGGTGACGGTCGCTGTCACGTTTACCGGCACGCCAATTTGGACAACGTTAGGAGCGGCTACAGTAATGATGGTGTTCGTCGCTGCGACGCCGTACCCAATAGACATGGATGACTGACCGTCCGAAGCGGTCAGAGTGAAATTCCCTGCGTAAGGAGGAGCCCAC
>Ga0194063_10001171_pt1 | contig 17477 bp, 13 predicted proteins | sample SepL3720m_MetaG_FD_155459 | JGI IMG/M metagenome (GOLD analysis project Ga0194063, IMG submission 155459) | Anoxic zone freshwater microbial communities from boreal shield lake in IISD Experimental Lakes Area, Ontario, Canada - Sep2016-L373-20m | ecosystem: Environmental > Aquatic > Freshwater... | reverse complement strand
CTTCATGTCCCCGGAGAACTTATTTTTTCGGTGCGCCCGCTTCCCTCCTTTGATGTCTGGAAGCTCCCGTCTGGCCAGCCGATCTCCGCAGCTGAGATCGCGGGCTTTCCTGCTGTTCAACTTTTCGTCCAGCGCGCACAGGTGGTTGTTCCTGACTTTGAGCTTACCGACGCCAATGCAACCGATGTGGCAAAGATTTGTTGGCGGCTTGACGGCATCCCGCTGGCGATTGAGCTGGCGACCGCACGACTGAAGATCCTCTCGCCAGCCCAGATTGCAGCACGACTCAACGACCAATTTCGCCTCTTGAAGGGCGGCGGGCAGCCCCTTCCCCCGCACCAACAGACCCTGCGAACGCTCATCGACTGGAGCTACGACCTCCTCTCCGATCCTGAAAAAGTCCTCTTCGAACGGCTGGGTGTTTTTGCAGGCGGGCGCACGCTCGAATCTATCGAATCAGTCTGTGCGGGAGGCACTGTCGGGCAAGATGATATTCTCGATCTCCTCCAAGCTTTGGCCGACAAGTCGCTCATATTCATGGAATCCGACGAGTCGGGCGCTCGGTTCACCCTTCTGGAGTCGGTCTGGCAATACTCGCGCGAAAAACTGCGTGCGTCCGGAGAGTTCGACCAAATCCGTGACCGCCACCTCGCCCATTTCCTGCATCTCGCGGAATCTGCCGCCACGCATCTGCTTGGACCAAATCCCGCAAGCTGGCTCCGCAAGCTTACTTCTGAATCGATCAACCTGCGATTTGCTCTCGAGTGGGCTTCCGAACACCCCTCGGATGCTGAAAGCGGCCTGCGCCTCATCGCTTCTCTTTATCGCTACTGGGAAATCTGCGGAAACCTTGATGAGGCTCGCCGCCATATTGATGCGATCCTTGCGCGACGAGACTGCGAGGACTCGCCTCTCCTGTACGCTCAAGCGCTTGCCGGAGCTGGGCGCATTGCTTGGGCTCAAGACCGCTACGATGACGGCCAGCTCTGTCTGGATCGCGCTTACAAGCTCTTTGCCGACCTCGGCCAGACCGACGAGCTCGGTCTGATCTGCGGATCCGCAGGCTTCCTGGCATGGTCGCGAGGGGATAGGGCGCTTGCTGCCACTTTCTTTGAACAGGCAGAAGCGATTGGCCTCCAGACTGCTAATCGCCGAATTTCCGCCATGGCGCTCGCAGGCAAAGGAACGATGGCCGCCGCCGGGGGAGACCTCCGCACCGCTCTCGAAATGAAGCGCCAGTCGCTCGCGATGTTCCGTGCAATCGGTGACAAATGGGTGACCGGATACAGCCTGTGGGGCGTCGCGCAAGTCGCGCTAGCGCTCGGCCAGCCAGCAGAAGCACGGGAGGCCCTCCGCGAATGGGCGACCATCGCGAGCGAACTCGGCAACCGCTGGGCGATCCCCTACATCCTCCAACACCTCGCCGACGCCTCGCGCATCGAAGGTCAGATGGAGCTGAGCGCCCGGCTTTTCGGCGCAGCCGAGAGGCTCCGCGAACAATGCGGCCTCCGCCTCACGCCCAACGAACAGTCTGTTTACTCCGCCTCAATCAAGGCGCTGGGATTAAGCCTCCCACCAGAACAGCTCGAAACGCTCTGGAATGCCGGCCGGCACCTGCGGCCGGAATCTGCTCTAGAGCTCGCCCTAACGAATTAATTTCAAATTTGTTAGCCCGCGCTATTAGAATGCCAACCATTGCGCCTCAAACGAAATCTGCGTCCTAGGGGCATGTCCTTCAGCTAGGCAAAGGGCTCACGATGAAGGAGGCGGTAGCTCAGGGGGCTTTTGCCGGTACACTTTTTAAAAATGCGGCTGAAATGGAAGGGATCGGTAAACCCAACCTTGAACGCGATTTCCGCAATGCCAAAAGAGGTGAGCCAAAGCATGTGCTGCGCTTTTGCGATGCGGAACTGCTGAACATACTGCATCGGCGAGGCCCCCATCACTTCTTTGAAAACAAAGTGAAAGCGTGTGGGTGAAAGATTGACGACCTGCGCAAGGTCTTCGCGCGTGAAAGGATCCGCGAAATGCTCTTGCAGAAATTTCATGACGGGAGCGATTCGGAGAAGACCTTGGACTAAATCACGCAGATTTTCCTCAGGCCGGGAAACTTGAAGAAGGCAATTCATCAATTGGAACCCGATCTGATGCCGTCGGCAGGCTGCGGCGAGCCCAGGCTGTTCCTTTTTGATTTCGGCAAGTGCCTGGCAGAGATCGCCAACATGGTTCCCTACATTCTCGGGGAGGACGCTGGGCGTATCGATCAGGCGCAGCATATCGATCGAATCGAACAGTGTGATATGGCAGTGTGCCCAGCGGGCGCGGATCTTTCCGGATCCGACAAAAACAAAATGGTGCATGGTATTTGCCTTCACGACCACCGCCTGCCCATCGCAATAGCGCAGAGGTTTTGCCGTTCCTTGGTAGAGGTCGGCATCGCCACCCATGACCTGAGTCACCACTGCGAAGGGTAATGCGTGTTTCTCCGTTGTCTGTCCGTCGCAAAGCGGAGTCACATTCCCATCAATCCATGTAAACTTCAGGGCACTTTCCAGCAGCGCTTGAAATTCGTGCTCCTCAGATGTCATAAAAAAAGCACCTGAAAACCGGCCTCAAGAGCGCCGGATTCCAGGTAGCAGCAAAATTGTTCCACAGTACAAAACAACATAAATTCAGTACTGTGGTGCATGGCGCAAAACGGACATCCTGTCCATCATTTGTCACCTTTAACGAAAAAAGGGCAGTCCCCCTTGCCAAAAATTTCCCTCCGTTACCCCGATCCAAGTCCTCCTCTAATGAAGATCCCCACATTGATTGTTCTTTCTGCCCTGGCTTCTCTTCCGTTGCTCACGCACGCCGAGACAGCCCCACCCCAGACGTTTGCCTTCGAAACCTACGTGGGCCGCGCCTACAACTGCCTCGAAAACTTGCCCGACAAGGAGGGGATGCCTTACTTCAACATCTTCTGGACCGATCCGGCGGAAGCGGGACATGCCGGCGGCATTGATTCTCCGGACTTGTGTTCGCGCATGTGGGAGGCTTCCATTATGGCCCGCCACATGACGGGCCGCACGTGCAGCAACGAAACGATCTTTGGCAAAAATGCGCTGCGCTTCATGGACCCCGCAACGGGATTGGTCGTCCCAGGCACCGCCTTTTTCGTGTTTACCCACAGCATCGCCATGCATGCGGAGACGACGGCTTATGCTGACAGCAAAGATCCCGCATTGCTTGATATGATCCGGAAAGCGGCGGACAATCTTCCGACCACCTACGATATGGCATGGCGGTCCGAACCCATCAAGTGCCTGATGAACGGCGCGCGCCTGGCGAACTACCAACCGGCTTTGGACTACGCCGGCAAGCTGGTGCATGGGGATTCGATGGTTGGCAACCCGAACAACAAGAAGTTTGGAGGCCACATGCATGCGCAAATGCGCGTGCTGGCCGGCGCGGCCGATTATGCCCTCTACATGAAAGATATCGCGTTGCTCGATCAAATCAACGCGATCTACCTCAACGCGATGTCCCTCCCCGGCGCGCGCTTCGGCTTCTTACGAGAGACAAGCCGGGACGACGATCTCGTGGGATGCGAGACCTGCGGGGTTATGGACTTCGTCGCCCTTGCGACCACGCTCGCCAACAATGGCTACCCGGAACATTGGGGAGATGTGGAACGCGTCGTCAGAAACCAACTCGTGGAAAATCAGGTGGTTGACGGAAGCTGGCTCAAGCCGGGAGATAAACCGGATACGGCAAACGCAAGCTGGCGCAACGTCGGCTCCCGGATGGTCGGCGGGTTTGCCGGGTGGAGCTCGCCCACACACATGCTCGCCTACCGGGAAGACGATCACGGCAGGACCCGCGCGTTCCAGAACTGCTGCATCGGCTCTGGCATCCAAGCATTCTACATCGCCTGGAAGAGCGCCTCGCGGTTCGAGAACGGCGTCCTTTCGGTCAATATGCACTTCGACAAGCTCCTTCCGCAGGCCGAAATCCGCTGCTACCAGCCGTATAAAGGTTACCTGAGCGTCGCGCTCAATGAAGCGTGCAAGGTACGGGTCCGCGTGCCGGATTTTGTCGACGCCAAGGATGTCAAGGTCAGCTCGAACAAGGGCGAGGTGAAGGTGGCGGTAGAGAACGGATATCTCGAACTTGGCCCGCGCCAGGCCGGAGAAAAAATTGAGGTCACGTATCCCGTTCCCGTGAAGGAAGAAGAAATTGCGAGCGGGAATCCCAAAGGCCATCAATACCACTACCGCGTGACGTGGAAGGGCGACACGGTAGTTCGGATGACGCCCATCGGCGAACAATACAAGACGGGCTACAGCGAAGGGATGAAGAAGGACGTCGACTGCTTCTACGGAGAAGAGGGCCCCGGGCGACTCTACCAGCGGGAAGAGATGCTCAAGGACGTGACCCCGGCGCTCGCCCAGCTCCATGCCGATGATGGCGCAATCGATTTCTGGCAGCTCCACGCCAAGTAAACGCAAACAACCCTCTTACAACACTGATCTTATGAAAATACACCCATTGATTGTTCTTTCCGCCCTGGCCTGGACCCCTTTGCTGGCGCACGCCGAGACGGCCGCTCCCCAGACGTTTGCCTTCGAGTCCTATGCTGGGCGCGCGTTTAACTACCTCGACCGCATGGTCGACAAGGACGGGATGCCTTATTTTCACGTCTTCTGGACCGACCCGGCAAAAGCAGTCCATGAGCCCGGCGTCGATTCCCCCGATGTCGCCTCCCGGATGTGGGAGGCCTCGATCATGGCCCGGCATATGACCGGAAGAGAAGGCATGAACGAAAAAGTTCTCGGCAAGAATGCGCTTCGATTCTTAAGCCCCGAGACCGGGCTGGTGGTTCCCGGCACCGGATTCCTCGGGTTTTCCCAAGGCACCTCTCTGCACGCGGTCTCGAGCGCTTACGCCGACAGCAAGGATCCCGCTTTGCAGGATCTCATCCGCAAGACGGCGGACAATCTCCCGAGCACTTTTGAGATTAAGGATCAATGGCGAGCTGTTCCCATCAAGAGCTTGATGAACTGTGCGCGGGTGGCGAACTGCCCGGCCGCCGCAGCATATGCCGGCAAGCTGGTGCATGGGAGCTCGCTGCTTGGGGATCCCAACAACAAGAAGTTTGGAGGCCACACGCACGCGGGCTTGCGCACATTGGCGGGCGCGGCGGATTACGCCCTCTACATGAAAGACGCGGCGCTTTTCGATCAAGTAAATGCGATCTACCAGAACGTGCAGACGATCCCTGGGGCCCGCTTCGGCTGGCTGCCGGAGATGGTCAACCGGGGAGACGATCTCGTGGGATGCGAGACGTGCGCAATTATGGATTTCGTCAGCCTGGCCACGACGCTCGCAAACAATGGCCATCCGGAATATTGGGGAGATGTGGAACGCATCGTCAGAAACCAGCTCACGGAAAGTCAGGTTGTGGACGGGACGTGGCTCAAGCCGGGGGATAAACCAGATACGGCGAACGCCAGCTGGCACGAGGTCGGGTCCCGGATGGTCGGCGGGTTTGCCGGGTGGAGCTCGCCCACGCATCTGCTTGCGTATTGCGAAGGGGGCATGGGCAAAACCGACACGAGAGCCTTTCAAAACTGCTGCGGGGGAGCAGGGGTCCACGCGTTTTACATCGCCTGGAAGAGCGCCTCGCGGTTTGAGAACGGCGTGCTTTCGGTCAACATGCACTTCGACAAGCTCCTTCCCCAAGCCGAAATCCGCAGCTACCAGCCTTACAAAGGCACCCTGAGCATCGCGCTCAAAGAAGCCTGCAAAGTGCGGGTCCGCGTGCCGGATTTCGTCGACGCGAAGGATGTGAAGGTCAGCTCGAACAAGGGCGAGGTGAAGGTGGCGGTAGAGAACGGTTACCTAGAACTAGGCTCGCATCTGGCCGGAGAGAAAATCGAGGTCGCGTATCCTGTGCCCGTGAAGGAAGAAGAGATTGCGATCGGCAATCCCAAGCACCGTCAATACCACTACCGCGTAATGTGGAAGGGCGACACCGTGGTTCGGATGACACCCATCGGCGAGCAGTACAAGACGGGCTTCTCCGAAAACGATAAAAAGGACGTCGCGTGCTTCTACGGCGAAGAAGGCCCTGGACGCCTCTACCAGCGGGAAGATATGCTGCAGGACGTGACCCCTGCGCTCGCTACTCTGCATGCAGATGATGGCGCATTCGACTTCTGGCAGCTCCATGCCAAGTAAGCGCAAACATCATTAGACACATTGCCTGAAAATTAGTAGTCAAAGTCCGCTTCAGTAAACCCAAGCAAGCCTGATTATGACGAACGCAAACATTGAAACTTCGAAGAAGGTTAGAGTTGTCCAATGCTGGGATGATGGGGTAATCGACGATATCCGGCTGATGGATATCCTGCGCAAGTATGGCGCAAAGGCGTCGTTCAACCTCAATGCGGGGAGCCACTCCGCGACGCGAACGTCGGGATGGAAATACAAGGACATCAAGGATGTTTACAAGCTCTCCCGCAGGGAACTGACTGGCGTGTACGAAGGATTCCCCATCGCAAATCATAGCCTCACCCATCCATTCCTAGATCGCATCCCCATCGCCGACGCTGTCCGCGAGATCGTCGAGGGCCGCGATGCGCTGGAACAACTTTTTGGCTACGAGATCAAAGGGTTTGCGTATCCTTTTGGCACGCACAATGCCGATGTTCGGGCGGCGGTGCGAGATGCGGGGCATCTCTATGCTCGCACCGTCGAGGATGTCGCCGTTGCTTTTCCTCCCTCAGACCCGATGGCGTTCCATCCAAACTGCCACTTCAATCACCCGGATTTTTTTGAGATCTTCGAACGCTCTCAACCCAGCGGCGTCTTTTACTTTTGGGGGCACAGTTACGAGTTGATCACCGACGAGGATTGGGATGCGTTCGATGCCAAAATTGCGCGCCTTAAGGCCGACCCGAATGTCGAGTGGAGCAATCTCCCCGACCTTTTTGTACGATGACGAGTGGGGCTTGCAAATGCAGGCAATCCAGCCCGCCGGCTCAGCGGTTAGCGTATCCCCAGCAAGCCTTCAGCCAGGCTTTGCGGGGAGTGGATGGTTACGCCTCCGATGGTCAGCCCGTAGAGCGCTCCAAAATGCATCTTGCCGCCGGTGACCATCGCTTGGCAACCAAGGTGAATGGCTGCAGCCAAAACCGGGCGATCTTTTTCGGGCAATGACTGGATCTGTTTGTGAGAAGCCGCCGGGGCCACGTGCCGGCAGGCATCCACGTGTTCAAGAATCCGGCTCAGACTGGACAAGGCCGACGGGCATTTGATTTCCAAGTTGCGGCGCGCTTCACCTGTCACATATCCATCTGCCACGCATTGATGGCCTGCCTGCCGTAAGTCCTCCAGCAAGCGGCGCTCCGCCCCGTCACTTCTGGCGGCGGAGAACAAGATGTTTGCATCGAGGAAAATACGCATCAGGATCCGCTCTTGTCGCGCTTTCCATACCACGCTGCCAGATCGGCCTCCGCCTGATCAAACTCTGCGATCCGCTCCGTTGCGTAAATCTCGACTGGCAGAGTCAGTGCCGGCCTCAATAAAATCCCATCCGGCGTTGTCTCGGCTATCAGGCTGTCTTTTAGGCCGATCCCAGCAGCTTTCGGGCAAGCGTCCCTTGCCGAGAACAAAGTGAAATCTGCTTGTCATTTCCATAAGGCGGGGCGGAGATACGAAGTCAGCCCCCCGCATCAAGGAAAAATCAGACAGACGAGACATTTATGCTGCCACAAACCCTCCAGCTCATCCCGAAACCCCAGAAGATTGAAATGCGGGAGGGCTCTTTTGAAGTATCCGGCAAGACCTCCATCTCAGCGGCACCCGGGCTCTCTTTGTTTAAGACGATGCTCAAAAGCACCTTCGCCGAGAGTGCCGGCGCCCGGACGAGGTGCGACCAGGCTAATGAAGTGATGCTCGCGCTCGACCCCGATCTGAATCGGCTCGGCGAAGAGGGCTATCTTCTTGATATCCAGCCGGAAAAGCTGACCCTCTCCGCGCATTCGGAAAAAGGGCTCTTCTACGGCATCCAGACGGTTCGACAAATCCTCCTCACCTCCGCGCAGGGGATGCTTCCGTGCCTGATGATCGAGGATGCGCCAAGGCTTGCCTGGCGCGGACTCATGTTGGACGAAGGGCGGCATTTTTTTGGCAAAGCTTTCGTCAAAAAGTTCATCGACCTCCTCGCGCTTTACAAGATGAACACCTTCCACTGGCATCTTACCGAAGACCAAGGCTGGCGCATCGAGATCAAAAAATACCCTCAGCTTACCTCGGTGGGATCGAAACGGGCGGAGTCTCCGATTGAGGGAGACCGGACGAATGGCGACGGCCTGCCCTACGAAGGATTCTATACCCAGGAAGACATCCGCGAGCTCGTCGCCTATGCCTCCGACCGCTTCATCAACATCGTGCCGGAACTCGAAATGCCCGGCCATGCGGCGGCTGCGATCGCGGCTTATCCGGAATACGGGAACGTCGACATCCAGGATTACAGGCCCGAAGTCAAGACTCGCTGGGGGGTTCATCACTACACCTACTCGCCAACCGAGGAAACGTTCCAGTTTCTCGAAAATATCATTCAGGAAGTCACTTCGCTCTTCCCCGGGAAGTATTTCCACATCGGCGGCGACGAAGCTCCGAAGGACCAGTGGAAGGGATCGCCGATCGCCCAGAACATCATGCGGGCAAACGGGTTGAACGATGAACACGAGCTCCAAAGCTATTTCATCCGGCGGGTTGAGAGAATCCTTAACAAGCATGGCCGTACTCTGGTCGGATGGGATGAAATCCAGGAAGGGGGGCTGTCCCCCACTGCGACCATGATGGTATGGCGCGACAAAAAATGGGCGACCCTCGCTCTACAGAATGGCAACTCGATCGTCATGGCCCATGAAAAGGACACGTACTTTGATCACTATCAGGCGGATCCTTCAGAGAACAAAGAACCAGAAGCGATTGGCGGGCTCCTGCCGCTAGAAAAAGTCTATGCGTTCGACCCTGTCATGGAGGGCCTCACCCCTGAGCAGGAAAAATGCGTTCTAGGGGTCCAGGCCCAGCTCTGGTCGGAATACCTCTTCAACGCCGAGAAAGTCGAATATATGGCGTTCCCAAGGATGTGTGCATTTGCTGAAGTGGCATGGACAAAGGTGGAGAACAAAAGCTATGAGGATTTCCTTGCGCGGCTCAAAGGCAACCTCGCGCTCCTTGACCGCATGCAGGTCAACTACAGGAATCCGTTCTGAGGCTGCAAACCAATCTTCGCGGAAACGCCAGCCTACCGCCGACGCTTCGCTCCGAACTTCATGCCCTTGTGGGTGCGAACGCCTTTGGACGCCTTGAGCGAGGCGGCGACATCTTTCTCGTTGAAGAGCGCGGTGTAAACGTAGTCGAAGTTCTCTAATTTAAGCCGCGGCACCGACTGGCCAATAAATCGTTCGATGTCTGTGACGTGCGGGAGCTCCTCTGCCGTCACGATCGTGAATGCGTCTCCCACATTTTGTGCGCGGCCAGTGCGGCCGATCCGGTGGACGTAGTCTTCCGGATGCTGGGGCACATCATAATTGACCACATGGCTCACTCCGGCAATGTCGATCCCGCGTGCCGCAATGTCGGTTGCAACCATCACTTCGTACCGGCCGGCTTTGAATCCCTCGAGCGCCTCAACCCTCTCGGTCTGTGTGCGGTTCGAATGGAGCGATGTCACCGAATGGTTCTTCGCTTTCAGCTGCCGGGCGATCCGGTCGGCCCCGTCTTTTGTCCGGGAAAAAATCAAGACGCTGTCAAAGTTTGTCCGATCCAGCAACGCGAGCAGAAGATCAAACTTCTGAGCGGCGGCGACCGGGTAGAATGCATGGGTTACGGTTTCCGCAGGGGACATCCGAATGCCGATTTCAATCCGCTCGGGATCCTTAAGGCACCACGAGGCCAGGCGCCCGATCTCTTCGGGGACGGTCGCCGAGAACAGAAGCGTCTGCCGCTCTTTCGGGCACTGCTCGACAATCCGGCGGACATCTGGAAGGAATCCCATGTCGAGCATGCGGTCGACCTCATCGAGAATGAGAAAGTTGAGCCCGCTGAGATCCACCTCTCCCTGCTGCATGAAGTCGAGCAGACGTCCTGGCGTCGCGACGACAACATCGCAGTGCCGTGCCAGCTCTTCCCGCTGCTTCCCGTAGCCGACCCCGCCGTGAATGAGGCTGACTTCCGTATGCATAAAGCGCATGTAATCCCGGAAGGCCGTCTCAACCTGCATTGCCAGCTCGCGAGTCGGCTCGAGCACAAGGCAGCGGATGCGCGGTTCGGGATGGTCTAGCTTCGAAAGAACCGGCAGAGCAAATGCCGCCGTCTTGCCGGTTCCGGTCTGCGCAGAGGCAATAAGATCACGTCCGGCAAGAATCACCGGAATTGCACGAAGTTGAATAGGCGTGGGTTCGGAATAGCCCATGCGCTGGGCCCCATGAAGGACGGTTTCGGATAGGCCGAGAGTTTGAAATGACATGAAAGGTCAAAGTCTACCCGATTTTATAGATCAAACCAGCCTTTTACCTCAAAAGGAAAGAATGAGGCCGCCGTGCCATAACAGTTGCCCGCCACAAATTGCCTCAGATAGACAACCTGATCTCCAAGAAATCCCTGTCCGTCGGGAGTCGTCCGGACCATTGCCAGCCCGCCTGCCAAGCCCTCCCCAGTAAGCTTCACGATCGCCTCTTTGGCCGTCCAAATCCGTAAGAAGACCTCTTCGCAGTCAGCCCCGGCCTGCGAAACGAAATCCGCCTCCTCAGGAAGAAAAAACCTGCAGGCGATGGCCTGAAAGTCCTTGGAACGACCGCAACACTCAATATCCAGGCCGATCGGATCGCTGGAAAATGCCGCCATGACAATGTCTCCAGAATGGCTCAGGTTGAAATGCAAATCCTCCTGTGGCACAAACGACGGCTTCCCCTGCGCATCGCTTCGCAGCCGGAACCCCTCAGGTGCCAATCCGCTGTAGCGTGCTGCCACAAGCCGGACCCCCGCCCGTCCGCTCAAAAACAACTGCCGTGCCTGCGGAGATTTATACACATCGAGACGTCGACGTTCGTCTTCGTCAAGGATCTCTGCACCACCGGCTTGGGCGCGAAAATTCCAGATGTCAACAGCGCCCCTCAGCGGGAGGCTCGGCTCACCGGGGTCCTGGAAGCTGGCCTGGTACAATCTCAGCTGTCCTCTCTATGCAAAAGACGGCGCAAAAACGTGGACTCCCTCCAGATCCCCCACTCAGGCTGCCAGCGGTGATCGCAATTCGGGCAGTAGGAAACGGCTTCCCTGGGGCCAGGAAACCAAGGCGATGGGGCTCCGCAATTCGGACAGATGGAGATCAGCGCCGGCTGCGCTGACATGGCATGGTTCACGATCTGCTCCAACGGGAGATGGAGATCCTGCTCATCCATCGGCAACTTGTTATCGTTCTGCGCGGCGCACCGTTTTCTGTGCAGCTGCTCGCTGGCTTCAAAAAGGCTCCTGACCGTCGCGGAGGTCGTAAACCGGTTGTCGCGCCTGTCATCCAGCATGTAAAAGGTAAGGAGCAGCTTTTCCATCGCCCGCGGAGTGAGCAGGATCGCATGGTTCTCGCAGAACGTGATAAAAACATTCAGCAGCTCGCCCGGCGCATAGGGAGCGAACGGCACGACGTGTTGGCCAAGAGCCTCGGCCAGCTCAGCTTTTTTAAGCGCCGGACGGATGCTCTCACGTTCTCCACAGAGGATCAGGATAGAAGAACGCCCCGCTGCAGAGATAAAGGCCTCCAGGATTTCCCGTGTCCTCGTGTAGAAGGTATGAGCCTCCCGCTTGTTCGGAAACTGGGAAACTTGAAGAAAAATTGCGCCCCCTTTCGCCTCGCGCGCAATGTCTTCAACCGAACGTTTTCCGAGCATGACATCGTCCATCTCCACTTCGACTAGTTCGCTTGTGGAAAGGAACCCCAGCTCTTTGAGTCTGTTTGCAAGGATGGCGGCCACTCCACGCTGCCCGAGATCTGGCTCCCCTTCAAAAACGCAATGGAAGAGCTGCAACGGGATCGGGAGCCCCTGTTCCATCCATTGAAATGCCGACTGCGCATTTCTCAAAATGGATTCCAGCCCTTCTCTGATTTGCCGGCTCACGGCAAGTCGTTTCAGCTGCTGGAGACGGAGGTCGAGCGGTCCGGCAGAGGCCGTGAGAAGCTCCCTTTCTGAAACAATTCCCGTACGCAGCGATTTGTCGTTGAACGTACAGTGCCTGTCCTCCGCTTCGACTTCCGAGAGCTGCACATGCTCCGGACCGCCTGGCAGCTTTCCCCAGAATTGCACCGCGTACAACTTGATCGTCTTCCCCGAGTCGGCAATCACGCTGCCTAGGTCGTTTGTGTCAAATTGGCAGGCGGTCAGCGCCGCTTCATCGCAGCTGTAAAGCTCGACCCCTTTTTTGTTGTCAACAAACCTCCCGCCGAAGCATTTGAACGAGGCATTGAGCGCCCGTACGGCTCCGCCCTCCGGTGTCGAGCGCCCGCACCCGTAAAAACGCGAGTGGCGGATGATCAGGCGGGAGCCATCTTCGGCGACGGCCCCGGTGGCACAATTTATGAACGCCGATGTTTCAATGGCTGCCGTCGCCCCACCGGTGACTTGCAGGCCATCACCCGCCGAACTGATGCGACATTTGGCCAGATACAGCCTTGTGCCGACCCCTGCAGCAACCACCGTTCCCTTGATATCGCAATCATTTAAGATCACGCAGCCCGACCGGACTGCGACAGCAGCATGCTCACCGGCGTCCGGCAGAAGAACAATGCCTTCCAACCGAACACAGCTCGCAGCCGAGACCACAGCCGGATGGCCAGGTTTTGCAATGATCTCAACTGTTCCGGGAATTGCCGCCCGGACATAAATATTGCGCTTGGTGCTGAATGCCGGGTAGGTGCCCGCTTGCAGCTCCAAACAAGTGTTTGGCTTCGCTCCGCCCAACGCAGAAAAGAAGGCTTTGTCCCGCTTCTTCTCATCGTCAAAAAACGGAACCTCAACCACCTTCCTCTCGTCAGGTGGAAAAAACTCGGCTGTAACGCTCGAAATTGTCTGGAACGACCCATCAGAATCCATTGGCCGAGGGACTATCCGAGTTGGCCGGCCAAGTCACTTCAAAAGACCGGGATCCGACTATCTTTCTTTCGGAAACTCATCGCGCCCTCCCCGGCCAATGGGCAGGAGCTACGCCTTTGGCCTTCTTAAATTCCAACGACAGATGGCTGGCCGAATAAAAGCCCAGGAGCCCGGCGATCTCCTTGATGCTTAGCACGGTTCCCGAGATCAAATCCTCCGCGCGTGCGAGACGAATTTCACGCGCATACTCCTTCGGCCCAAGACCTGTGGCCTTTTTAAAATGACGGTAAAGCGTCGGGTAGCTCACCCCCAGCTTGCGCGCAACGGAATTGACATCATGGCCTGCAAGGAGGAGCTCGCGAGCTTGCCGGGCCGTATCCGTCAGGTCAGGAGCCTCCGCCGTTGCCTCGCTTTCGGCAATCACGTTGGCCAGCATGGCCATCGCAAGGCCTGCAACCGTGGCACGGAATCCCTGCCGGTGGGCAAGACACACGGCGTGAATGTCTGCAAACCATCGCCAGAACTCGCTTTCCCTGCCCATCTTCACCGGCCCCACATCAAGGATGCCGCTTTTCAGCCAAGCTTCCAATGTCGGCCCCCTCAGCTCAATCCAGTCTTCCGTCCATCCGGTATCCGGGTCCGGCCGATAGCGATGCCAGCAGCCGGGCGGGAGCAGGAAAACCGAGCCCGCCTCCAGCTTCCGCTTCCCGCTCCGGAACTCTAGACTGCCGCAGCCTTGCGAGATCGCCACCAGCTGGAAGGCCGAAAGCGTGCGCCCGTGCTCCCAAGTGAAGGAATGTCCTTCAGGATGCCGGGATAGCGGATAAGAATGCCGGGGCGGAATATGCGCATGTCCGACGGACGAGACACAAAACGTCCACGCCCATTCACGTGGCCCGGCTGGAAAATATTCAAAATAGTTCCTGATAGATTTATGTATGCCACGGAAAGGCTGCTGCATGCAAGCAGAGGTGACATCTTCCACCAATCCGCAGATTATCTGGCGCTATGGAATCCCTCTCATGTCTTCGCTGCGGCAGTTCGAGTCGCCTTGATGTGCTATTTCTATACGCTTATCACTGTCCCGTCGGAGTCGGGCACATCGGCGATCAGCCAGTGAAGCCGACCGCTCTCATCGACCTCTGCCTTGCGTCCGCTTGCTAACTCCTATACCAAATCTCTCTATGCCATCCTCCTACACATACGCCAGCGAACACTACGCCTCCCTTGGCGTGAACACCGAAACCGCACTGAAAGCGCTCGAATCCATTCCAATCTCCCTGCATTGCTGGCAGGGCGATGATGTCGGGGGGTTTGAGACGGCAGATGCCTGCCTCTCTGGAGGGGGCATTCAGACGACGGGCAACTATCCGGGCAAGGCCCGCACGATCGCTCAATTGCAGCAGGACCTCGACAAAGCCCTCTCGCTGATCCCGGGAAAACACCGGCTGAACGTGCACGCCTGCTATGCGGATCTTGGCGGTCAGAAAGTCGATCGCAACGGCTACACTTCCGCCCACTTTCAAGGCTGGATCGACTGGTGCAAGGAACGAGGGATGGGGATGGACTTCAATCCCAGCTACTTTTCGCACCCGCTCGCCAATGGCGGGTTCACGCTCTCGCACCCCGACGCCGCCATCCGGCAATTCTGGATCGAACATGGCATCGCCTGCCGGAAGATCGGCGAAGAGGCCGCACGGCAGCTGGGCTCACCCACGGTCACGAATTTCTGGATCCCCGATGGATCGAAGGACCTGCCATTCGACCGCAAGTCGCCGCGCGAACGGCTCGAAGCCTCGCTGGATGAGATTTTTGCCGCCCCGGTCGACCGCTCCCTCAACCTCGATGCGGTGGAGAGCAAACTTTTCGGGATCGGATCCGAGAGCTACGTCGTCGGCTCGCATGAGTTCTATCTGTCGTACGCCGTCAAAAATCAGCTCCTCTACTGCCTTGATGCGGGCCATTTCCACCCGACGGAAAACCTCGCCGACAAAGTTTCCTCGATCCTCCAGTTTGTGCCCGAGCTCCTCCTGCACGTGAGCCGAGGCGTCCGGTGGGACAGCGACCATGTCGTCCTGTTCGATGACCCGACACGCGCCATGATGGAAGAGCTCGTCCGCGGAGGATTCCTCGGCCGCACCCACATCGGGCTCGACTTCTTCGACGCCAGCATCAACAGGATCGCAGCGTGGATCATCGGCGCACGAGGCGCGATCAAGTCGCTCCTCGCCGCCCTCCTCGAACCCGCCGGCCTGCTGCGCGATGCCGAGAAGTCTGGAGACAACACCTCGCTCCTCGCTCTTTTTGAGGAAACAAAAACCCTGCCTCTGGGCGCCGTCTGGGATGAGTATTGCCGCCGGAATAGCGTTCCGTCAGGTCCTCGCTGGATCCAGGAAGTCAAGACGTACGAAAAGTCCGTGCTCGCCACCAGGTAGCGCGTCCTATCAAATCAAAGGACCTATTGGACGGAAAGGACCTAAGCGACAAGAGAGGCTGAGTTCTTGTCGTTTAGGGCGTTTTGGTTCTTTTTGTCCCTTTGCTTCCACCCATGCCCAAGTGAAATTGCCTTGGCTTCCATTCCCCTTGAAGCGGGATTCCGATTGAAAAGATCGCCCTTCCTAGGACATGCTCCCCGGCTGTGCTTGCTTACTATATTCACGACCTCAGCCCGCTTCTTTTGGATTTCGGCCACGGCATCGGCCTTCGCTGGTATGGCCTCGCCTACGTGGCCGCATTTTTCACGGGCTACCTGCTCTACGTGCATCTCGTCCGCCGGGGATACTCGGACCTTTCGCCGGATCAGGTGGGAGACTTCATTGCGGGCATCGCCTTTTTTGGGGTGATCCTTGGAGGCCGTCTTGGCTACATGCTCCTCTACGACTTTGGCAACTTCATCTCCAACCCGCTCATCATCTTTAAAATTTGGGACGGGGGGATGGCGAGCCACGGCGGGATTATCGGGATCTGTATTTTTTCGTGGATCTATGCGCGGCGGCATAATCTCTCCTGGCTCAACCTCGGAGATAATCTGGTCGTGGTCGCGCCGATCGGTCTCTTTTTCGGCCGCTGTGCAAACTTCATCAACGGCGAGCTCTTCGGGCGGGTGACCAGCGTTTCCTGGGCGGTTCAGTTTCCGAAGGAGCTTTACGAAGCCCCGCCGGAAACCGTGCAGCTCGCCCTCACCGAAGCGGCCCAGATCAACCCCGCCTGGACGACCATCGACGCCATTGTGCAAAACGCGGGCCGCTCCGCACCCCTCCGCGCGCAGCTCGGCTGCACGCTCTCCCCGCGCCATCCCTCGCAAATTTATGAGGCGCTGCTGGAAGGGGCTCTCCTCTTTACGATCCTATGGATTCTCCGGACCCGGTTCCGCATTGCCGACGGTGTCCTCACTGGAGTCTTTTTCATCGGGTATGCGCTCCTTCGCATTTTCGGCGAGATGTTCCGGGAGCCCGATGCCCCGCTCACCGGCATATTTACCCGGGGCCAGTTTCTTTCGCTCTTTTTGATCCTCATTGGGATCGCTTTCCTTTTCGCTTCCCGCAAAAGCCCGGTTCGCGGGCCTCAGAAAGCATGACGCCCAGAAAGGCCTTCCAGCTCCTCATCATCTTCGCGATCGCTGCGGTCGCCTATTTCTTCTGGCATGTCCCCGAATTCTCTTCCGTGCCGGATCCGGCAAAAACCTACGTCGAAGCCACGCAGCGGTTTGCCGCCTTGGAAAAAAGCGAGTCCGTTCTCCCGCTTCGACCTGAAGGCCGGAGCCGCATTTTTACACACGGCTGCAAAACCGATCGAGTGTTTGTCCTCCTTCACGGCCTGACCAACTGCCCCGAACAGTTCGTTCCTCTCGCGCAGATCCTCTTTGCAAGCGGCGCAAATGTCATCCTTCCCCGCTCGCGCTGCGCGGGGTATGCCGACCGGATGAACTCCGGCCAGGGCCTCCAGTCCGGCCAGGACCTCATCAACCAAGCTGCGACGGGCCTCGACTTGGCTGCCGGGCTGGGAAATCGCATCGCGGTTGTCGGGCTTTCCGGCAGCGCGGTCGCCGCGGCGTGGATGGCCCAGAACCGAAGCGGGATCGACCAAGCCGCCCTCCTCTCTCCCTTTTTTAGCCTGCACGGCCATTCCGTGCCCGTGATCGACATCGCCTCAAACATCCTCTCGGCCATGCCAAATTTTTACAAATGGTGGGACGATGCACAAAAGGAATCGCTTGCCGGGCCCAGCTATGCCTACCCGCGCTACGGCAGCGTTTGCATGGCCGAAGCCGTCCAGCTTTCCCACAACGTGCGCTCCCACATCGCATCGCGCCCGCTGCGCACGACCCGGCTCGCT
>Ga0194063_10001169_pt1 | contig 17531 bp, 16 predicted proteins | sample SepL3720m_MetaG_FD_155459 | JGI IMG/M metagenome (GOLD analysis project Ga0194063, IMG submission 155459) | Anoxic zone freshwater microbial communities from boreal shield lake in IISD Experimental Lakes Area, Ontario, Canada - Sep2016-L373-20m | ecosystem: Environmental > Aquatic > Freshwater... | reverse complement strand
ATTAGCGGAGTTTGGCCTGCTTATAAAAGAGTAATTATTCCACACGACAAGTCCAATATATCTACACATATTTCTGCTATATTTGAGGAAGTTCTTAACCCCTGAATTAAGGTAAAAAGTTTACACGAAAAACTCTAAAAAGCCCCTTATTTCTACATGTTTAATATTATTTTCCGCATATCCTACGTTTAAATCAAACATTCTTTGGTATAGTAATTGCAGTAGTATTTGTAATTTCTATTAATAAAAACTTTGAAATTTAGAATTAAAATATTTTGTCTAATTCCTGAAATTTGTGCACTTATTCAAAAAGTACTCGCAAAGTACGACTATGAGTTCAAATGTGTAAACACCATTAATGAGTTTCTGAAGAAATCGGAAGACGAGATTATCGATGAATGCGAGAATTCTGCTGACATTGTGATACTGGATCAGGAACTGGACAAGGATTTTAAGTTAAAGCTGATAAAGAGGTTTGAAAGAATAGATTTTATATGTTTGCCTTCTCTGGATGAAAGCGATACCATTACGGAAAGCCCGGCAAATGTAAAACGTATTTCAGAACCTTTCAAATTAAGTGAATTTGAAGAGGTGTTATTACAAATAATCAAAAATAAATCAGAGTCAGATGTTAAAAAGTAAAATAGCGGCATTAATATTATTGTTTGTATTTGTATTTGTTACAGGAGTCGTTGTTTTTAAGTTTAATTTAATCAGAGCAAGGGGTTCAGACGAATGTTTTGCCTGTCACGAGGACAAAACACTTGCAATGGATGTTAACGGCAAAAAGAAATCAATTTTTGTCGACCCTGTTCTTTTCAAAAATTCCACCCATAGTGCGTTTGACTGTAAGGATTGTCACGAGGGTTACAACCCTGACGAATTTCCTCATAACCCCAAGAAGGTTAAAATTAATTGCAGAGGGTGTCACGAAAAAGCAAAGAGTTTGGAAAACGGAGTTCATAAAAACAACGACTGTGCAGACTGCCATAACCCGCATAATCAGAAACCCGCAAAGGAAATGAAGGCAAATGAAACTGCCACATGCCTGAAATGTCATACAAACAGAAATGTTACGGATTACAATACGAGTATTCACGCAAAGAAAAATGTCGGTTGCGATGGCTGTCACAAAAGCGGTCACGATGCGAAGAAAATAACAAAGGGGGAAGTAGTACAGGTTTGCGGAAACTGTCATGGTTCTCATCAGAAGGACTTTAACAACAGTATTCATCAAACCGTTATGAAGGGCGGAAATAAAAATACACCTACCTGTATTGATTGTCACGGTTCTCATAAAATCGTAGGGAATAAAATGTCAATTGAATCTATTGCGTGTCTGAAATGCCACCTTGACGAAAAATTATTCCCGGGAGACCAGAAAGGTTCTGCAAAATTTGTAGCGAAGTACAAAACAAGTATTCATTCCTCAATACAAATAGACGGTAAACAGGCGGCAGGGTGTGTTGATTGCCACGGTAACCATATGATTGAATCCACAAACGACCCTACAAAATCTACTGTCAGAGCACGTATGATGGAAACATGCGGAAAATGTCACACAAAAGAAATCGATCATTATTACAAATCTTCTCACGGGCAGGCTTATAAAAACGGAGATAATAATGCTCCAACCTGTTTCCAGTGCCATGGTGAGCATGGAATTAATTCAGTATTGCGATCAGACGATTTTTCAAAGATAAATCAGACTGAAATGTGTTTGTCGTGCCATCAGGATAACAGGGTTAATAAAAACAAGGAAACACACCTAAACGACTATAAAAAGAGTTTTCATTACATAGCTTTGCAAAACGGAAACACTAAAGCGGCTACATGCAGTAATTGTCACGGACCTCATGAAATGAAACCGGCATCAGATCCTGAATCACAAATTTATAAAAAGAATGTAGATGGAACCTGTGGTCAAATCGGGTGCCATGAACAGGAGAAAAAAGATTATTCAGGAAGTATTCATCACACGACTTTAATGTCTAAAGAAAACTCTGATTCTCCTACCTGTAACAGTTGTCACGGAGCACATCAGGTTGTTAACACTGATTCACTTGGAAAAGACCAGGGATCAAAACAAAAGGGTATCGTTAAATTATGTTCGAACTGTCACGCCTCTGTCGAGTTAGTGCGTAACAATAATTTACCTAATGTAGCCTCAAACTATAATGAAAGTTTTCACGGTCTGGCAGTCAGAGGTGGTTCAAACAAGGCTGCTTCCTGCGGAAGTTGTCATGGTAATCATAATATCCGACCATCAACCGATTCATTATCAACCATAAACAAGAAGAATCTTGGTCAGACTTGCGGTAAGTGTCATCCGGGTGCTGATAATGTATTCCTGAACACAAAAATGCATATTCTTAAAGCAGAAACAGATAATCCAATGCTGTTCTGGATTACCAGATTTTATATACTCATGATTATTGGTGTTATTGGAGGAATGGTGTTGCATAATATTTTAGATTATCGCAGAAAATTAAAAGAGAAAAAGGCGGGACAATAGTAATGGCATCAGAAGAAAAATATTTAAGAATGACTTTGAATGAGAGAATCCAGCATTTTCTGCTTCTCTCTACTTTTATGACTTTGGTATTTACGGGATTTGCTTTAAAATATCCGGAAGCTTTCTGGGTTAAATGGACAATGTTTTTTATCGGCAAAAACGCTTTTGAATTAAGAGGAGTAGTACACAGAGTAGCGGCAGTATTGATGACTGGCGCTTCTGTATATCATTTATTCTATATAATTTTTACAAGGCGCGGCAGAAAATTAGTAGCCGACCTTTGGTTCTACAAAAAAGACTTAACCGATTTATTTCAGTCCATAGGTTATATAACAGGCAAGAAGGACGAAAGACCAAAACTCGGAAGGTTCAGTTACATAGAAAAAGCAGAATACTGGGCAGTGGTCTGGGGAACGTTTGTAATGGGTGCAACGGGAAGTCTGTTGTGGTTTCAGAATTACTTCCTTCCGATTATAAATGTTTACGGAATGGATATAGCGACTGCAGTCCACTGGTACGAAGCAATATTGGCGTCACTTGCAATTCTGGTCTGGCACTTTTACTTTATTTTCATGAACCCTGATGTTGCACCTATGAATAAAGCCTGGTTTACAGGCTATCTGACGCGGCACCAGATGGAAAATGAACATCCGCTGGAACTGGAAGAAATTGAGGCCCGGCAGCATAAAGAAAAGCTGTAGTTTTAGATTATTATATCATTAAACAGATTTTTAGATAACTGCAGATTCAATCTGCAGTTTGCAATTTAAAAAAACAATATTATGGATGAAGAAAAGAAAACCAAGAAAAGAAGATTGTTTAAAACTGTAACAGGTTTTAGGAGATTTCTATTGTTTTCGGGAATATATTTTGTACTTTTTGTTATCATACTTGCGGCTACAGCCGAATATACTTCACGTCCGAGTTTTTGCCCGACCTGCCATTATATGGAGCCTTTTTATAACAGCTGGAAGTCTTCCTCGCATAATAAGATTCAGTGTGTGCAATGTCACTTTGAACCAGGGCTTGAAGGAAAGATAAAAGGAAAATTAAACGGGCTGGTTCAGATTGTCAGTTATGTGTCCACTTCATACAAGAAAAGAAAACCATGGGCCGATATACCTGATAACACATGTTCAAGAGAGGGTTGTCACGTAAATCAGTCTATACAGGATACGTTATACGAAACAAAAGGTGTGTCGTTTAATCACAAACATCACTTATCTGAACTGAGGAGGGGCAAAAAATTAAAGTGTACAAGCTGTCACTCTCAGATTGTTCAGGGGTCTCATATGCAGGTAACTTATTCAACCTGCTTTAACTGCCACTTTCATAAATCAGATGACCCGGAACACAAATATGACAAGTTGTCGGATTGCCAGACCTGTCATAAACTAAAGAGCAAAACACAGGAACAGTTAGCATCGATGAAGTATAATCATACTGTTGTTGTGAAAAATGATATGAACTGTTCGAGTTGTCACGTTAATGTAGTTTCAGGAAAAGGAGAAGTAGGCAAAGAGAGGTGTTTCCAGTGTCATTTTGAGGACAATAAAATAGACAAGTATAATGACATAGAATTCATGCATACGACGCATATTTCAAAGCACAGCATGAACTGTATGTATTGCCATACTCCGATAAAGCATAAGATTGAAAAAATGGATGCCAATGCTCCGCCTGATTGTCAGAGCTGCCATACAGGAGCACACACTTATCAGGTAAGTCTGTTTGCAGGTGAAAACGGAAATAACACAGAAAACTTACCAAGTTCAATGTATGTAAGCGGAATAAACTGTAAAGGTTGTCACGTTCTGCACGAGATTGATAAAAGGGACATTAACACTTCAAAGGCAAGCAAGAATGCCTGTGATCAGTGTCACGGAGAAGGTTATGGGAAATTAATTAAACAATGGGAAAACTCTTCAATTAAAAGACTTGCAACAATTAAGTCGATTTATGCTGTTGCAAAGAATATTGTAAGTTCATCCGGAAGTAACAGAAAAAATGAGGCATTGCTGAAACTTGACGAAGCTTATCACAACATTAAAATTGTTGATATAGGGAAGAGTGTTCATAACATTCAGTTTGCCGATAAACTTCTTATCGGAAGTTATGGTATTATGAATGAGGCGTTGAAAATGGTAGGTTCTACCAAAACGTTACCTGAGTTTAAGTCAAACTCAGAATTTGTTCCGAACGAATGTTATAATTGCCATGCGGGAATCCAGGAAGCAGACACAAAAGCATTCGGAAAACCTTTTTCACATAAAGGGCATATTGTAAAACAAAGATTACAGTGCAACAAATGTCATTCAAATGACAACAAGCACGGACAGTTAATTATCACGCAATCAAGTTGTAACAATTGTCATCATAATAATGCTAAAACGAGTGAGTCCTGTAACGATTGTCACAAGATTCAATCGCAAACATTCAACGGTACACTGAACGGTAAAAACCAGCCTGATATAATGAAAGAGGGTGGAACGAAGTGTAATGATTGCCATCTGTCTTCATCTGTAATCGTTAAACCTGACTCCAAAATCTGTTCAAAATGTCATGACGCAGGATACAGCAACACAATGGCAGACTGGAAGAAAGATGTTACATCGCTGGTAAAGGAAGCCGATAATTTAATAAATGATGTAAAGAGCAAGGAGTTAAGCGAAGAAAACAAAACCGTAATAAATGAAACACGTAAGTTAATTAATATGGTTAATTCCAACCCAAGTCTTTATGTACATAATAACGAGTTGATAAGTTCTTTGTTATCTGAAAAAATAAAACTATTAAAGAAAATGAAGTAGGTTGTTTCGATAGCTGTTTTAACTAAAAAAAGATAATATATGAGAGACAGAAAACATATAGTAACGATTTTTTCCTTAATTGTATTCGTTATTATTATTGGCGTGATAGCCCGGTTGATTTTAAAACCGGATTCTTTCGGCGAGCACGGTCAATACAGATGGAATGCAGTTTCTGAATTACAAAAACAGGAAATTGTGAACCAGAATATCAGTACCTGCGCGAAATGTCATGATGATATTTATCAGTTGCATGAAAAAGATGCTCATTTTAGTGTCCCTTGTGTTGATTGCCATGGTGCAGGTAATTTACATGTACTTTTTCATGAAGGGGGAGACAGCGCAAAACAAATTACAAAAGAACAGGCAGCTCTTCCAAAAGAATACAAACTTGAGGGTTGTCTTTTTTGTCACAAGAAATTAAAAGCAAGACCTTCGGATTTTCCGCAGATTAATCAGGAAGATCATTATAAGTTTCTTAATGTTCCTGACCTGAAGACTAAATGTATTGAATGCCATAGTCCTCATCAGCCTGTATTTATGCTGACCGCAGTCAGGGAAGCAAGAATACACCCTATTGTTTACAGATGTACTGAGTGCCACGATAAAAAACCCGAGCAGAGCTTTAAGGAAGTTGCAGGCCACCCTGCAATATTTGAATGCAACGACTGTCATCCAAAGATAGTAAAGAGTTTTAATGAACGTCCGCACCATAAATACATTGAATGCAGAACGTGTCACCTTTATCACAAAGAAAATGAAACAACCGGCAGAATATATAAGAATGGAAACGCAAGATTCTGTTTGCTTTGTCACGAAAAGAAACCATTCAAGGATGAAAATTATCCGCCTAAAATTGAATGGCCTTCTCACGTCGGAAATTCTAATATAATAACGAAAAGTGACGAAAAAATTTGTCTGAATTGTCATGCTGACAGAATTCACGATATGGATGTGAAGATAAGGGCAAACCCACATTCAAGTGACTGGGTCTCAACACACAAAAATTTTGCAAAGGTGCAATTAACCGTATGTCAGGGTTGTCACACAAGTAACGACTGTTCTTCGTGTCACTCAAAAACAAAACCTGTTTCTCATAATCAGAACTGGAGAAAGCAGCATCCGTCTTTTGGAGCGAAAAACCAATCAACCTGTGAGATGTGTCACAAAAAAGACGCGTGTATGAATTGTCATAAGTTGTCGATGCCGCATCCCAAAGGATTTGAGGATAACCACAAAGAAGTGGCTACACAAAAAGGTAAAGCGGTGTGTATGAACTGCCACAAAGAGGAATTTTGTAAACAATGCCATTAAACTTAGATAAATAAAACAGAATGGAAAAAATAGAAAGACGTCAATTTATTAAGTTAGGATTATTCAGCACTGCAGGAATTCTGGTTGGTTCGTTTTTTGCATTTGCGAAAACCGAAAAAGACATTGAAGTAAACAGTTATGAAGACTTGCTGAAATTCGACTGGGGTTATATTGTTGACACAACAAGATGCATCGGATGTGGTTCGTGCGTCCGCGCCTGTAAAGTTGAGAACGAAGTCCCTGAGGGATATTTCAGGACTTGGGTTGAAAGGTTTGAAATAACAAAAGATGAAACAGTATACGTAGATTCTCCAAAAGGTGCTATAGAAGGATTTAACAGGGATAATGCGCAAACCGCAGAAATTGTAAAAGCATTTTTTGTTCCTAAATTGTGTAATCACTGCTACGACGCCCCTTGTATACAGGTTTGTCCTGTCGGCGCATCTTATCGTTCTCCTGATAAAGTTGTTCTGGTTGACAAAGAACATTGTGTGGGTTGTGGTTATTGTGTACAGGCCTGTCCATACGGCGTCAGGTATATAAATGAAGAAAAGGGAGTAGCCGATAAATGTACTTTGTGTTATCACAGAATACAAAAAGGATTAGCCCCTGCATGTGTAAATTCCTGTCCGAGAAATGCAAGGATATACGGTAATCTTAAAGATCCGAACAGTGAAATAAATAAGGTTCTCCATCAACGAAGGTATGGACTTCTGAAACCTGACCTGGGAACCAATCCAAAATGTTTCTATATTGGTTTAGATAAGGAGGTAAAATAATGGATACTCTAAGTAATTATATTTTCCCAAATGAATTTCATATTACCTGGACAGTTATGATTGTTTTATACCCGTACATAACAGGTATGGTCGCGGGCGCTTTTATAGTCTCATCTTTTTACCATGTGTTTAATATGGAGAAACTTAAAACAGTGGCCAGATTTGCACTCGTATCATCATTGGCATTCCTGCTCTTTGCCACGGTTCCTCTTTTAAACCATCTGGGCCGACCAGAGCGTGCGTTCTATATTATGATGACTCCAAATTTCAGTTCAGCTATGAGCGGGTTCGGTTTTATTTATTCATTTTATATGATAATCGTTGTTCTGGAAATCTGGCTGAGTTATCGTGTTGAGATTATCGATAAATATAATAAATCCAATGGAATTGTAAAATTTATATACCTCGTTGTTTTATTGGGGAACGCGAATGACAATGAAAACACAAGAAGGTTTGATAAACGATTAGTTATTGCATTAGCAAGTTTTGGAATACCCGTTGCTTGTATTCTGCACGGATATGTAGGTTTCCTTTTCGGTTCTATTAAGGCAAACCCATGGTGGTCAACACCTCTTATGTTTATAATATTTATTTTTTCTGCCATCGTTTCAGGCTTAGCGGTTTTGATATTTTTATATCAGTTTGTTCATTGGATGAGAAAAAGGAGTATAGACCAGGACTGCCTTGATTTAATGGCAAAATGGCTTTGGGGTTTTATGATAATTGCAGTTACACTAGAACTTATGGAAGTTCTGTCAATTTCTTATGAAAACACAGAAAGATGGGCTATACTCAGACAATTAATAGACGGCAAACTAAAATTATCTTACGTCTACTTGCAGATCGGACTGTTTTCTATTGTCCCATTTATTATGCTTACAATTACGTCTCTGTCTAAAATCAAAAACACTAAAGTGAAAAATCTTACAATATGGATTGCTTCGGTAATGCTGTTATTACAGGTTTTGTTTATGCGCTGGAATGTTGTTATTGGCGGACAATTGGTTTCTAAAAGTATGCGTGGGTTTACTGAATATTTTCCGGGATTGTGGGATAAAGAAGGACTTATTGTATCCTTCCTTATAATTTTAGTACCTTTTGTTTTATTGTATTTATTCGATAAGGTATTTCCGTTTTTCGGTGAGAAAAGCCATTAAGCAGAATTTGTAATAATATACATTTATAAGGAACACATGACAATTACCGGAGTTAAATAAAGAGGATATTAAGGCATTAAAAAGAGACAGAAAATATGTTGAAAAAAACAAATATTGAATTTAATTTTATACTAATAAAAACTATATTTAATTAACTTAAACTAAAACCAAACAAACATGAAAAAGAAAATTTTCATCACTGTTAGTCTGACGTTATTCGTGGGAATGTTTTTGTTCTCATTTTCTGTTATTCCAACAGATAACGCAGGTCAGAACAAGTATGTTGGTGTCAGCAAATGTGGTCCTTGCCACAAGTCTGAGTCAGCCGGAAAACAACTTAGTATCTGGCAGGATTCCAAACATGCAAATGCCTGGAAAACTTTAGAATCACCTGAAGCAGATAAAATTGCCAAGGATAAAGGATTCGGAAAAGCCAGTGAAACACCAGCATGTATCAAATGTCACGTTCTCGGAAAAGACCTTGACCCGTCTGAGTTTGCCGAAACATTCGACAAAACACAGGGTGTACAATGTGAAACTTGTCACGGTGCAGGTTCCGAATACAAGTCAACCATGAAAGACAAAGCAAAAGCCATCGAAAACGGATTAATCGTTGGTGCAGGTGAAACATTATGCACAGGCTGTCACAATTCTGAAAGTCCTTCATTCAAAGGATTCAAGTATGATGAAATGTGGGCAAAAATTAAACATTCAAAAGGTAATTAATTGTTCTTAATATGAAGGTCATATATTTAATATGACCTTCATTTTTTTAAATCTTAAGATTTATTTTATTAAAAATTACTTCATATTATGAGGAAATTAATACTAGTTACGTTTATTTTGTTCTTTGCATTTCTTGCTTCGGGATATTCCCAGTCGTTAAATTTACGGTTAAACAGTTCTTTTTATACATGGAAAAGACTTGATGCCGTTCCCGAAACCTTAAAAAGTGCAACTTACACAACGCATCTTACCGGTTATCAGAATATGGCTTTTGATCTTAATTTTGGTAAATGGACTTTTAGCACGTCCTTACAAACCGACGAAGATGTAATTAACAGAAATGGGAGAGGTTTTTCTTACAGGTTTTACGATGCTTTTCTAAAAGGAAGTAATCTGTTTAATGTACTCGATTTGAAACTTGGCAGGCAGTATGTCTCTGCAGGTTCCGGTAAAGGTACTATTGACGGAGCTCATTTTAAGTTAAAACTTGGAGAGAAAAAAGAGTATCAGATTATAGGATACGGTGGTTATCTTACACCGCTTGCCTATGATTTTGACAAGGAAGGTTACAAGAAAAAGTTATCTGAAAACTTTCTTGCAGGCGGACAGTTTCTTTATTACGGAATAAAGGACTTATATGCAGGATTGAGTTATGCCAACAAAAACCGGGCAATGGAACCATATTGGACTACACGTGCTGACTCAGTATTTAATCCTATGGATTATTATGTACAACCTGAGTCACAAGCTAATCAGTCGGCAGGTCTTGACCTTACATACAGATTAGCAAAAAGACATAACCTTTATGGAAAATTGTACTATGACTTTAATCGGAAAAGAATTTTCAAAGGTGAATTCAACGGTTCTTTTGCTTTAAACGACAAAATTAAATTGTCAGTCGGTTATGATTATAAAGAACCGCAGTTAAGTGTTAATACTGTGTTCTGGGTTTTCAATTACCAGAAATATCAGGAAATACAGGGCGGCCTTGATTATTTAACGAAATTTATGGGAACCAACATTAATATATACGGAAGATTTGGCGGTGTTATTTACGACAAAGACAATTCATTGAAATTCCAGCTGGGCGTTTCCAGTTCTTCTTATGGGTTAGGTATAACAAAATATACAGGTTATTCCGGCGAGTCAGAAGGCGCTTTTGCGTATTTTAATCACGACATTGTTAAATCCTTCCTGGCTTTAACATCAAGTTTAAACTATTCAAGGTATAATCTCGGAAACAGTAACAGCGATAAGGTAAATGTATTCGGTGGAACACTTGGTCTGACATACAGACCTGTAAGCCGTTTTTCAATCGACGCCCAGGGTCAGTTAATGACAAATGAAATTTATAAAACCGATACAAGATTCCTGATAGGATTCAATTACTGGCTCTTTAGCAATTTTAATTAATAACATAAGCATAATATATTATGAGTTTAAAAAAGTTTTATATAGTATTTTTAAGTAGTGCAATATTGTTTGTATCGCTCACTGCTTATGTTTCCAAAAATAAGAGTTTAACAAATATTTTCGGTAAATCGGAAATTGTTAATGTGAGTATTGTAAGCAATAAAGATGTGATTAAATTTGATCACCAGTTCCATCTGTCAAAGGATGTCGGACTTGCCTGTAAGGATTGTCATAAAGGAGCTTTAGAGTCAAACAAGGTTTCTGATAACCTTAATCCTAAAATGGCTGACTGTTCAAGTTGTCACGACATAAAAGATAAGAAGAACTGTAAACAGTGTCACTACGACGGTGTTTATAAAGACTTTGCACCGGTGAAAAAAGAGATATTGTTCTCTCACAAAAAGCACGTCGGTCAGAAAATTGAATGTGCTCAGTGTCATACGGGTTTTGACAAAGTGAAATATTCATCCGACGCAGTTAACGGTGGTTTCCCGAATATGGAAAACTGCTACACATGTCATAACGGTACAAAACAGGTTAATAATTGTGAGGCGTGTCATACAAACCTGACAAACCTTAAACCAAAAGACCATTTAAATTCAAATTATCTGAATGAGCATAAATTAGTGTACGATGTTGCTACAGGCAATAACAACAGCAACTGTATGATGTGTCATTCAGGTAACTTCTGTGAGAACTGTCACCAGCCGGCAAAATACAAAGGTGAAAATACAAAGGGTAATTTCTATGCACCTTATTACACCAAGGATTTTGCCACAAGAACAGACAGGGCTTCTTTACAGAAACTTACTACTGTTCATGACCTGAATTATCAGTTTACACATGGATTAGATGCCAGACAAAAAAGTTTTGAATGTAAAACCTGTCACGACCCTATCGATTTCTGCGCGTCCTGTCACCAGAACGGTGGAAACCTTCCAACAGGCCTGATGCCGAAGAATCACTACCTTACAAACTTCAAAACATTTGGAGTAAATTCGGGTGGCGGTTTGCATGCAGACCTGGCGAAGAGAGATATGGAGTCATGTGAGGCCTGTCATAGTGTTAACGGTGCCGACCCTACCTGCGTTAAGTGTCATTTTGACAACGACGGTATAAAGGGTACAAACCCAAAAACACACGAATCAGGATTTATGAAAGACACTCATGGAAGTTGGCATAATACAAAAGGGGCGGTATGTTATACGTGCCATACTGATCCTACGGCAAGACCGGACGGAAATTCCGGTGTTGGTTTCTGCGGTTACTGTCACGGCAAAAAAAAGTAAATTATTAAGATGATGAAAAAAATATTTTTAATCTATTCATTGGTTATTGCAGGCTTCGTTGTATTCCTTTATGGATGCAGCGAGGTAAAGAATGACCTAACAGTTGCACCGGGTACACAGACTCACTTAACAGGCTGGGCTGATCCGTCATCTGTTAATTTTCACGGAAAAGCTTTGATGGCATCAAACTTCAACCTGAAAACCTGTAAGTCATGTCATGGCGGTGATTATAATGGCGGTACTTCCGGAGTCTCATGTATGAATTGTCATGAAAATGGTCCGGAGTCTTGTAATACCTGTCATGGAAACGGGGAACATATAAGTCCTCCAAAAGCTCTGAATGGTAACTTGCTCAATACCGACAGAGGTGTTGGTGCTCACGATAAGCATTTAAATGCTGACACTACACAGAGGAATTCTGCTGTTGTTGAATGTACAGAATGTCATACGCAGGTTAATTCTTTCAGTGATACTAATCATATTCAGAATACACAACTTATGGCAACCATTAAATTTGGTCCATTGGCAAACAATGTACTTCCCGGTGGTAATGTAACTCCAAATCCGACATGGAACAGAGAAACACAAACCTGTTCGAATGTCTATTGTCATGGTGCTTTTAAGAATGGTAATGTGAATAATTCACCTGTATTTAATGACCCAAGCACTGTTTTATGTGGTTCGTGTCACGGAACAGCTAACAATCCAAGACCGGGCGGATCACATCCGACATTCCCGACGATTAATGAATGTTATTTGTGTCACAGTGATGTGATAAATCAGGATGGTTCATTTAATCATCAGGGAAAACATATTAATGGAGAAGTTAATTTCGGTGCGAAAAAATAAGTAATCAGTAAAATTATACAGCCCCGCTTTGTAAAAAGTGCAATGCGGGGTTTTTTAAATTCTCTATTAGGAAATTAACATCATTTTGCTTCGGAAGAATAATTTAAACCTTTATTTAATTCAATACTTAAATTGAAACGCTATTATTAAATGCTTTGTTACTATATATATGATTTATAATATATAATTTTATTATTTTTGTTAAACTAAACATTATTAAAATTTAAATATAACAATGAAAAAATTACTCTTATTAACACTATTTGTGGCATTACTTGCCGGATGTTCCAAAATGGAAGACAAGAAAAATACATCTGAAAACAAAACAATGGCACCTGTTAAACCAGGTACAGAAAATCCGCATCAAAACATGTCACAAACCGAACAGGGTGATATGACAAAGAGCGACAAGACTGATATGGCAGGTGAAGATGCTCAGGATAAAAAGGCAGAAGAGTTTTCCAAAGCCGCTTATGATTTTGAAAACAATTATGCAAAAGACAACAGCCTTAAGAAAGACCTTATCGCAAAGCATATGGCAGCGGGTAATTATTTAATGTTTGAAGCAAACCTCAGCCCTAAGAAGAAATACAAACCTGCTCTTAAACATTACAGAAGAGTTCTTGAATTAGATCCTTCAAACGCAGAAGCAATGAGAAACAAAACGCAGATTGAAGAAATTTATACAGGTATGGGAAGAGAAATCCCTAAGGACTAATACATTATAATGAATAACTTTTACAGATTTGGTGTTTTTATATCAATAACGCTCGTTTTAATAGGAACTTTCGTTGTACCGATTCCTGTTATTCCGGGTTTGTACGATAAAGCAAGAATCATTTATCTTCATGTTCCTCTTTCGTGGATTGCGTTTTTATCGTTTTTTCTATCTATGATAAACTCTGTGCAATATCTCAGGAAAAAGGATTTAGTGTACGATATAAGGTCAAACTCTGCTGCTGAAGTAGGATTCCTTTTTACGATTCTTGCAACCATCACGGGTTCTTTATGGGCAAAGTTTAACTGGGGTTCTTACTGGAACTGGGACCCGCGGGAAACCTCGATTTTTATACTCCTGCTGATTTATGGCGCATATTTCTCCCTGCGTTCTGCAATAGATAATTATGAACAGAAAGCCAAACTGGCTTCAGTGTATGCCATAATCGCGTTTGTAACTGTTCCGTTCTTTATTTTTATTATGCCGAGAATCGTTGAGTCACTTCACCCTGCGGATACTATAGTTGATTCAAGGGGCAAGATTACCATGAACCCGGTTATGTTATCAATATTTTTGTTCTCGTTATTTAGTTTCACCTTATTATTCTTCTGGATTTTAAACGTGAAAATCAGAATGGAAAAATTAAGATTTATAAGAATTCAAAAAAACAATATTTAAAACTATGTACGATTTTTTAGAACAGAATGCGATGTATATTGTCCTCCTTATTGCTTTAATCATATGGGCAGGATTATTCATTTATTTGTTTAAAATAGACAGAAACTTAAAGAAACTCGAAGGAGAAGAAAATGACAGGTAAAATTAAAATCATAATTGCTTCTGTAGTAGTAGTAGTCTTTATCGTTGTCGGTTTTATGTCCTTTATGGATAATAAAATTGATTACGCTTCTTTTGCTGACGCTCAAAAGAGATTAAAAACAGTTGAAGTTAAAGGTGTCTGGCAAAAAGATAAAGAAACAAAATACGATGCCGAAAAAAGTACTTTTACTTTTTACATGAAGGACGAAGCAAATACCGAAATGAAGGTTATTCTCGACGGAGCCAAGCCTAATAATTTTGATATCGCAACAATGATTGTTGCAAAAGGTAAAGTGAAAGATGATGTTTTTTATGCAAAAGAAATATTGACTAAATGTCCTTCTAAATATGAAGGCAAAGGTGAAGACGTTAAAAAATCTTCAAATCTCTAAAATTAAAATTTAATAAAGGTTTATGGTCGGGAAACTCCTTATATACGTAGCATTCGTTGCTTCGTTAATTTCAATCATTGGATTTTTCCTTGCTCACATGGGTAAGGAAAACTTCCTTAAAATCGGAAGATTATTTTTCCACATTACTGTTATCGGAGTATTAACTGCGGCGTTATACCTTATGTATAATGTGCTGACTCATCAGTTTCAGTTCTCGTATGTCTGGGAACAAAGCTCTACCGATTTACAGTTACCGCTTCTGGTATCCACTTTCTGGGCAGGCCAGGAAGGCAGTTTCATGCTCTGGGGATTATTCACGGCAATAATCGGAATATTCTTAATGAACTATGTTTCCAAAGGCGAAAGAATGGAAGCACAGGTGATGGCAATGTTCACACTTGTTCTTAGTTTTATTACATTAATACTTATTTTAAAATCACCTTTTCACTATCTGTGGGAAACTTTTCCTAAAGATGTTGAATTTGGATATCAGCCCGCAGAAGGCAGGGGTTTAAATCCATTATTGCAGAACTTCTGGATGGCTATTCATCCGCCGACATTATTCCTTGGCTTTGCTTCTCTTACTGTTCCGTTTGCTTTTGCGATGGGAGCATTATTAAAAAATGATTTTGACAGCTGGGCTTCGTTCTCGGTTCCATGGATTTTATTTTCAGGTGGTATACTTGGACTCGGAATCATGATGGGTGGTTACTGGGCTTACAGTATTCTCGGATGGGGCGGTTACTGGGCATGGGACCCAGTAGAAAATTCTTCTCTGATACCATGGATTATAAACGTTGCAAGTCTGCATACAATTATTGCTCAGAGAAAAACAGGTGGATATAAGAAGACCAATTTGTTGTTAAGCATTCTTGCATTCCTGCTTGTTCTTTATTCTACATTTTTAACACGCAGCGGAATTCTCGGTGACTCATCAGTACATTCGTTCACCGATCCGGGTGCTGAAGTTTATGCAGCATTACTTGCGTTCATAATCACATTCTCTGTTATTTCTATAGGGATGATTCTGTTCAGGTTTAAGAATTTAAAGGACATCAGAACTGAAAGTTCACAGTTAATGACGAAGGAGTCGTTGTTGTTTATAGGTGCTTTATTATTATGCGCCTCTGCACTGGTTATATTCGTCGGTACATCGTTACCGATATTTTCCAAGGCAAAGGTTGATATGACTTTCTACAACAATATGAACCTTCCGATTGCTATAGGGCTAATGCTCACGATGGGACTAAGTCTTTACATCGACTGGAAACAAACTGATTACAAGAAATTCGTTAACAATCTGATACTTCCGGGAATACTTTCTTTTGTAACATTAATCGTTTTAATAATCATCGGACTTCAAAACCCGATTTATATTCTTTTTGCATTCGTTTCTTTGATTGCTTTCTTTATCAATGCAAGAATTGCTGTCAGAATTCTTAAAAGCGGCAAGATGAATGTAGGCGGAATGTTTGCACATATTGGTATTGCACTCTTCTTCCTTGGAGTAATTGGCTCTGCCAAATACAGTCAGGAAGTTAATCTTTCTCTTCAGGAAGGTAAAACACAAGAGGCATTCGGGTATAAGTTTACATACGTTGGTGCAAATCCTTTTATGGATGCAAACAACAAGCGCGATACGATGTACGCGTTTAACATTAATGTAGAACAGGACAACAAAGAAATGATTATGCGGCCTGTTATGTTCTTCAGTAAGTTTTCAAACGGTGTTATGAAAAGCCCTGATATTGCTTACTTCTCATACAAAGACCTTTATCTTTCACCGATGAGTCTTGAAGAACCATCACCTTATCCGTCCGAATCACTTTATAGTCTGAAAAAAGGAAGCAAGACAAAGGCAAATGAACTTGAAGTCGAATTTATAGACTTTGATTTTGGTACGATGCAAAAAGGCGGCAAGGAAATGGCTTCAGGTAATTATACACTCGGAGCGATTTTAAAAGTAAATGACGGTGTGAATACAGAAACCCTGAACCTCAAGACTAAGTTTACTGAGGGAACTCCTTCTCCGACACCGTTTACGATGCAGAATAACAAGAAGTACGTATTCTATTTTCTGAATATGTCTGTTAAAGGCGAAGAAGCAGGTGGTACTACAGCTTCCGTTTCTATAATGGACCCTTCAACAGTAAGTTCAGGTTCTGAAAAAGAAACACTCGTGGTTGCTGCATCAATAAAGCCATTCATCAGTGTGTTATGGACTGGTGTTTTAATTCTTTTTGTCGGATTTATACTTTCAATAGTACGCCGCCGTAAAGAGATTTTGTTTAAACAGCCCGAAAAAGTTGAGGAAGTAAAGAAAGATTCAAACCCTAAGAACAAGGGCAAGAAGAAATAAGTTAATATGTTATAAATTATAAAAAAGCCGTGCATTGTCCGGCTTTTTTGTTATTGCTAAACATTATTGAATTTTAGATATTATTGGTAATACTTTACCGAAGAGAGTGTTACGAGTCAAAAAGCAAAATACTTTTATTATGATGTTGTGGACATTTATTCGGATTGAAAATATAATTAAATTTGTGCACGTTATTAAAACGTCTAAACTATGAGATTTATAGACTCTGCATTTAGATGACGCTTGAATAAAATTTAAATCAAACCGAAGCAAACATAAAGTATGAAAAAGATATTTTTAGCTTTAGTTCTATCTTGTATATTATTTTATGCCCCTTATTCATTTTCTCAAAGTGGATGGTATAATACCTTCTTTAATAATACAAGTTCTATAT
>Ga0194063_10001168_pt1 | contig 17545 bp, 12 predicted proteins | sample SepL3720m_MetaG_FD_155459 | JGI IMG/M metagenome (GOLD analysis project Ga0194063, IMG submission 155459) | Anoxic zone freshwater microbial communities from boreal shield lake in IISD Experimental Lakes Area, Ontario, Canada - Sep2016-L373-20m | ecosystem: Environmental > Aquatic > Freshwater... | reverse complement strand
TCCCTCTCATATCCCGCGCCGATGAAACAGAAGTCGAACCGGTGGACCTCCAGCGCGATCAGAAGTTGGTTGACGGCCTCCATTCCGATCATGTCCGGCCGGCCGTCGTGGTGTCGCTCCACCAGGCCGTAGATCTCGTCCATGAAAAGGATCCGGCCCAACGATCGGTCGATCAATTCATTGGTCTTCGGACCTGACGAGCCGATGTGTTCGCCACAGAAGTCTGCCCGTTTGACCTCGATGATCTCCGGGTGCCGAACGATGCCCAGACCCGCGTAGATTTTTCCCAGCGCTTCGGCAGTGGTTGTCTTTCCGGTACCCGGCGGACCAACCAACAACACGTGGTTGGTCTGATTGGTTACCGGCAATCCGTGCGCCAACCGCAGCGCGCGGACTTCCATCTGATCCTCGAGTTCTGCTACGGCCCGTTTGACCTCGACCAGACCGACCTGATTGTCGAGCAGGGCGCGCCCCTCGGCGAGTAGCTCTGCGCGACGTTCCCGGTTCCCTTCGTCGGCCCGAACATCCGCGGGACTCTCGGTGGCCACATCCCATCTGTCGGTGCGACTGTCGATGGCCTCCTCATCGGTGATGATCAACTGCATCTGCGGATCGGCAAGTGCCTGTTTCGCCGCGTCGATCAGTACGCCGTTGAGGACGGCCTTCGACAACCAGACTCCGGCCTGAAGTTCCTCGCCGAGTTGGCGGTGCACCATTCCCCGCAGGTAGGCCAGATCTGCCGCGAGGAGGGGGAAGTCCACCGGCGAGATCGCAGCGCCGCGATTCGACCAATCCAGAGCCACCCTGGCCTGACCCAGGTGCGCGGCGGCATGAGCGGCGAGTGCGCAGTTGGCTGCCGTCAGGGCCGGCATCACCAACGCCTGTGGCGGAAGCACGCGGGCAGCCTCCGTCAGAACGTCGGGCCATCGGCCAGTGGCGAACATCAAGTAGGCCCGGATGTGTTGGCGCCATTGATGATTCTCCCAGCTGTCTAAAAGCATGGAGTTGTCCAGGATCACCTCGGCCCGATCGAACTGCTTGTCATCGATCAGTGCGCCGGCGAGTGCGATGCCGGCATGCGAAGCCTCGGTCACGGTGATCGAGAGATACGGTCCGGCCTTCACCGCGGCAGCCAATTGGACGCCCAGCCGATTCGACTCGCGATGCAGTCGAGATCCGTGCCGATAGAGCGCCTCCAGGGTGCTCAGATCGTCGTCGCCGGCCGCGATCCGGCACAACCAGGCGTCCGCCATCGCGGGATCCGTATCGGTGGCCTCCCGGAAAATCCGCAGTGCCATCGCCGGATCGGTCTCGAACAGCGACGTCGCCTGGTCGAAATACCTGCGGGCAGTCGCGGGTGCACCGTTGCCGGCCATCCGCTAGACCACCGCTGCCAATTCCGCGGCGAGTGGCTCCGGTCGCGCGACGTAGCGGTTCTCGGCGCGGAAGAACTCCATCTCGGCGTCATAGGTCATCCCGGCCGCACTCACCTGGATAGCGGCCGGCGCCGTTTGGGTGATCACCACATCGGCCGCCGGATCCGCCACCGCCGTCGCCGGACCGATGGTGATCACCGTGCTCGGGCGCGGTGCCGGCTGGACCGTTCCGTCCACCACGCTGACGGTGGTGCCGAGCGCGGGCCGGGGCGAATCGGTAACCACAACGTTCGGCATCCGCAGGCTATCCCAGCGCCGCAGATCCGTGGTGTGCACCGTGATCCGGTCACCGGCGGCGGCCGTCCGGATGACGATCCGCTTGGCGATCGCGTCGTCGGCCGCCACCCGCACGCGGCTGTTCTCGCCGGCGTCACTGAGCGGTAGCAACAGTCGGTCGCCACTGGCGACCTTGCCCAGTAACACGCCCGACGAACCGACCGGCATGGTGACCGAGTGCGGGAGGCGTCCGATGTTGATGCCGCGGAGCGTCGGACGCGGGCACAACATGTTGGCCGCCATCGCCGACGCCTGTTCGCCCGGCAGTGTTTGCAGCATCACACTCGGGGGCGCCGCGGTAGGTTGCGCGGTGTGGACGGTGACGGTGGCCGTCGCGCCGCCGTCGGGAAATATCGTCACGTTCTGGATGATCCCGTCCACAGGCCACGACCACGCCTGTTCAAGTGCTGCGCTGGTGAGATCGGCCGGCTGATAGCCATAGGTGGCGTACCAGCCCGAGTCGCCACGCACACCGTGCCAGCGACGGTTGTGCGACCCAATCGAATTTCGGCCGAGCCGGCGCTCCAACTCCGCCATGTCGGTTGCCGTGCCGACCCGTGCCCGTATTCCCCTGCACCGCAACGCCGCAGCGATACGTTGGGCAGCGGCAAGCGTCGCGGTACCGACGGTGTCACGGCACTGCAGGGCCTCGCCGTTGTCCACGGCACGGATCCGAACGGCCATCCAGGTTTCCCGCCGGCCCGCATACGGCGGCGTCCCAATCAGGGTGTCGTATACCCGCGGATAGTCGCCAACACTGCGTCGCCTCGACCCCGCACTGATGATGGTGAGCGACTCGATCGTGAGCCCCAGGCTCTGATGGAGCAGAGGCAGCAGATCGGCGATGTCGATGACATTGGCCGTCTGCGTCTGTTGTGCTCCGGTCAGAAATGTTGGGCGATAGCACTTTCCGAGGACCTGAATCGCGGCAACGGCGACACCGTCCTGATATCGAACGCCGCCGGCGCAACGGTCATTGGCTGCCGTCACCGGTTCGGCCAGTGTGATGGACCGGTTGCGACGGAGATACAGAACGGCCCAGGACCACAGTGGTTGCCGCCGCCACGGAACGACGAGCGTCATCAAGCCGAGCACAAAGCCGATCGCGGCGCCCAGGTAACCGCCCGCGGACCAGCCGAGCAGAGCAACAGAGAACAGTCCGGCGACAACCGCCAGTCGGATCACCGTGCCCTCCTGGCCCGCGACACGATGCCCACCAGGAGCACGACGCCAACGATGACGCCCGCGAACGCGGCAGCAACGCCGGTGGCCCGGCGGTCCGGCCGCGGCGGGATTGGCGGCGGAGCCAGTACCCGGGTCCCAGCGTTGGGCGCCAACCGATCGCCGGCCGGGACATTAAAGGTCAGGGCCGCGACCGGATCAACCACCCCGGCGCCCACCCGGGCATCGATTCCCCCCGGTGGGTTGTGGGACGTCTGCACAATCCGATTGATCACCTGGTGTGCCGACAGTTCTGGGTACTTCGCGCGGACAAGTGCGGCCACTCCACTGACGTAGGCCGCCGCGAAACTGGTACCCCAGAATGCGACGCTGGGTTCCCCGGGCCGGATGGGCGGATAGGCGTTGACCGGATGTCCGTCCTGCGGCGAGAGACCCACGATGTTCACCCCCGGGGCCGCCACCCCGACCCACGGACCCGCCAGACTCTTACTGATCGGTGCCCCGGTGGTGTCGAGTGCGCCGACGGACAGGACGTAGTCCGAGAACACCGACGGCGACGAGACCGTTCGCACGCCCGACCAGTCGCGCGGGCGTCCGATCGCCGGGGGGTTGGTCACGGGGTTCTGGGCGCAGCCGTCCTCGCTCTCGTTGCCGGCGGCGGCGACGATTACCGCATCCTTGATCGTCGACGCGTACCAGACCGCCGCGCCGATGGCCCGCTGATCGAGCGGGTCGGCGGCCGACACACACGCGGTCACGCTGACGTTGATCACGGCGGCCCCGGCGTTGGCGGCATGCACGATCGCCCGCGCCAGCGTCGCAACCGTTCCGGCCTTCCGGCGCGCGGCGGCGTCATCGAACCCGTAATTGCGGGGTTCGAAGGCACGTGAGGACTGGCGGATGGAGATCAACGTGGCATGCGGGGCCACACCGGCCACTCCGTCCGGGGCCGGTTGCGCTGCGGTCGGCGGCGGCGGTGGTGGCACCGGATTCGCCGGCATGGGTGGCGGCATCGGAATGCCCTGCGGCGCAGCCGTTATCAGCGACGCGACAATGGTGCCGTGGGCATCGCAGTCCGACAGCCCATCACCACCGGTGATGTAATCACCGCCGGGCAGGACGCGAAGCCGGGGACCGGGGTTGACTCCGGTGTCGATCAAAGCAACTGTGACGCCGTTACCCGTCGAATATTGCCATGCCCTGGTGATATTGAGCATGGCAAAGCCCGCAGTGGGCAGGCCGACATCAGGCTTGGCCACCGTGATCGCCTGGGCGCAGACGTTGCTCTGCCGCATGGGTTGGTCCGGTCCCGGTGGACCATCAGACGGAACGAATGACGGGTCGATGATCGGGGGTGCGATAGCCATCGCGCCGGGTGCATGGGTGTTTGCCCCCGTCAACAGCACCGCCATGGCGATGGCGGTGATCCGGAATCTGCGAGCCGTCCTCATCGCATCCGAACCCAGGTGAACAACCCGCCGATCCACGCGGCCAGAGGCAGTGCTGCAACGATCGCCATCAACTCGAACCATTCGGCCATCATTCGGATCAACGGGGTGAACCGGGTCGCCGGGACCAGCAGTGCCGCCGCAAGCCCGGCTGCGGCAACACCGACGAGGACAACAGCGCCCCAGAGCAGTGCGGCACCGGAATCGGTGTTCGCATGCACCACGTAGTTCGCGACGCCTGAGCAGAGCGTGCCCACCGCACCGCAGACCAGGGCAACGGCCTGGCGACGGTCTGCGAATGCCCGGCCACGGCTGATGAAGATCAGTACGAACAGCCCCACGAGTATCGCGGCCGCGGTACGCCGCGGTCGGCCTGGCATCAGCGCGGCCCATGCGGCGCCGGGAAGGGCGATGGCGATCGCGACGCAGATCCCGGTCAGGACTCCGTTCGCGCGTGCCGCCAGGTCGGCGATCACCACACCGTGTGGTGTGGTGTCCGGATCTGGCCCGTCGGCGTCGTCATCCTCAACCGGGGCGACAGCGTCAACCGGCATGCCGTCGCCGCGCTGAAAAAGATCCCGGCCGGTGATCGATCCGAAATGGGGTGGCCGGATTCGGGCCGTCCACAGGGCAAGGGTCGGTGCAAGGGTCACCAGGATGAGAAGAATGAACAGCAGGCCCATGCCCAGCCACTGCGCGGGAACCGGCTGCCACATGCGGGCGGCGGCGGCAACTGCGACCACGCAGCACAGCGTGACAAGCGCTGCAGCACAGGTGATCCGGGGGGGATCGAGCACGACGATGCCGCACATCAGCGTTGCGACCCCCAGTGCGGCGATGAACGCGTGAGCGCCGCCGAGTCCGCCGGGGGCTGCCGCCGCGACACTGGCAGCCGACAGCGGTACCGCCGGCCAGGCCAGGCCGGCCAGCAGATCGTGTCGGCCCGGCCACCATTTCCACACCGCAAACGCCCCCACCACCAGTAGGAGGCCCGTGACGCCGGTGACGATGGAGGGTGCGAGCGAGTCTGTTCGGGTGCGGACGTAGACCGCCAGAGCCAGGATCGTCATCGCGATCGCGGCCAGCAAAGCGATCGCAGTGTGCGCTGCTGTCTGCGCGGTCACCGGCGCGAACAGTTTCTTGCCGATCCGCGCCAAGCCGGTTGACAGCGATTCGTACTGCGGTTCAAACGAATCGCCCCGTTCCGCTGGGACGAGCATCAGTGTCGAACCGTCTTCGACACCGAGTTCATCCAGTGTTCTGGTGACGTCGAGTCGGGTTCCGTTGGCCCGGTGGAGTTCATGCGCTGCACCGGAGTCGAGTGGGCTGGCACCTCGCCGTTTCAAGTCGTCACTGAGTAGTTCGACGATGTTGTCCATGAAAACCTCGACTGGAACCGACGCCGGGTAGACCTGTGAGACAAGATGATCGCCACAGATCACCGCAACCGCGCAGCGCGACGGAAAGGAGACTGTTGTCATCAGCGTGGCCGATCCGCTTCCGGAACATACTTATCAGCGAGTGCAGCGGCGATCTCAAAGAGTCGTAACCGGGAGTTCTTCTGCAACTCGTTCTGGGTGTCGATGATGCCGCCCTTCGCCAGGTACGGGTCATGCGGCAGGTATTCGACAGTTGCTCCGGACTGGCTGAACTTTTCGGTGAGGTAGGCGACCGCATCCTTGTCACGATCGTCTCGGATGTCGTTGAGAATCACCATGCTTCGCGACACCAGTTCGTGGTAGCCCATCGAACGGAGAAGGTCGATGGAGCGGGTCACCGGTAGCGAGGTGTCCGCTGTGAGACCCGAGACGAATACCAGGGTGTCGCAGGTGTCCAGGACCGTCTTCATCACCGGATGTTCAAGATCATCGGAGGTGTCGACGAGGATCACGTTGTGGGTGCGGCGCAGTCGCGACAGCACGCCGGTGAACATCGCCGGCACCAACGGCCGGGGTTGGTCGCAGCCGCGGTTCCCGGATAGGACATCGAGGCCGACGTTGTTCTGACCCAGATGCTCCCGGATATCGGCGTAGCCCTGGACGTCGACGTCATTGAGAACCGCTGAATAATCTCCCGGCGGGGACTCGTCGATGCGACCGGAGAGTGTTCCGAACCCCGGAACCGCGTCGACTGCAACCACGTTCTCCGGACGGCACTCACGAAAAACGCTCCCGATACACGCGGTCATGGTGGTCTTGCCGACGCCGCCCTTGCCGGATAGGAAAACGATCACGTACTGCTTGCGAATGTGACGGCGGATACGTTCGCGAAGTTCCCGGTAGTGGCGCTCGGCTGGTGATTCGCCGGGATTGATGGTTTTCGCCGACACGAGATACACCAGCTTCCGCCATCCCGACCCGGGTGGGATCTTTCGCGGCGCCACCATGTCGGAGATCCGCAGAGTCCCGGAGACCGAATCGTTCTGTGCGCTCAATAGATTCGTCACTGGATAACCTTTCTGTAGGAGTACCAGGCATCCTGCGCCGGCAACCGACGCATCATGGTCGCCACGGCTGAGGCGATGGTGGTTGCGGATCCCGGACCGGCGATCATCCAGGCCTTGCCGTCTCGGGTGGCCCACTCGGTCAACAACCTGCCCGAGGGTGTATCGATGACCGTCACCGTGCCGGAGTCGATGACCCGGTCGCCGGACATGCCGGACTGTAGTGCGACGAGGGATGCCTGCGCGGATCGCTCGGGATCAGCGGCTAACGTCAGCGTGTTGATCTGGTCGCTGTCGAGGTTTGAGGCGGTGAGGAACCCGCGGAGGTGCTCGCCGGCTCCGACTGTCTTCAACAACTGCGTGATATCGAGGGTTGCAGGCCGAACGGTAGCCGGAGCCATTGCGCCACAGAGCCGTTCGATTTCGATCCTGAGCAATATCGCGGCGGACTGCTCATTGGTCGCGACTCCCACACCACTGAGCCGAACCATGCCGCTACACCGTTCCAGCGCGACCCACCACTGGGCGAACCGCGCCACTAGGACACGCTCAGGGTCTTTCGTTGGCGTCTGCACGTACATCAACAGTGCGACATCACGGCGAGACAGAACGGTCAGCCAGTCCAGCACCGTGCTGTCTACTTCGCCGCCGGCGGTGATGACACCGGCCGCGCGAAGTTCCGCGGCCATCGGATGGTCCAGTGCCATTGCGGTGGTCTCGACACTGGGAAGGTAGGGACGCAACCCAAGTTCCGGCGCGAGCACCTCGGTCCCGGACAGCACCTGAAGTAGCCAAAGTCCGTCGATCGTCGTCGTCAACACTGTTTCCCCCGATCCAGCCGGTGGGGCGCACATACCGTGAACCCCACCGGCTCAGAGCTGTGTGATTAGAAGAGGCTGCCCATCATCACGTCGGTCTGATGGGCGTTGTCGTTGACGGCACTGATCGTGCGCCCGTGCTGATTCATCGTCTCGATCAGCGACTGCAGACCCTGCAGCATCTGCAGCTGTGCCTCACGGAACGACGTCGCCGCGGCGCCCTGGAAGAAGTCCGCGATCGCGTTGGTGCGCTGCGTGACGTCATCATGGATCTCCATGAGTGCCGCGGAACGCGCGCCGACGTCCGAGGCGAACTCCGCCACGCCGCCGTGGTGGTAGGTGATGTTGTCCGACATGACAATTCCTTTCGTTGGGTGGGATTAGGCGTTCGCGGCGAAACCGGTCAGGCTGTGCGCGGCATCGGCCTCGTGATGCTCCATCATCGACGCGGCCTGGCTGAGGCCGTTCGCGAGGCGAGTACCGCCGGTGATGGTTTGCTGCAGTTCGAGATTGATCTGGCCGGCAGTGTTGACCGAGGCCAACTGCGCCTGACCGCCCCAGACCGCGGAACCGAGTCCCTCGTGGGTGCTGAGGTAGCCGTTGGCGATCGACGTGGCGTGCTGGAGTGCCGACTCGATCGCCTGCTGGGTGGTGCGCAGCACCTCCGGTGTGACGATGAGGCTCATACGTTCTCCTAACTGGTCAACTGGATGCTCAACCCCTGGCGGGAAAAGTGCGTATGAGTATCTGGCGGCACTGTGGCGGTGTCACTTCACCCTGTGTCAGACGGCACTAGGCTGCGTGGGTGCGATTCGCTTTCAAGACCTCACCGCAGCAGACCACCTGGGCCGAGATGCTTGCGGTCTGGAAGGCCGCTGACGATATCGAGGTCTATGAATCGGGCTGGAACTTCGACCACTTCTATCCGATCTTCGATGATCCGACGGGGCCGTGCCTGGAGGGCTGGACCACGCTGGCCGCACTGGCGCAGGCCACCACGCGGTTGCGGCTGGGCACCATGGTCACCGGGATCCACTACCGTCACCCTGCGGTGCTTGCCAACATGGCCGCAGCGGTCGACATCATCTCCGACGGTCGCCTTGAACTCGGTGTGGGTTCCGGCTGGAATGAAGAGGAATCCGGTGCCTACGGGATCGAATTAGGCACTGTCACAGAGCGATTCGACCGTTTAGACGAAGCGTGCCAGGTGCTGATCGGGCTGCTGAGTCAGGAGACGACCGACTTCGATGGCCGGTTCTATCAACTCACGTCGGCCCGCAATGAACCCAAGGGGCCGCAACGTCCACATCCGCCGATCTGCATCGGTGGCGGCGGCGAGAAGCGGACGCTGCGGATCACCGCCAAGTACGCCCAGCACTGGAATTTTCCGGGTGGCACGCCTAAGGATTTCGCCCGCAAGCGTGATGTGCTCGCCGAGCACTGCGCCGCGGTCGGGCGCGACCCGAAGGAGATCATGATGTCGGCACAGATCCGGCTCACCTCGGATCTCAACTACGGCGGCGTCGTCGCGGACGCGATCGCCTACGGCGCGGAGGGCATGGACCTGGCGATCATTTACCTGCCGACGCCGTATGACCCTGCGGTCGTCGAGGCACTGGCCGAGACGATCCGCAACTCGGGGTTGTGGCGGTCGACCTGATCTATCGACTCTGCGCCCAGATCGTCACATCAGCCGCTTGAAACCGCCGCCGAAAGAGCGATCTGTACGCAGACTCGATGGGAATTCGAACCCGTACTGCATCAGTTCCGCCGCAGTGACGAGCCGCTCGCGGTGGGCCGGGAATTCCCAGTTCTTCACTGGTTGACGAAACAACGACCAGGCGATACGCCCGACCCGCGAACGGGTTATCGGCACGAGGTACACGGAATTTCTCCTGTGGTCGACAACTTTGGCAACCGGGACCGCGTTACCCGCAGTACCCACCTCAGCAATTAGAGCCGGATCGAACGCTAATCGACAGAAGGCGCGCCGATGCAGGTCGCATGTTTCTGTTGTTACAGGAGTTACTAACGTTGCGGAGCGGCCGTTGGCGCGATGGGGGCTGGCAAAGCCGTGTGGCCCATCAGGAAGCGGTCGACGCCGGCCGCCGCGGCCCGGCCCTCGGCGATCGCCCAGACGATCAGCGACTGCCCGCGACCCATGTCGCCAGCGACGAAAACCCCCGGCACCGAGGTCTCGAAGTCGCCGTTGCGGGCGACGTTGCCCCGGTCGGACAGCTCGACTCCGAGTTCGCTCAACAGGCCCGGCCGTTCCGGGCCGACGAACCCCATGGCCAGCAGGACCAGGTCGGCCTCGAGTTCGAAGTCGGTGCCCTCGACCTTCTCGAACCTGCCGTCGCGCATCTCGACCTCATGCGCGCGCAGGCCGGTGACGGCAGACTCGGCGCCCAGGAAACGTTCGGTGTTGACCGCGAAAACCCGTTCGCCACCTTCTTCGTGCGCCGAGGACACTCGGTACACCAATGGATAGGTGGGCCACGGTGTGACGTCGGCACGCTCTTCCGGCGGCCGCGGCATGATCTCGAACTGATGCACGCTGGCCGCACCCTGACGGTGGGCAGTGCCCAGGCAGTCGGCACCGGTATCGCCGCCGCCGATGATGACCACCCGTTTGCCCTTGGCCGTGATGGGAGGTTGGCCGTCGGCATCGAGCACCGGGTCGCCATGGGTGGCCTTATTAGCCCACGGGAGATATTCCATGGCCTGGTGGATGCCGGCGAACTCCCGGCCCGGGATGGGAAGATCGCGCCAGTCGGTGGCACCACCGGCCAGCACCACCGCGTTGAACTCCTCGTGCAGTTCCGCCACGGTGACATCGACACCGACGTCGACGCTGGTACGGAACTGCGTGCCCTCGGCTCGCATCTGGTCCAGACGCCGGTCGATGTGGCGCTTCTCCATCTTGAACTCGGGGATGCCGTAACGCAGCAGGCCGCCGATCCGGTCCGCCCGCTCGAACACCGTGACGTCATGGCCGGCCCGGGTCAACTGCTGTGCGGCGGCAAGCCCGGCTGGGCCGGATCCGACGACGGCGACCGACTTTCCGGTCAGCAGGTGCGCCCGCTTGGGAACCACCCACCCCTCGTCGAAGGCATTGTCGATGATCTCGACCTCGACCTGTTTGATGGTCACCGGGTCGGAGTTGATACCCAGAACGCAGGACGCCTCACACGGAGCAGGGCAGAGCCGACCGGTGAACTCCGGGAAGTTGTTGGTGGCATGCAACCGCTCGATGGCGTCCTGCCAGCGGTCCTGATGGACCAGATCATTCCACTCGGGGATGAGGTTTCCCAGCGGGCAACCGTTGTGGCAGAACGGGATTCCGCAGTCCATACAGCGGGACGCCTGGTGTCGAAGAGCCTCGTGATCGAAGTCCTCGTACACCTCGTTCCAGTCGCGCAGACGAAGCGGGACCGGTCGCCGCTTCGGCGTTTCGCGCTTCGTGAATTTCATGAAGCCACTCGGATCAGCCACGGGACGCCGCCATGATCATCTCGTCCACGTCTGCCCCGGTGCGTTCGGCTTCGGCGATAGCGTCGAGTACACGCCTGTAGTCGCGCGGCATCACCTTCGCGAAATCCCCTGCCTGTCGCGGCCAGTCGGCCAGAATGCGCTGGGCCACAGCCGAATCCGTGGCATCACTGTGCGCAACCAGCTTGTCGTGCAACCAATCCAGTTCGCCATCGTCGAACGCATCGAGATCCACCATCTCGGTGTTTAGGTTGTCCGGCAGCAGGTGGTTCGGATCGTAGACGTAGGCCACTCCGCCGGACATGCCGGCGGCGAAGTTACGCCCGGTCGGGCCGAGGATCACGACCCTGCCGCCGGTCATGTACTCGCAGCCGTGATCACCCACACCCTCGACCACGGCGTGCGCACCGGAGTTTCGGACGGCGAACCGCTCACCCACGGTGCCTCTGATGAAGGCCTCACCACTGGTGGCGCCGAAGAGGATGACGTTGCCGCCGATGATGTTGTCCTCGGCGACATAGCCTTTCGGCGCGGCGTCGGACGGGCGCAACACTATCCGGCCGCCGGACAGTCCCTTGCCGACATAATCGTTGGCATCGCCGTGCACCCGCAGCGTGATGCCCTTGGGAACGAAAGCCCCGAAGCTGTTGCCGGCCGAGCCGTCGAAGGTGATGTCGATGGTGCCGTCCGGAAGGCCATGGGCACCATAGGCTTTCGTCACCTCATGGCCCAGCATGGTTCCGACGGTGCGGTTGGTATTGGTGATCTTCATTCCGAACCGCACCGGGGTGCCGGAGTCGAGAGCCTCGCGGCACCGGACAATCAGTTGCTGATCCAGAGCTTTACCCAGACCGTGGTCCTGCCGGGAACTGCAGTAGAGGTCCTGGTTCATGAAGGCCGAATCGGCTTCGTGCAGTACCGGTGCCAGATCCAGCTTGTGCGCCTTCCAGCGCGAGGCGGCTCTGCTGGTGTCCAGGGCGTTGACCTGACCGACCATCTCGTTGACGGTGCGGAAGCCGATCTCCGCCATGAGTTCGCGAACCTCTTCGGCGATGAACATGAAGAAGTTCTCCACGAATTCCGGCTTGCCGGTGAACTTTGCGCGCAGAACCGGGTTCTGGGAGGCCACACCCACCGGGCAGGTATCAAGGTGACACACCCGCATCATGATGCATCCCGATACCACCAGGGGGGCGGTCGCGAAGCCGAACTCCTCCGCGCCCAGCAGTGCCGCGACCACGACATCGCGGCCGGTCTTGAGTTGGCCATCGACCTGGACGACGATCCGGTCCCGCAGTCCGTTGAGCAACAGCGTCTGCTGGGTCTCGGCCAGGCCCAGTTCCCACGGTGCGCCGGCATGCTTCATCGACGTCAGCGGTGTGGCGCCGGTTCCGCCGTCGTGACCGGAGATGAGCACCACGTCGGCATGGGCCTTTGAGACACCGGCCGCAACCGTGCCCACGCCGTTCTCGCTGACCAGTTTCACGTGGATCCGGGCCACGGGGTTGGCGTTCTTCAGATCATGGATCAGCTGAGCCAGATCTTCGATGGAGTAGATGTCGTGGTGCGGCGGCGGCGAGATGAGTCCCACCCCGGGCGTCGAGTGGCGCACTTCGGCCACCGACGGGTAGACCTTGTGGCCCGGAAGTTGTCCTCCCTCACCGGGTTTGGCGCCCTGGGCCATCTTGATCTGGATATCGGTGCAGTTAGTCAGGTAGTGACTGGTCACACCGAACCGGCCCGACGCCACCTGCTTGATGGCACTGCGTCGCCAGTCACCATTGGCGTCGTGTTCGAAGCGGCTCACCGCCTCGCCACCCTCACCCGAGTTCGACCGCGCACCAAGGCGATTCATCGCGATCGCCAACGTCTCGTGCGCCTCGGCCGAGATCGAGCCGTAGCTCATCGCCCCGGTGGAGAACCGCTTCACGATCTCCGCGGCCGATTCAACCTCGTCGATCGGAACCGGCGGACGCACCCCGGCCTTGAACTGCAACAGTCCGCGCAGCGAGGCGATCTTCTCGCTCTGGTCGTCGACCAGCCTGGTGTACTCCTTGAAGATTGAATACTGCCCCGTACGGGTGGAGTGCTGCAGCTTGAACACGGTGTCGGGGTTGAACAGGTGGTATTCGCCCTCGCGTCGCCACTGGTACTCCCCGCCGACTTCGAGTTCACGGTGCGCACGCTCGTCGGGCCGATCCAGGTAGGCCAGTTGGTGGCGGACGGCGACGTCGGCGGCGATGTCGTCGAGGTCGATCCCGCCCACCGGGCAGTGCAGGCCGGTGAAGTACTCATCGAGCACCGCCTGCGAGATACCGATGGCCTGGAACAACTGGGCGCCGGTGTAGGAGGCGACCGTGGAGATGCCCATCTTCGACATCACCTTCAGCACACCCTTGCCGGCGGCCCTAATGTAGTTCTGCAGCGCCTTCTCGCGGTCTGTGCCCGCCAGAACTCCCCGGTCGACCATGTCGCTGATTGACTCGAATGCCATATAGGGGTTGATCGCGGCCGCACCGGAACCGATCAGCATCGCCATGTGGTGCACCTCACGGGCATCACCGGCCTCGACGACCAGGCCGACCTGGGTTCGGGTGCGCTCGCGAACCAGGTGGTGATGCACAGCGGAGACAGCGAGCAGGGTCGGGATGGGCGCGGCATTCTCGTTGGACTCCCGGTCCGAGAGAATCAGTATCCGTGCGCCGTCGGCGATGGCCTTCGACGCCGCCGCCCGGATGTCGTCGAGTGCACGTCGCAGGCCGGCCCCACCCTCGGCCACCGGGTAGAGGCAGCGGATGACCGCCGAACGCATCCCGTGCCGATGTCCGTGCACCTCGTCGTCGGGGTCGAGGTTGACCAGTTTGGCCAATTCGTGATTGCGCAGGATCGGGTGCGGCAGCAGGATCTGGTGACAGGACTCCGGGGTGGGATTAAGCAGGTCGCCCTCGGGGCCGACGGTGGCCTGGATGCTGGTCACCACCTCTTCGCGGATGGCGTCCAGTGGCGGGTTGGTGACCTGAGCGAACAACTGCTGGAAGTAGTCGAACAACATCCGTGGCCGCGATGAGAGCACCGCGATCGGCGTGTCGGTTCCCATCGAGCCCAGCGACTCCATGCCGGTGCGCGCCATCGGCGCCACCAGAAGGTTGAGCTCCTCGTAGGTGTACCCAAAAGCCTGCTGGCGCAACACAACCCGGTGATGCGGCATCCGGATGTACGGGCCCTGCGGAAGGTCATCAAGGTGGAACTGCTCGGCGGCCAGCCATTCCCGATAGGGATGTTCGGCGGCCAGGTCAGCCTTGATTTCCTCATCGGCGATGATGCGGCCCTGGGCGGTGTCGACCAGGAACATCCGGCCCGGTTGCAAGCGCAGCCGTTGGACCACGGTGGCGGGATCGAGGTCGAGCACACCGACCTCCGAGGCCATCACCACCAGTCCGTCCTCGGTGACCCAGATGCGCGAGGGTCGCAGGCCGTTGCGGTCGAGCACCGCGCCGACGACGGTGCCGTCGGAGAAGCACACCGACGCCGGGCCGTCCCACGGCTCCATCAGCGCGGCGTGGTAGGCGTAGAAGGCCCGGCGTGCCGGGTCCATCGACTCGTTTCGCTCCCAGGCTTCGGGGATCATCATCAGCACCGCGTGCGGCAGGCTTCGCCCGCCCAGGTGCAGCAGTTCGAGTACCTCATCGAAGCGCGCACTGTCGGATGCGCCGGGGGTGCAGACCGGGAAGATTTTCTCGACGTCGGTACCGAAGAGGTCGGTGTCGATCAGCGCCTCGCGGGCGCGCATCCAGTTCTCGTTGCCGGTGACGGTGTTGATCTCACCGTTGTGGGCGATTCTGCGGAACGGATGCGCCAGCGGCCACGACGGGAAGGTGTTGGTGGAGAACCGGGAGTGGACGATTCCCAGCGCACTGGTGACGCGCTCGTCCTGAAGGTCGAGGTAGAAAGCCTTGAGCTGCGGGGTGGTGAGCATGCCCTTGTAGATGAAGGTTCGCCCGGAAAGGCTTGGGAAATAGACGGTTTCGCGGCCGGGTCCGTCCTGGCCGGGGCCCTTGGTTCCCAACTCGTGCTCGGCGCGCTTGCGGACCAGATACGCGCGACGCTCCAGCTCGATGCCGGAGGCGCCCAGCCCTTCCCCGTCGCTTCGCTCGCCCCAGCCGATGAACGGCTGGCGGAAAGTAGGCATGGCATCCCGGGCCAGTGCGCCTAGCGAGGAGTCATCGGTCGGCACGTCACGCCAGCCGAGCAGCGTCAGCCCCTCGGCGGCGACGATCTTCTCGAATGCGTCACAAGCCGCGGTTGCCTCGCGGGCCGACTGCGGCAGGAAGGCGATGCCGGTGGCGTACGAGCCCTCGGGCGGTAGGTCGAAGTCGACCACCGCTCGGAAGAACTCATCAGGAATGCCGATCATGATGCCGGCCCCGTCGCCGCTGTTGGGCTCGGCACCGGCCGCACCGCGGTGTTCCATGTTCAGCAGGGCGGTGATGGCGTGATCGACGATGGCGCGGCTGCGCCGACCATGCATGTCAACGACCATGGCCACGCCACACGCATCATGCTCATACGCGGGGTTGTAAAGCCCGACACTGCTGGGCATGCGCACCTAACCCTTCACAACATCTCGCACCGCGGTTCAACGACGGCGCGCGCCCCGTCGGGATCCTCCGTGCGTCGGTGAACGGTGGCCCTTCTGTGGTGTCAATTAGAAACAAAACGATATGCAAGCAGGTCCGAAGATGCCAACTTAGGTGACCCTAAACCCATTAGTTGACCGAAGGTAAACGCGACGGAACAAATCTGGCAAATCGCGTGCCGGATCTGATCGCGGGTGTAACTATTTCCCGCGAAGTCACCCGCGTACCCCAGACCAGAGGAGTCCGAAATGACTGCCCCCACCATGGCCCACCGTTTGGCGGCCGAGTTCATCGGCACGTTCTGGCTGGTTCTGGGCGGCTGCGGCGCCGCGGTGTTCGCGGCCAACCCGGCCGGTGACAACTCCGTGGGCATCGGATACCTCGGGGTGGCCCTGGCTTTCGGCCTAACGGTGCTGACCGGTGTGTACGCGTTCGGCACCATCTCCGGCGGGCATTTCAATCCGGCCGTCACCCTTGGCGCGGCCATCGCCAAACGGGTCGAATGGGCAGCCGTACCCGCCTACTGGCTGGTTCAGATCCTCGGCGGATTGGTCGCCGGCGGGGTCATCCTGACCATTGCCAAGGGCCGTCCGAAGTTCAACGCGAGCGGTCATATGGCTGCCAACGGATACGGGATCAACTCACCGCATGGTTACTCGCTGACTGCGGTGATCATCGCTGAGGTGTTGCTGACTTTCATCTTCCTGCTGGTGATTCTCGGCTCCACCGATGATCGGGCACCCAAGGGGTTCGCCGGGTTGTCGATCGGGCTCACCCTGACGCTGATCCACCTGATCTCGATCCCGATCTCGAATACCTCGGTCAACCCGGCGCGCTCGACCGGTGTTGCGTTCTTCAACGGCGCCGGTGCGCCGGGCCAACTGTGGGTGTTCTGGCTGGCTCCCCTGGTGGGCGCCGCTCTGGCCGGAGTTGCCTATCCCCTGCTGTTCGGTGGCCGCGACGAGGAACTCGCCGACCGCCCGGTCCGCGACGCGGCACTGGAGCGCTGACCCGGCGTCAAAGCCGGCTGATGTCCTGCACCGGTAGCCGGGAACCGCGGCGGGGTTCGTAGGCCAGGCCGCTGACCTCCAGGAGCCGAACCACCCGGTAGCGGTGCGGACGCATGGGTTCGAGCAGTTCCACCATCGCCGCGTCGTCGATGGGTCGGCCGGTCAGTGTCCAGCCGATCATCTTCGATACGTGGTAGTCGCCGATCGATAGCGCGTCGGCGTCGCCGAACGCGCGCTGGGCGGTCTCGGCGGCCGTCCAGACTCCCACCCCGGGGAGTGACATCAGCGCCTCGCGGGCTTCGGCCGGTGGGCGGGCGCCGAGGCGTTCCACAGATGCGGCGCGCCGGGCGCAGCCGACGAGGGTGCGGGCACGGCCGGGGTCGACGTTGGCGCGGTGGAATTCCCAGGACGGGATGGCGCACCACTGTTGCACCGACGGCGGCACCCGCATGATCTCCGGCGCGGGACCGGGTGCGGGCGTGCCGAACTTCGTCACGAGCAGCCGCCAGGACCGAAAGGCATCGGCACCCGGGACGCGTTGCTCGAGCACGGCCGGGATGAGCGCCTCCAACACCCGCGACGTGCGCCCGATCCGAAGGTGCGGAACCCGGGCCGCCGCGGCGGCGACGGTCGGGTGGTTCGGCTGGAAGTCCGTCGCGTCGTCGTCGATACCGAGCAGTGCGGGTAGGGCGTCGGCGAACTCTTCGGCACCCGCGCCCCACGCCTGGCATCGCACGCTGTCCGCTGCGGTGCGACTGATGCGAGCGGTCACCGGTCCGCTGGGCAGCAGGCCGGTACGCCAG
>Ga0194063_10001166_pt1 | contig 17567 bp, 13 predicted proteins | sample SepL3720m_MetaG_FD_155459 | JGI IMG/M metagenome (GOLD analysis project Ga0194063, IMG submission 155459) | Anoxic zone freshwater microbial communities from boreal shield lake in IISD Experimental Lakes Area, Ontario, Canada - Sep2016-L373-20m | ecosystem: Environmental > Aquatic > Freshwater... | reverse complement strand
TATCCTCGGACTCAAAAATACATCATCAAAAAAGCGATCACTTACCTTGACCTACTATATTCGCCCTGTGCTTGGTGTCAGTGACCAAGACACAGCAATGCACATTAGGACAAGCCTGAGCGAGACCGGCACGCTCCTGATTGAGAATCCTTACAATGAGGATTTTGCAAATCGCATCGCGTTTGTGGATATTTCGTTGACACAACGTTGTGTGACGAGTGATCGAAAAGAATTTTTCGGTACGGGTGGCATTACTTCACCTGATTCGCTAAAACGCGAAGGTCTCTCCGATAAAGTCGGCATCGGTTGCGATCCATGCGCAGCGATGCAGGTCAATTTGACATTGAAACCAAACGAAAATCGCGAGGTCGTGTTCCTTTTTGGCTCGTGTAACTCGATGCAAGAAGTCAATGACTACACAGAAAAATATCGCAAGATTCAAGAAGCAAAAGAAGCCATGTGGGCTGTCATGAAATTCTGGGAATTGAAACTCGACACGGTACGGGTGAATTCACCTTACGTTTCTTTGAATTTAATGCTGAACGGCTGGTTAGAATATCAAATCATATCTTGTCGCATTTGGGCAAGATCTGCGTTTTATCAATCGGGGGGTGCCTTTGGATTCCGTGATCAGTTGCAGGACAGCTTAGCGATTGCCCACATCTGGCCTGAAATGACACGCAAACAAATCCTGTTGCATGCACGACATCAATTTGTCGAAGGCGACGTGCAGCACTGGTGGCATGAGCCTAAGGGCAAAGGGACACGCACACGTTTCTCTGACGATTTGTTGTGGTTGCCCTATGTCACTGCCGAGTATATCCGCATCACGGGCGATTTAGCAATTTTGACAGAGCATATCCCTTTTGTACAGGATACCTTATTAACGGATGCAATGGATGAGAAATACGGTGTTCCGACGACTTCTGACTTTACGGCCTCTCTCTTTGATCACTGCGTTCGCGCGATTGACAAGTCGCTCAAAGTTGGTGTACACGGCATCCCGCTCATGGGTTCTGGTGACTGGAATGACGGCATGAATACCATAGGTAACAAAGGACATGGCGAAAGTGTTTGGCTCGGTTGGTTCTTAATCAACGTGTTGGATCTTTTTATTCCTCTATGCGAAACTATGGCAGAAAGCGATAAAATTCTTAAATACTCAAAACACAAGAATAAACTGATTGATTCCATTGAAAAAAATGCATGGGATGGCAACTGGTATCGACGCGCTTATTTCGACAACGGCACCCCGCTGGGTTCTGTACAAAACACAGAATGCAAAATTGACTCCATATCGCAAACATGGTCTATCCTTTCAGGTGCAGGCAATCCAGACCACGTGCAACAAGCAATGCGTTCTTTAGAAGATTATTTGATTGACAGACGAGATGGCATCATCAAACTCTTAACACCACCATTTGAACACAGCGATCTAGAACCTGGATACATCAAAGCCTATGTGCCTGGTGTTAGAGAAAATGGAGGCCAGTACACACATGCCGCTGCTTGGGTCATCATCGCGTTTGCAAAACTCGGCGATGGCGATAAGGCCATGGAATTATTCGAGTTAATCAACCCAATCAACCATACGCATAATCTCCGTGAGTATTCCCGTTACAAGGCAGAACCGTATGTCATTGCGGCGGATGTATACGCAGTACATCCACACATTGGCCGTGGCGGCTGGTCTTGGTATACTGGGTCCGCAGGTTGGGTGTATCGTGCGGGGTTAGAATATTTACTTGGATTCCAAAAGAATAAAGAAACGATTGTCATGGATCCATGTATTCCAAGGCGTTGGGAGGAATATTCCATTTCCTATAAGTACTTGAATTCACATTACAATATTAAGGTGTTGAATCCAAATCAAGTCTGTCGCGGTGTGAAACGTTTGCATATTGACGGGGTCATTCTGGAAGGCAATGCGATTCCGTTGGTCGACGACGGAAAAATACACTTTGTAGAACTCACACTGGAAGAATAGAGCCCTTGACACTTGTCCTAATGAAAGTTAGAATCTCATTAATAATCAGAAAAGGAGTTGACTCATATGTTTTGTCAAAACTGTGGAAAAGACATGGAATCAGGCACGATGTTCTGTACGGAATGCGGCGCAAAAAATGTTGAAACGCAACCCGCAGCGCCCATCGCACCGCCACCATCAACAACCCAGGCGCCTCCACCACCCTACCAACCTCCGACTCGTTTTGCGCAGCAATCAAATTATCAACCGCAGTACAAGAAGAAAAAACCAGTTGGACTGCTAATTTTCATTTCCATCCTTTTGCTTATCATTTGCGGACTTGTCTTCGTCCTTGGCTCCATCATGTGGTTTCCGCCCAAGGATCTGGGCGTAAAGTATACACAAGCGGACTTTAACAGCGCTATCCGAAAGACAGGCATTCATATCACGGCGGACTTAGGAAACGGCGAAACGTTTGATAACAAACCTATTTTGACTGGCGGTGCGACAGCGAAAGCAAAATCAACCATTTCTGACTCGACGCGGTCAAACGGACTGTCCTATAAAAAATTCAATTTTAAATTCTCAAAATACAAGCACAAAGTATTTCAACTTACGCCATCGGAAGCAACGGCATTTTTCAATGACATTGCGCCAGAATTCTTTTGGTTCACGAAAATACAACTCAAAATCAATGCAGATGGCACCCTTGTGACGAGTTCCAATGCAAATATCAAAAAAATGAAGCAAGAACTCTTTGGAGACGTGGCAGGAAAAATCCCATTCCCACTTCCAGATAAAATCAACTTATATACGGAAAGCATGTTTTCGATAACCAAAAACAAAATCAGCATGGTCCCAAAAGTGTTTGAATCGGGTGTGCTTTCGCTTCCGAACGAATATCGGTCTGGCTCCAATTTGAAGGCGTTTTGCGGCTATCTTGATCGCTTCTACAAAGTAGTTCCAGGTCTTAAAGTCAACAAGGCGGGCGTAAAGAACGGTCAGTTCTACTTTGACGGAATCCTCCCAACAGAGATCAGCGTGACACCAAGGAGATAAAAGAATGGAAAGGCAAACGGCGAAGAAGAAAACCTCGCGCGCTCATTGGCGTATATAAAGACTCTCGCATGATTGCGCTTCGTTAAGAAAATTATCATTTTTACTTTTAGCTCGGGTTTTATCTTTTTTTGGTAAAAAATCTGGTGATTTTTTTACTTTTTTATTTGAATTAATTATATTTTGGTAAAAATATCGCTAAAAAGCCTCGTTGAAGGGGTTTTTTAGCGCATTTTCTTCCTTCACGCAGTCGATTTTTTACCAAATAATCGACCGTTGCGCTTAAAAAGTAAAATCACTCCCGCTCAATCCGAGCGAACCCACTACAATTGCGCTCGCGCCTTATTACGGAACTTCAACGGCGTCAGTCCGGTTCGCTTTTTAAATAATTTAATAAAGTTATTTTGGTCTTGATACCCAACCTCTTTTGAAACTTCACTGATGCTCCGCTCCGTCTCCAAAAGCAGTCGTTTCGACGTGTTGATGCGAACCTCCGTCAAGTAATCGTAAGGGGTCTGTCCCAGCAATTCCTTGAATAATTTGATAAAGTAATATTTACTGATACTCACGCTTTTCGCGATGGTAGTGATGTCAATTGCCTGATTATACTGTGCATCAATAAAGGCACGCGCACATTCAATATCTGCTTTATGAAGCGTTCGCTGCGTCTTGCGGTCACTTTGCTTTTCCTCAATCATCAAGGTCAATAGTTCCGATATCCTGAGGCTGAGTTTGAGATCCACGAGTTCGGAATTTTTCAAACTGAGATCGAACATCTCTCGCATCATCTCTTTGGCTCCCGTGCTACTCTGGAGTGAGACAACCGTCAACGTCTTGTCATTGATGAGTTCAAAATAATTCTTTGCGCAGATTCCGTTCAAATGGAAATAGTAAAACTCCCAGTTGCAATCCTTTACAGTTTTATAATAATGATACTCCATGCAATCGATAAAGACACAAGAATTGGCCACGAGTTCCACCTCAACGTTGCGATAGCGCAACAAGCCCTTCCCAGCAATCGTATAGATTAACAAAAAACTCTTCAATTTGCTTCGTTCCGTAAAATAACTGTCAACACAGTTAAAATCCCCACAAGCCTCCAAAAGAAAAGGCATCTGCTTGGACATCTGATGTGCCGAATGGGCAAAGCTCTTTTTTATTGATTTTGCATCCCGCGATGTGCGTAAAATTGCAAGCACTCCTCTTCAATCGCAACAATTGCGTATTTTTTGGCAATTATTGATATTCCCTTTGATGAATAGACATATTATAATATACAACATTGTAAGAAATCAATAGGAGGCCTGTGAAATGAATATTCGTGAAAACGTCAAAGCAATTTTACATTATGAAAACTATGACCGTATGCCAATTGTGGCTTTTGGATTTTGGGACGAGACCATCGACAAATGGATTGCGGAAGGGCATCTGACCCCAAACGCAAAAGAGTCAAATTACAACGGAGATGAAACTGCTGAAGTTACTAAAAAACTAGGCTTTGATTTCCACTGGGGTGGCGGGTTCTATAATAATGTCAGCTTGTTCCCCGGGTTTCAACGCGAAATTCTAGAGACAAAAGAGAATGGGCATCTCATCGTGCGTGACTGGAGTGGTCTGATCGTGCTCGAAAAACCTGGTGTTTCCTCTATCCCGTCTGATATCGGAACGACCTTGACGGATCGCACTGCGTGGGAAACCCTCTATGTTGATAAGCTGAAATTCTCCCGCGACCGCATCAACTGGGAATGGCTTGAGACCTTCAAAGATGATTCAAAAAGGACCATCCCACAAAATATTTACTGTGGTTCATTGTTTGGTGCCATCCGCGACTTGCTTGGCGTAGAACACCTGAGCTATCTGTATGCCGACGATGAAGACTTATACAAAGAAGTCATCGATACCTTTGGCAAACTTTCCTACGAAATTGTCAAAGCGGTTCTTGAATCTGGCGCAAAGTTCGATTACGCGCATTTCTGGGAAGATATTTGTTTTAAAAATGGCCCGCTTGTATCGCCAGTCATCTTTGATGAGTTGGTTGGACCGCACTATAAGAAGGTCACGGATTTGCTAAACTCATACGGCATTGATATCGTATCCCTTGATTGCGACGGAAAGATTGATAGTTTAATTCCGACTTGGCTTGAAAATGGCGTCAACACGATGTTTCCGATTGAAGTTGGCACTTGGGAGGCAAGCATTACCCCGTGGCGCGAACAATACGGCAAAGCAATCCGCGGCGTCGGTGGCATGAATAAAAATGTCTTCGCTGAAGATTACAAGGCCATTGACATAGAAATCGAGCGCCTCAAAAGAATGATTGATTTAGGTGGCTTCATACCGTGCCCTGACCATCGGATTCCGCCTGGCGCGATTTTTGAAAACGTGCAGTACTACTGCGAGCAGTTCGACAAAAAAATCAATAAATAAAGAATTACACACGTCTGATTTGCGGATCCGTAAAAATATCTGCTTCATCAAGACTTTTAGTAGAGAACTCCGAGACGATTGCCCCATGCGCACTTGCTTGGAACCAGTGCAGCGTGTTTGGAGCTAAGGTATACTGTTGCCCCGGCAACAAATGAATCTCGTGCCACACGGTATACGCATCGACGCGGCCCTTCGGCGCTTTTGCGCGTGGATTTTGCGTTGCCTCTCCCTCTACATAGAGAAAGATTTCTCCGCTGCGACAGCGGAACGTTTCTTCCTTCCCTGAGGCGCCTGCGATTGCAGGGTGGCGGTGTTCCGGACAGGTCTGGTGCGGGAACAGCACAAGTTCTTTTGCGCAGCAACGATCGGTGTTTACGTAAGTGATGATTTGAAGCCCTGTGCTTTCCAATTCTCCAAGTCCAAAGTCTGCAATTTCTATCCGTTCTTTTTCTGCATCAGTCAACACGATTCTTGCTTTCTCAAGTCGCTCAATCGTTTCATTCCGTGCATTCATAATCTGCCTCGCTGTCAACATTTCAGACACGCTCCTTCGTTTTGTTCAGTACTTCTAAAAATCTAGGTCTATTATACCGTTGCGCCAAGATACATGGCAAGTTGATGATGATTGCATACGCAAGCATGTAAAGAACTACGGGAAACGGCGTAAAGAATCCAAACACCCAAAAAGGCAAAATTGCCAACCAATGCCCCAGTTCCGCACGGCATGACTCAACGAGATATTGTGCTAGATAGTCTCGCGACAGGGATGCAAGATGCTTTTTCTGAAACCCATTCTTGAAGAGTGCGGCACCGTCTGGGAGAAAGCGCTTCCATCGCCGAATTCTAAATAAATGATCATAGATCTTCCCGCGTTTTTCCCACGCTGCACTGCGAAAAATAAAGGTATCGTGCTGGAAAAATCGGTCGTTGATTTTCAAACACAGGTAGGCTGCCGCAAATTGAAAAACCGGCCACAAAATAAAACAAATCACTATGGTAATCTCCGTTGGCAAAAAGATGATTTGCATCAGTCGGCACCCCCAAGGCGAATTGTTCGCCCTTTCCAAATGGTACGTTTAAAGAAAAATCGATTCAATATTGAGATTGAGAAAATGACAAAGCAAGCAAGGAGCAGGATAGGATAACAAACGATTGCAGTGAGTTTAAAGTTGCCGACGCGGAATGAAGCCCACCAGAGCAGAACAAGGACAATCAAATAGAGTGCAAGGTAAGTGAATATGCTGAAGAAATTGTATGCAACCAAGGCACGCAACAAATTGACAAATACGGAAGTGATGGCACCAAACCAAAGGATCAATAACATTAAAATGATGAGCGGGGTCTTCAAAGCACCAGAAATCATGTTTTTCGTCCATCCCTCCACTAGTTGTGAAACCCCATCGGGATACATCCGAAATCGTATGTCATTTCCTCCAATAAATAGTTGAAAGGCGAGTCCGTTTTTCTTTAGCACTTCACCCAATGCGACGTCTTCGACGACACTCCCTTTTACGCTTGCATGGCCGCCAATTTTTCGATATACCTCTTTTGAAATCAAAATAACTGGCCCAAAAAGGCCGATGTAGTTTTCTTTGAACGGCCACCCAAGCCCGTTTGCGGCGATTTGAATCAGATTAAAGAAAAACGAAAACTGCTCGTACCAGCGTTTCACAGTGTGAAACGGTTTTACCGAAAGGGTGCATTGATTTTGCTGATATGTGTTTTCTAGCTTTGCTACTGCATCCGGATGGAGCCGTACATCCGCGTCAAGAAACAACAACAACGCCCCTGTCGCGACTTTCGCACCGCTCTCACAGGCCCACGATTTCCCAGTCCAACCGTGTGGTATTTCTGTACTCGTCACGAGTGTAGCGCCAAATGCAGTTACAATCCCCGCTGTGTCGTCATCAGAAAAGTCATCCACACAGATAATCTGGTCGACTTGACGCGTTTGCGCCTTTAAATCTGCGAGCAAATGTTGTAGATTCTCAGCTTCATTGCGTGCAGGGATGATGACTGAAACCGTCTGTTCGTGTTCAGTCTCAATCGTTTTATTTAGAAATGGGCGGCGGTAAAAAATCAAAATACAAGCGACGATGCCAGCAATTACTTCAAAAATGTTGTAAAGTTCCATCTCTCATCTCCCGATTCTCTCACTCGTTTATATTCAACAATTGTTCTACAAAAAATAGTACGATTGCAAAAGGTATGTTTGCTCGTATTGTACTGCCAACTTCCAAAGATACTGCTTCAAGGCGCGCACCGTTCCAGTGCCTTGCTCCAATTTTTCTAGTCTTTGATGATAGCCAGCACGTTCCTTTTCAGTGGCAAACGCGCTAAAATAGCCCCAAACGTGTTGCGCTGCATTGATGGCACCGCCTAAGTTTATTTCGTTTTCTAATGCTAATTCTACCATATGATAAAATGAAATGACAGGATATTCCTGTTTATTTTTGAGCAGTTTTCTAATTTTAACATACACGGCATGGGCTCGTTCCAAGACCAGATACTTATACTTCGCCCACTCAGTCTCAAGCCGCGTGATGTTTTGCGGTCCAGTCGAACTCAGGATGCACTTCATCGCAGATAGATTTTTATCTTTCACTTCAAGCATGATATCTAAGTCTTTGCGAGCGATGCGCGCACAAAAATCAATGAATTCCTGCACACGTATGGTCTTGGCATGGGCCCCCGGGTGTTTCATCGGGTCTTGCTGCGCATAATGAATTTTTTGCGCTCCATCTGCTGCGCCCCATGTTTCGCGGCATTCCTGAATCCACTCTGCTTCCGATCTGTCCGACGCACTTGTATGAATTGCGTGGTGCAAATTGTCGAATACCACGGGAATCCCCAACCGTTTTCCGATTCCCAGAACTTCAGCGATGCCATAAGACTTATCGTCATTTTCAATTACAAGACGCCGCTGAATTTGTGTTGGCAACGCCAGATACTGCTCTTCAAACCGCTTAATCGCAAGCGCTTTGTCCCCATAAACGCCCCCAATATGCAAGACAATCTTATGACTTGCATCGACCCCTAAGCAATCCAACACGGTTGCATGGTATCTCAAATCTTCTTTCGCGCGCGAAACAACGGCCTCCTGCGGAGAATTTAGCACCGTATACTGCCCTGGGTGCATCGAAACACGCATGTCCGCGTCTCTGATTTTTTTGCCAATCCGTGCAAAGTCTTCCGCAAACGCGTCCCACCACAGGACCTGATTGACTGGACTCGAGCCAAAGGGAATCAAATCGGAACTGATGCGAAAAAGTTTGATTTGATTTTGGATGTTGTATTCGATAATGTGCTCCAGAGCGCTTAAATTCCAAGCAATCAAGGCATTGAGATGCGCCTCCGTTGCGTTCTTTTGGATACAACTTTTTTGCTGTGTTTGCGGAACCCCAATGGTCAGACAAGCATATCCAATCCTCATGAAACTCTCTCTTTCCATATTGTTTCTCATAATTCATTATACATCATCTGCATTACAGATTGCAGTTTTATGATATAATAATAGTATTCTGAAAGTCGAGTCAAGTCGATTCGCATGGAGGTAGGAATGTACGGTTGGAAAAAAGTTTCACAACGCATGGTGCGCATACTCATGGTTTTCGTGTTTCTTGTTAACATGCTTTTTTCTGCTACCCTCCCCGTTTCCGCCGATACGCCGAATGCAAGCGACGTCATCAACCAAATCAAAGGGTTACCAACGGAGTATTTGGGCTTACCGTTAATGAAAGGAAGCGCGAGCGAAATCAATGCGACCCTCAATACCGCTTCTGTGTTTGACGATACCAGCGTCACGTTTGAAGGCATGCATCCCGTCAAGGTCACCTCAGCAACGGGCGGTTACACCAACCCGACTGAATTCGGGAAAGTTTTTTCACAACCAAAGAATCTGTCCGCCTTGACCAATATTGAGTTACTCCTATGGTTCTATGAGGCGCTCCCGGAAACCAAACTCAAAGATGTCCGCATCGATCTCACCACCAATGCAAATAACTTTTTCTACCTCTATATCGACACTTCCTCATGGAAGGGCTACCCCGGCGCAAGCCGCATCCGCTACAACTTTTCACAGTTTAAGAAATATGGCAATCCAGATATCACAAACATCACGAAAGTCAATCTCCGCATCGCTGGCAACACTGGCATGGTCGAGAGTCTTGGTGTCTTCGACATCACCTACAATGCGCGCTCCAAGGCAAAGGTAATTTTGACGTTTGATGATGGCTGGCAGGACAATTACGACAATGCCTTCCCAATCCTAGAGGCGCAAGGGTTCAAAGGCGTGACTTATGTCGTGAGTGATTTTGCGCAAAGCAACGACCCAAATTACATGCGAAAGCCCACGCTTGATCTTCTTTACAATGCTGGCTGGGATGTTTCGAACCATAGCCAAAAACACGAGAATTATCTCATTACGCCCGGTGCGGATGCCCCCTCTATGGGAAATAGTTTTCGAATTTGTCAAGAGTATTTGTTGGCAAACGGCTATACGCGAAGTGCACGCTTCGTCTGTTATCCGGATGGCAGTTACGATGACAATTTAATTCCTTATCTAAAGAACATCGGGGCGGTCTCTGCGAGAACGACGCGGATCGGCAATATTAATACGCCGCCAACGGATGTGTATAAACTCATGCAACATTATATCGGCCCAAATACAACTTTTAATGAAGCTACCCCCTCGTCGACGCCGTCCTCGAACGACATCAAGCCATTCATCGACAATGTCATTGCCGGTGGGCAGACGTTGGCTATCATGATGCACCGTGTTTCTCTAGATAGCCAAATGAACACACCAGGGGATGTAACCAACACCATCAAAACCAAAGTCTCGATGTTGACGCAAGTCGCGCAATATCTCAAGGATACGGGTGTCGAAGTCTGCACTATGAGCCAATGGTATCAGGAACTGCAGGACGGCACAACGGCACTCAAACTTGCCTCCAAGACCGCGGTTGCTGCAGCCCGCACCGCTTATAACGCGTTGGACCCTGCACAGAAAGCACTTGTAACAAACTATGCCATTTTGACGGATGCCGAGGCAAAAATCACGCAATTGCAAGAAGAAGCCTTACAGAAAACCATCACTGAAATTGATGCCCTCCCCACTCTTGCGTTGCTCTCCCTTTCTGATAAGGCAGCCATCACGACGGCAAGGACAAACTATGATTTATTGACGCCGACCCAACAACTTGGCGTGACGAACTATGATAAGCTTTTGAATTTGGAAGCAAAAATCTCGTTGCTCGAAAACATTGCGGTCGATGCTGTTTTAGCCTCCATTCTGGCAATCCCAGAGGATGCTTCAATTACGTTGGCAGACAAGCCAACGGTTACGTTTGCGCGCGCGCAATATGACGCCTTACCCAATGACTTAAAACCTCAAATTTCAAATTATTCGGTGCTACAGACCGCGGAGGCAGTAATCGCAAACCTGACAATCGCACAAATCGTTACTCAAATTGATGGACTACCGACGAATTATGCTGGAATTCCATTGATGAGTGCTGATTTTAGTGAGTTCACCTTTACCACAAATGCAAATCCTCTCATACGGGACACGTCGGTCAATTATCTTGGTGCGAGTCCTATCAAAATCACCTCTACGACGGGTGGCGGCACGGTACCAACCGTATTTGGCAAGACGTATGCGCAGGCGTTGGATTTATCACGGCTCACGAAGGTAGAGCTCCTGCTGTGGTTTTACGAACCCAATCCGCTGCTCAGCATCCGCAGTTTTCGTGTGGATTTAGCGACCACATCGAATAGCTATTATTACAAATATATCGATAGCTTATACATCGAAAATCGCCCAGGCTTTCAGAGAATTAGCCTAGATTTGAACCAGTTCATCCCGTTATTAGGTAGTTCTCCAAGCATGTCCAGTATTAAGACGATTAGTCTTCGATTAAAAGGACAGGACGGAAAATATGAAAGTGTCGGCGTATTTTCCATCAATTACAATACATCCGGCGCGCTGACCGCTACGCCTCGCCTCTCTCTACTTTATAAACCACTTATCGACGAGATTCGAATATCGTACAATAGTCTTTCCAGTTCCAGCAAATCCTTAGTCACCAATTACGGTACCTTCGTGGATGCAGAGGCAAAAGTCTCCCAACTGAATCAAGCAATCTCACTCATCAAGGGGTACACCACTACGCACAACGCAAGTGCACTCACCATTGCTCAAATGACGAATCTTGGAATCATCAACGCCACAGAATCGAATCTGTCACGTTATCAGTCTGCCATTGCACTTTCGAATCCAACTGATATCAGTAGTGAATCGGCATTACAAGCGATTGTAGATGGCGTAAACGCGGCAACGCCAACGCCAGTTTCGACACCGACACCGACGCCAACTCCAGTCCCGACTCCTACGCGTTATTCCATTTCCATTGATTGCCTCACGACAGCGAGTATGGTGATAACTGGCGATCCCATTTACGATGAAAATATGAATGAATTTGGGAAGACCACAGTCCTTGCGAAGACTTCATACTTAGCAACAGACTATATCGTCTCTGCCTCCATCAATACAACTTCTAAATCAGCAATATTACCACCGTTACCAGCCGGGAACTATGTCTTGGCAGTTTCACGAATTGGCTATTTATCTCGCTACATTTCTGTCACGTTGTCAGATGAATCCTTGGATTTAGGGGATAAGTCAATCTTAGCGGGTGATATTTCTGGAGATGGCATAATCGATGGCTCAGATTCAGAAACCCTCTTTACCTACTTAGGTTCTTCCTATGGTGACTTAAATTACATACACGAATATGATCTCAATTTGGACGGTATTGTTGACGGCTCTGATACGGAGCTTGTCTTTGCAAACATCGGAACAGCAACCGATGATTACGGCGAAACAGTCAACTACTTCCAGTAATTAGTCCTTATACTCAAGTAGGTCTCCAGGTTGGCAGTCCAGCGCCTTGCAAAGCGCTTCTAGCGTAGAGAAGCGGACCGCCTTCGCCTTATCGTTCTTCAGGATAGAAAGATTTGCCGGGGTGATACCGATGCGTTCCGACAGTTCCGTTGCGCTCATCTTGCGCCTTGCCATCATAATATCTATGTTTACAATAATCGACATCTTAATCCCCCCTCTAGACCGTCAGGTCATTTTCTTCTTTGTATAGAACCGCTTGTTTGAATAATTTCCCCATCACAAATAAATAGCATGAAAATACTGCAACCGCGATCGAAACAATCATCATGGTCGGAGACTGCAGCATGAAAATCGCGACAAAGAAGAGGATTGCTTCCGCAACACAAAGCGCAGCGATGCGTTTAATGCGTTTTGCATTATCCATGATAAACGGCTGCTGTTGATTGACATTGCGCATCAACACATACATGTTCCACACCGCGATGACGGAAAGAATTCCTACGGGATAGAGCACGATCAGCCCATTGCGAAAGAGCCATTCTTCGACGTGGCCTTCCCAAATCGTGAGCAACCATCGAAACCCAAGTGGCAGCGTTGCCGTGGTGAGGATCCCTAGTATCAAAATGACTAGGCTCAATTTCTCCATGATTCTACTTAATAAATTATTCTTCATCCTACATTCCTTCCTTTCTTCAGGGCTCCCTGATTTCACCAGTTCAAAGTATAGTTCAATATCGTTATTTCCGTAGTTCTTTGCTGCCTTTGCCTCTCATCGATCATGCGTTGCAAATACACCTTATCTTTTCCACTTGGCATATTTGCATCCAAGATGCGCAAGTCGGGCAGAATGGAATTATTTAAGTAGCCAAGTTGTTTTAAATCAATTTTATATGTGCCCTGCGCCGAGATATACTTACTGATGTTGAATTGGGCCACCGTGCGGTCCACATTGATGATGTTGAGGAAACAAACACCCAAAATCGCTGTAACTGCAAAAAATTGAATCAGTCCCAAACGCGGCACAAAACATTTTACAAGCACCCCAACGAGCGCCACCGCGATGAGCGCCATCAGCCACATGGTCAAAAATCGTTTGACCGAAAGACCGCCGTCCGCAATGTAGTTACTCATACGATAAACTGCGGAATACAGAATGGCGAGATTGCTCAAACTAAGCAACACAATGAGGGCGCGCATGCTGTTTGGCAATTTGCCAAGTCGCTTTTCCGCCAATAAAAACACGGGAGTGATTGCGGCAAACAAGAGTGCTGACGCAAACGTAATCTGCGCAAACCCATCAATCGCAGTACTTGCGCGGCTAAATAGCGTCGCCCCCGCCGGGAAAAACAAGGATTGAAATTGAACCGCTATAAATGACAGGGCTACCAGCAGTAAGGAAATCAGCACCGTTGCGAGGATTGTCACATTGAGGTGAAGCGGTTTTTCAAACGTCACTGGCGCCTTTTCTGGAATGTATTTCAGCCCAACCAGACAGGCCGCAAGGGGAAATCCGAAAAAACCACAGAAAAAGAGATCCAGAAAAATATTTGACAAATTGATGTTAAAATATCGAAGCAAATGCGTGATGGCGTCCGCATAACCTTGATCCGCACGAGAAAAAAGCGCGATTAAAATCGCCACGAGTGGCAGCGCGATGACCAATCCAATCAGAATATATTTTACTTGACTGGAGGCTTTCTTATTCTTAGTCTGCTTCATTTGTATGAAAAGCCGCTCAATCCCATTGACGGATCCATTGAAGACTTTTCGAAACATCATCGGTACATAGCGCACGGACAAGAAGTTTTTCGAAGTCCGATCAAAAAGAAAAATCGTCTGTAGAATGACCAGTCCGAGCAACGTAGGAATGGCAAAGAATTGACCTACCCCATTCGGATGCAATAAGAATCCTGCAGCTAGAAAAACGATTGGTACGCAAAGGATTGCAGCTTTCGGATTCAGCGCAGAAAGGTTGAAATCAAAATACCAGAACACAATCGCGTAATACACAATCACCGTGATCAATACAGAAAGCCCAAACCCATTTCCAACCAGTACTTCTCTCAGCCATATGCCAAACAACAGAGAAACCACCAACAATGATGTCGCCTTTATTTTGTCTTGCGTGACAACCCGTTCCTTTTCCATCGCAAATCCCTCGCTTTCATTCTCAATTGTCTATACTATACAACAATAAATTATCGTTTGTCAATAAGTTATTGTTGATTTTCACACTAGCAAATCAAAAAACGTATATTCGAATTGTTTTCTAACGCGAATTCCAATATACTATTAAAAATAGGGGGATCGTGATGCGTTCAATTGGTAAATCAATTATAGTTGGTGGTGCGTTCTTCGTGCTCGTAATTGCACTCTGCGGGCAGTTTTTGACATCGTTTGCATTTGGCACCGCGTGGCTGTTTCTCATCGCTGGCTTTTTTCTCCTCATCGCATTTTTGTCAAAAATCAAGCCAGATCAATTCAACCTCTGGCTCTTCGTATTGTTTACCCTCGGACTTTTCTTGCGACTCATTTTTGCGCTCGGATGGCACGTCGAACCGATGACCGACTTCGGGAACATCTTCCACATCGCTTCATCACTTGCCGCCCAACCCGTTCCTAACTGGTCACTCATCCTCACCTCAATGCAAACGGTTTACCAAAATGACTGGAGCATTCACATGCCCTACATCCTATATGAAGCCTTGTTATTAAAACTATTTGCTGGCAACATGGTTGCGCTCCTTTGGGCAAATGCTGTGAGTGGTGCGCTCTCCTGCGTGTTCACTGGATTGATTGCCCGCAAGATCTTCAACTCCCGCATTGGCGTGATGGCAGGGCTTCTGCTTTGCTTCAATCCAGTCATTCTTTTTTTCACCCCTGTATTGACCAACCAACACCTTGCGACCACGTTATTTTTGGCATCCCTCTTCGTCTTTGTTTGCAGACCTCTCAAGACCTCAATCAGAAACATCCTATTGACTTCCGTTTTATTAGCCGCTTCGCAGTTGGCACGCCCAGAAATGGCGGTTGTATTAATTGCGCTGACCTGTTTTATTCTTTGGGAAAGTTACAAGTATTTCAAACAAAAAAAGACGCCCATCAAAGCGCGCATGTTTCACATCGTGAAACGTCTATCTGCCTTGATGATTCCATTTCTACTTTTCGTCCTTGTTGTAAATCTCGTCCTATTACAAACAAAAATCATCACGAAACCTCCATCCCAGAATTTGATTTACAAGATCGCAGTTGGACTAAATCAAGACTCCAACGGAAGATATTCAATTGAAAACAAAAACACCTCGGTTGACGAGCAAAAGTTGAGCACCTCCATAGCAGACGAACTCAAGGATCCCGTTGCAGTCTTTGGGCTCATCCTCAAAAAACAGATGTTTCAGTTCGGCACTTATAACTATTCTTGGCCTGTACTTTCAGGCGTGGGACGCATGCTAAAGACAGATGCGATTTCTAAAACCATCTACAATCCACTCACTTCGAGTTATATGTTTTTTATCACCTTTTTAGTTCTACTTGGGGTCGTGAAAAACTTCAGAACGCGAAACAATCGTTATGTGCTTCTGCTCCTGGTTATACTCGGCTACTTTGTGACGTTTTCCATCATCGAAGTGCAGGATCGCTATAACTTTTTGCTCATTCCCCTGTTCACGATTCTCGCAGCCAATGCATTCTTGCAAATGCGCACGCTCGGGCGCTTTCCACCTAAACAAATTCTTTCAAACGATTCCGGAAATGCACATAGTTCTCAAAACTGACCTCTTCCGGCACCCCGTGGTCACAAGTCGGAATATACCCTCCGCGTGCCTTCATCAAAGGTAGTATGCGTTCGATTTCGCGGTCGATCGCGTCTTTGCTTTCGGCGATGATGCGTTTGTCAAAGCCCCCTGTCATGCGTAGCTCCGGATACTCCTTCCCCGTTCGGACGACGTCGCAACCCGAAGCCACCTCAAACGGACTCATGATGTCCATGCCAATCTCTTTATAAATCGAAATCACTGGATCACAAAACCCATCGGTATCAACTTGAATATAGAGGTGTCGATTTTTGTCAATCTGTCGTTTCCGGAGGTTGGTTATCAACTGCTGATAGTATGGAAGCAGAAACTCGCGCATCATTTCAGGCGAAATCAGCGATCCGTGATTATAGCAGATGTCCTCACCGAAAAAGATTTCGTCTATGGTCAGCGCTTCTTGACGCTTTGCGATGATGGCGTCCGCCAGTTCGAACCACGTTTTCATGCAGTCATGAATGAGTTTTGGTTCATCGTAGAATTTGTACAACAACTCCAATGGCCCAATCAAGCTTCTCAGATACATATATCCACCAATGAGTCCCTGTTGCACGATCTTTCCTTGTGCTGCTCCTGCTTTTGCAATCGGCAAACTCTGCTCAATTGCGGCGAAACGACCTGGCGTCGTAGGATCTAGGCGCCACTTGCAGTCTTCCTTCCATGTCTTCCAGTCCTTGACGGGGTGCTCGAGATACTCTGGCATAAAGCCACTGCGCCTGCCCTTGAAGTACAAGACATGTCGCCCCGCCTCATCCAAGATCACTTCGTGGTCACCACGGTCTTCCACCCACTTACTCTCAAAGCGTGGATAGAATTCAGCTTCGGTCCAACCCAAATCCCCAAGTCTTTCGATGCCATTTTCTTCGAATCCGAAGATTTCATGTATATTTGTATCCTGCCTAATATGCCCCTCTGCAATCCAACGTTCTAGCGAATAAAACCCGAACTCCCTTTGGATGATTGACGCACCCGGCTTCATTTCATAGAAATCCCGATGTCGCCGCGCTGCTTCTGACATTTCCGCTCTAGGCACCATTCCATGTATGCCATCGCGTAACGTTTCTTTGCTCATTTCAAACTCCTCCTTTGCTAATATCTCCCTGGCGAACCGCCAACGGTGTTTCAAACCGATGGCCGTCGCAAATAACCTTTTCAACGAAGGCTGGTAGGTTTTTTCGCGACCTAGTCCCTACGCGGGACTAGGTCGACCAGAACCCTACCAAACACGGGACTAGGTCGCCCAAAACCCTACCATCTTACTAATCGCGTCTCAAAATCGCAAGATTTTGCACCTTCTAATAGACTTTTCATCAAAAACGATGTATTATCCAAAACAAAAAGGCAAAAGGTAAATGCATTTGTCTAAAAATCCTCTATCGCGAACAGTCAAAAGCAAAAATTGGTA
>Ga0194063_10001165_pt1 | contig 17572 bp, 18 predicted proteins | sample SepL3720m_MetaG_FD_155459 | JGI IMG/M metagenome (GOLD analysis project Ga0194063, IMG submission 155459) | Anoxic zone freshwater microbial communities from boreal shield lake in IISD Experimental Lakes Area, Ontario, Canada - Sep2016-L373-20m | ecosystem: Environmental > Aquatic > Freshwater... | reverse complement strand
ACGAACCAGACCTCGAAGCGGGCGGCATAGGGCTTGCCCCAGTCCCCTTCGTAAATGGTGAAATCGGTATTCGAGAGAAAAAGTTCTTCGGGATTCTCCGACCAGCCGACCCATTCGTTCGAGCGATCCTTGAGCCTCTTTTCGGAAAGAGGTGTTCCCTTCGTCACTTCGAAGGCCTTGAGATAAATCCTTCCGGGCTCGCCCGGATTCACCCGGATTGTTGATTCATAAATCCCCGGTTGGAAGGAGTTTCGCAGTTCGATGGATGGCTTGCCCCGGGTGATGCTTCCCTCGGGGAGGAGGGAGCGGATTGTTTGCCATGCGGGATTCGCCGCCAAGGGGGCGAGTTCTTTTTCGAGGAGAGCCAGCGCGGATTTGGTCAGGCGCCGCTCCTTGGTTCCTGACTCTTCAAACACCTCGAGCATGATGGGCGGAGCCGTGATGACACAGTAGCTTTTGTCCATTTCATTGCCTTTGGAAAGAGGCAGCACGGCGGTTTCGCCCTCCTTCATCGGTGCCGTCGCCTTGTTCCCATTCCACCAGGGTTTTCCGCCGAGCCCGATGGTCAGCCGAAATTGAAAATTCGGAAGCACCGGCTTGCTCGAGTGGTCCAGGTTGAACCTCGAGTAGTAGCCGTTAAGATTCCAGCTCCATTCGGGACCAATAGCCCATCTCCGCGTCGCGCAGATCTTTTCCCTTTCTTCAAACACCCTCCAAGAGGGGCTGCTCGCCAGATACCGCTTCAGGATTTCGGGGTGGTTCCGGGCGAGTGATGCCAGCGAGGTCACGGATGCGGTGATCGTGGAATCTTCGCCGCCGGGAGTGGCGAGCGCCGTGAGGAGATCCCCTTGGAACGAATCGATGCCGGTTCCAGGTGCCGCTTGCATCTGCGGCCTTGGCTCCGCGACTTCGATGTCGGTGGGGATCGTCAGATGATCGGCAAAGTCATCGTTGTCTGGACCGAACATGGTCATCATGAAAGAGACGCCCAATGCAAGCAGGCAGACCGGAAGCATCAGGAGATTGATCACGCCTTTCAACCAGCAGCGCTTGATGAAGTTCCAGATGGCAGCCGCGAGGACTCCGACGAGTGATGCAGCAAAGAGGGCGAAGAGGGAAAGCACGAAAAACTGGAGCGAAGCCGTGATGGCAACGAGAGTGAGTGCGGCCAGGAGGAGCAAACACAGGGACGCAGGGATCCACCAACTGTTGAAATATCGGGAAAAGAGTGGTTTCAGGTTCATGGAAGCCGCCCGAGCAAGGCCTATTGGCAGACCCAGCTCTCCGGCTTGTGCAGGAGAGAGGTCTTTGCCCGCTGAAACTCTGGCATGTTTCTCAAGGTTAATTCGACACCCGCGGGGATTCCATCGTAAAGTTTCCGCATGTCGTTCGTCCACCTGCACTGCCATTCGGAATACTCGCTGCTCGACGGGGCGGTTCGCGTGGAGGATTTGATCAAGAAAGCCAAGGCGTTCGGGATGCCGGCGGTGGCGCTCACAGACCACGGAAACCTCTACGGCGCTGTCCCGTTTTATCAGGCGAAAAAAAACTCCGGGGTCAAGCCGATCATCGGGTGCGAGCTGTATGTGGCACCGGGCTCGATGCTCGATAAAAACGCGTCGTCGGGCAAGGACACCGCGTTCCACCTGACCGTCCTCGCCTCCGACAGCGACGGCTACCGGAACCTGGTCAAGCTCGTCACCGCCGCCCACCTCGAGGGGTTTTACTACAAGCCGAGGGTGGACAAGGATCTGCTCGCCAAACACGCGAAGGGGCTCATCGCCCTCAGCGGATGCCTCAAGGGCGAAATCCCCTCGCTGATACAAAACGGCAACCCCCAAGCCGCAGAAACCGCCGCCGCCGGATACCGCGACATCTTCGGAAAAGAAAACTTTTTTATCGAGCTCAACGACCACGGGCTCGACGCCCAGCGGCGGACGAATCCCGAACTGGTGAAGATCGCCCGCTCGCTCGGCCTCGGCCTCGTGGCGGCGAACGACGTGCATTTCCTCGAGCGCTCGCACCATGAGTCGCACGACATCCTGATCTGCATCGGCACCGGCTCGATGGTTCTCGACGAGAAGCGCCTGCGGTATTCGCCGGAGCTCTATTTCAAGTCGGCGGAGGAGATGCGCGCGATTTTCTCCGAGCTGCCGGAGGCGTGCGACAACACGCTCGAGATCGCCGGCCGCTGCGGCTTCGAGATGGAGTTCGGCCAGCCGAAATACCCGGCCTACGAACCGCCCGCGGGAACCACCCGCGAGGCCTTCCTCCGCAAGCTTTGCTACGAGGGCCTGCGCGCCCGCTTCGGCGGCCGCGCGGAATCCGACCAGGAACTCCTCACCCGCCTCGACTACGAACTCTCGGTCATCGAAAAAACCGGGTTCGTCAGCTACTTCCTCATCGTCTGGGACTTCATCGCCCACGCGAAAAATCTGGGGATCCCGGTCGGCCCCGGCCGCGGCTCGGCGGCGGGCTCGCTAATCGCCTACGTGCTCGGAATCACCGACATCGACCCGCTCCGCTACGGCCTGATTTTCGAGCGCTTCCTGAACCCCGAGCGGATCAGCCCGCCGGATATCGACGTGGATTTCTGCATGGATCGCCGCGGTGAGGTGATCGAATACGTCAGGCAAAAATATGGCGAGCGCGCGGTCTCGCAGATCGTGACGTTCGGCACCCTCGGCGCGAAGAGCGTCGTGCGCGATGTCGCACGCGTCCTGGGCTGGAGCTACGGCGATGGCGACCGGATCGCAAAAATGATCCCGAACGAGCTGAACATCACCCTCGAATCCGCCGCGAAAAAAAACCCGGATCTCGCCGCCGCCATCGCCGGCGAACCGTCGGTCCGCCAGCTCTGGGACCACGCCACCGTCCTCGAGGGCCTCAGCCGGAACGCCGGCATCCACGCGGCGGGCGTCGTCATCGCCGACCGCCCGCTGGACGAGTTCATCCCGCTCTGCCGCGGAAAAGAAAACGAGGTCGTCACCCAGTATGCCATGGGCCCGCTCACCGACCTCGGCATGCTCAAAATGGACTTCCTCGGGCTCAAGACGCTCACCGTCATGAACGAGGCCGTCCGCCTGATCCACAAGTCGGACCCCTCGTTCGACCTCGCCAAAATCCCGGTTGACGACCGCGCGGCGTTCGACATCTACAACCGCGGCGAGACGCTCGGAATCTTCCAGATGGAAAGCGGCGGGATCACCGGGTTCTGCAAGGCTTTCGACGTCACGGCGATCGAGGACATCATCGCCCTCGGTGCGCTCTACCGCCCGGGCCCGATGCAGTTCATCCCGGACTACATCGAACGCAAAAAGGGGATTAAAAAGTTTACCCACCTCCACCCGCTCCTCGCGCAGGTCTGCGAGGAAACCTACGGGATCATCGTCTATCAGGAACAGGTTCAGCGCGCGGCCAGCGTCCTCGCCGGATACTCGCTCGGCGACGCCGACCTCCTCCGCCGCGCGATGGGAAAAAAGGACGCAAAAAAGATGGAGCAGGAACGCACCCGCTTCGTGGAGGGATGCGGGACGCTCAACAAAATCCCGCCGAAAATCGCCGACGCGATCTTCGGGTTCATCGCAAAATTCGCGGAATACGGATTCAACAAAAGCCACAGCGCGGCCTACGGCTGGATCTCCTACCAGACCGCCTTCCTCAAAGCCCGCCACCCGCTCGAGTTCATGGCCGCCATGCTCAGCTACGACGCCAGCACGGTCGAGCGCCTCGCCGAGGTCATCGGCGAATGCCGCCGGATGGATATCGCGATCCGCCCGCCGGATATCAATTCCAGCGACCTGAAATTCACCCCGCAGGATGACGCCCGCGCAATCCGGTTCGGCCTCGGCTCGATCAAAAATGTCGGCGCCGGCGCGATGGAGGCCGCTGTTTCCGAACGCGAAAAAAATGGCCCGTTCCTGTCGCTCGCGGACTTCTGCTCGCGCCTCGATTCCCGGACGGTCAACCGCCGGATCGTCGAGAGCCTCGTGAAATGCGGCGCGTTCGACTGCTTCGGAAAATTCCGCTCGCAGCTTTTCCACGAGACCGAATCCGCGATGGCCTCGGCGGCCGCCGCCCAGCGCGACCGCGCGAGCGGGCAGGTCTCGCTTTTCGGCGACCTCGCGATGCCGGCCCCGAAGCCGGGCAAGTCCCCAGCCTCCGGAACCATCGGACCCTGGCCGCAACACGAGATGCTCGCCTACGAAAAGGAACTCCTCGGCTACTACGTGAGCGGACACCCGCTCGACCGCTACGCCGGCCACTTCGACTCGGGGAAATTCTCGACCGTCGCCAAGACTCTCCAGTCCGAGGAACCCGGCACGGTCAAACTCGCCGGCCTCCTCGCCAGCGTCGAAAAAAAATTCACGAAAAAAGACGGCAAGCCGTTCGGCGTCCTCGTCCTCGAAGACTTCACCGGATCGCTCGAAATCACCGCATGGGAGGAGGCGTTCACCAAGTGCGCCTCAGCCCTCGTCCCCGGCTCGGCGGTCTCCGTCACCGCCCGGATCTCCCGCCGCGACGAATCCGTGCGCGCCTCCGCCTCGGCCATCACCCCCCTCCAGCCCATGGCCCCGGTCAAACCGGTCCGCATCCGCATCGCAAGGGAAAAAATCACCGAACCCGACCTCGCCACCATCCTCGAAACCGTCAAACGCTTCCCCGGCCAGCGCCCGCTCATCCTCGAGTTCGTCCGGAATGACGGCCAGTCCATCGTCCTTTCCGCATCGGACGATTTCCGCGTCGGCGAGGAACGCGCCCTCCTCGCGGAACTCGCCCCGTTCTCTGCCTGACGCGAATGGCGCTTCAGCCAGAGTAGAACAAGCGTCCCGCTTGTTTTCCCCGGCAGGACGGCAACCGGGACGGTCGCCCTACCATCCCAAAACCGCCTTGTGTGCCAGCTCCATTCCCGCCTCACACCATCTCTTGGAAAAAAACGGACGATAAGCGGCCAGCGCAAAACAGGGGGCACGGGCGTCCCGCCCGTGAAAGACACTCGCCTGTGCTTGCAGAGTCAGTGCCCAAACGGGCGGGACGCCCGTTCCCCTTGGTCGCCGCGAAGTCCGATTATTTCCAAGATGTGGTATCACACCACCTCTCCCCCACCGTAAAAATGCAAGAATATGCACACTGACCCCCAGTTCCCAGTTTCACACTGACCCCCAGTTTCACTGACCCCCAGTTTCAGTTTTGGGCGAAGCCGGCAAGCGCTGCCCTTAACCCGGCTTGCCGAGGGAGATGGCCTCATCGTAACAGCCCTCGAGCTTGGAGATCGCCCGCGCTTGCTCGAACTCCCCGCGCACGGCCTCCGAGGCGCGCCGCCCCATTTCCCGGGCCATTCCCGGCGACGTGGCGATGCGGATCAGCGCGCCGGCGAGGGCGTCCGGATTTTTTTCCGGCACCAGAAGCCCGGAGACCCCGTCGGCGACCGCTTCGGGGATCCCGCCGTGGAGGGTGGCCGCCACCGGCAGCCCGGTGGCCATCGCCTCGAGCATCGAGTTGGGAACCCCCTCCTGATCCTGCTTGTCGGTGGTCTCGCTGGGATGGAGAAAAATATGCGAGCCCGCGTAAAGCGCCTTGAGTTCGTCCTCGCGGAGGAATCCGGCGAATGTCACCGCGTCTGCGATGCCGAGCCCGCGCGCGGCCTCACGCAGCTCCCGCTCCATCGGCCCGTCGCCGGCGATGGTCAGCGCCGCCTCCGGGAAGTGCCCTCGGAATTGCGCGAACGCCCGCAGCGTCGTGTGCAGGCCCTTCTTCGGGATCAGCCGGCACGCCTGTACGATCCGCCACGCGCCACCGCCCGGCGGCTGCCGCGCGGAAAACGCGAAGTCCCCGAGCGGGATCCCGGTCCGGTTCAGGCGGATTTTTTCCGGCGGGCATCCGGCAGATTCCAACCGTCCGGCCAGCGAGAGCGAGCGGGCGAGGACGAGCGGAACCCGGGCGAAGAGTTCGCGCATCTGCCCCGCGTATTTCGGGCGGTGCTCGCGGAGCATGACGTCCGCGCCGTGGAACGAAACCACGGCCGGCCGCGGCCAGGCTTTCAGAAACTCGAGGAGATGGACTCCCGTGTGCCCGAAATAGACGTGCATCAGATCCGCCTCGCGCCGCACGAAGAGCGCGGAAAGCTGCTCCATTTCCCCGCGGTAGTGGAGCGGCGGCACGCGCTTGAGAAACTTCAAATAGAACCGCCGCAGGATCGGCTGGCCGGGCTCGGGGAGAATCTCAATGTCGGGAAACGGAAACCGCTCCGCGCACGCACGCTCCCTCGTGACCACAAATGTCCCGTGCCGCTTCAGCCCGCAGACCTGGCGGTAGATGTGCAGCATCTCCGGCTTCAGAAACGTGGTGCAGTAGCTGGCGACAACCGGGCGGCTCATGAAGGGCGCATCAAACCCGATGCCCCCCCGCACGGCGAGAGAATTTGTTTTTGTTTGTTTGTTTTTGTTTCTTGAAATGGAGCGTGGAACATGGCAAGTTCCACGAATCCTCTGGCGCCTATTCCTCATGGACACCGGATTTGCGGACGCTGAGTCCCTCAGTCCGGTCCCTGCATGACGCCATCCATGTTCCTCGCGACGAGCCGAACGGTTCGCCCTCGCGGGGGGGATGTGCACCGCCGGGGAAAACCAAAAAACGGAGGCTTTCCATATGGAAATGCCGCCAATCGAAACAAATAAAATCATGTCAAATGAATACTCGCCGAGCGGATCGCGCCGCTCGCCCCGCCGCGGAGACCGCCGCCCGCGCCGCGGAGACCGCCCGCACCACACCTCCGCACGCACGGAGGCATCCCAGCCCGCAAAGAAGAAGTCCCTCATCGAAAAAATTGTGGGTTTTTTCGGCGGAAAACCAGAAGCCAAATCCCGCCAGCCCGCAGCACCCACGTCCACAAGGACGGCACCACGCAGGGAAGACAGGCCCTCGCGCGGCGAGCGTCCGACCGGGATGCGCAAGCCGGAGATCGTCGAGGTGACGTCGGCGCGCCTCTACGTGGGAAACCTGTCGTTCGATGCGGCGGAGAGCGATCTCTCCGAGCTCTTCAGCGGGGTCGGGACCGTCCAGAACGTGGAGATCGTGATGAACCGCCACACGATGAAGTCGAAAGGTTTCGGCTTTGTCCAGATGCAGTCGGTCGAGGAGGCCAAGCGCGCCGTCGCCGAGCTCCACGACAAGGAATACATGGGCGGACGCAAGCTCGTCGTGAGCGGAGCCAAGGCCGTCGAGGAGCGCCGCAGCGAGCGCAACCGCTCGTCGGAAGACCAGCCCGAGCTTCTGCCTGAACAATAATCCCACATCCACCCCGGGGCTCCGTCCGATCATCGTGACGGGGCCCACGGGAGTTGGAAAATCCGCCTTCTCCGTCGAGCTGGCGGAAATGATCGGCGGAGAAATTATCGGGGCGGACGCCTTTCAGATTTATTCGGGCCTCCCGATTCTCACCGCCCAACCCGCGCCAGAGCTCATGCGCCGGATCCCGCACCATCTCATCGGAATCCTCGGGCTTCACGAGACCTGCAACGCCGCGCGCTTCGCGGAGCTGGCGCACCGGTGCATCCGCGAGATCCAATCGCGTGGAAAAGTTCCCGTCCTCACCGGAGGAACCGGACTCTACCTCAAGGCGCTCACCCACGGGCTCGCCGACCTGCCACCAGTGGATTCCGGACTCCGCGAAAAAATTTCCTTGATGGTGCCTGCGGATGCGCTCGCCCGTCTGGCCGTTGCCGACGCCGATGCTCCCGGTCAGATTGACGCGCTCAATCCGGTGCGGGTGCGCCGCGCGTTGGAGATCGTTCTTTCGACCGGAAAACCACTCGCGGCATCGCGGGCGGACTGGAAGTCGGAAGGCAACGGGTTCCGCGGACTCGTCCTCGAGCGCGACCGGGAAGAGCTATGGAAAAGGATCGAAAAAAATGTCGGCGAGATGTTTGACGCGGGAGTGGTCGAGGAGGTGAGGCGGGCACCGGACGCTGGGCCCGGCGCGGCCCGCGCGATCGGGTTCCGCGAGATCCGGGAGATGATCGCCGGGCGGCTCGAGGCCGACGCATGCCAGAGCGCGATCGTTGCGGCCACCCGCCGCTACGCGAAAAGGCAATTGACCTGGTGCCGCCACCAATTTAATTTTCCTGTTATTCCTTTGACTGCGACATCTCCCCCGGTTTCCCCGATCGCATCGGCCATCCCACTCCTCGGCATCCCGTTCGGCGCATGACGACAAACTTCCCGCGCCCGGTCGAAAAAGCCCTCCTCGTCGGCCTCGAACACAGCGGGGTCAGCCGATGGGACATCGAGGACTCGCTGGGGGAGCTGCGCCAGCTCGCGGCGACGGCCGGCGCGCAGGTCGTCGGAACGGTTGTCCAGCGCCTCGACAAGCCGACCGCCCCCTACTACATCGGCAAAGGCAAAGCCGAGGAGATCGCCAGGGAGTGCGAAGAAAAGGAGGTCACCTCAATCATCTTCGACGACGAGCTCTCGCCGGCGCAGGGCCGAAACCTCGAAGAGCTCATGGCGCGGAAAGTCCTCGACCGCACGCAGCTCATCCTCGACATCTTCGCCCAGCGCGCCCGCACGAAGGAGGGACGCCTCCAGATCGAGCTGGCCCAGCTCCAATACCTCCTGCCACGCCTCACCCGCATGTGGACGCACCTCTCGCGCCAGAGCGGCGGAATCGGCACGCGGGGCCCGGGCGAAACCCAGCTCGAGGTTGACCGCCGCCGGGTCCAGGAACGGATCGCCCGCCTCGAACGCGACCTCAAGGAGGTCCGGAAAAACCGCGGCGTCCAGCGCGAGGGACGCCTCCGCCGGAACTGGCCGGTCGCCTCGCTCGTCGGCTACACGAACGCCGGAAAATCCTCTCTCCTCAACCGCCTCACCGGCGCCGGGGTGCTCGCGATGGACAAGCTTTTCGCCACCCTCGACCCGACGACCCGCCAGGTCACGCTCCCCAACCACCAGAAAATCCTTCTCACCGACACGGTCGGATTCATCCGCAAACTCCCGCACACGGTCATCGAGTCGTTCAAGGCGACGCTCGAGGAGGTGCAGCTCGCCGACCTCCTCATCCACATCGTCGATCTCAGCCACCCGCAATATCGTGAACAAATGTCCGCCGTGGATGCCGCCCTCGCCGAGCTCGACGCCGCCGGCAAACAGACGATCCTCGTCTTCAACAAGACGGATCTCGTCCCCGACCCGGAGATCGTCGCAAGCCAGCTCGCCCGCCACCCGGGCAGCGTCGCCATCTCGGCCCGCACCGGCGCGGGAATCCCCTCGCTCATTGACGAACTCGAAGTCCGTCTCGCCGCATGGAGGTTGCGCGGCACCTACCGGATCCCCTCGAACGCATCCGCACTCCTCGCGGAAATCCACCGCGCCGGCCACGTCCTCGATATCCGCTACGACGGCGACGACGCGCTCGTCCAGGCCCATGTCCCCGCTGAGCTTTCGGCAAGGCTCTCCGCCTTCGGGGCCGCCTGAACGGAGCCGCGCGGCATCCTCGCCGCGCCGCGTGAGCGCGATAAAGACAATTGCTGCCAACGAGCGCGGTGCTTGCCATATTTCGCAGGGATTTCCGCAGCCCGGAGCGCCATGATATCGTAGTCGGGATCGAATGCGTTCTTCATTTCTTCCTTCGTCCACCCGAGACCTTTTTTGAAATACTCCTTGAGCCTGTCCTTCCGGTCCATCTCCCTCAAAGCCATTTCGACCGCCTCGGTCTTGCTCGAGAAGCCGTGTGCGGCGATGACCCGCGCGAGCAATTTCTCGTCAACGGGCATCGTCATCTTCATGCCATACCGAGCATGGCATTTGGTGTGCCGCGCTCGCAGGCCCTGAACTATTTTGCGCAGTTGCCCGATTTTCCATGCGGCGCTCCGCCACGGGCTTCAATGGGTTAAGCAAGAAAAGAAATCGTCTTCGATCAGCAGGCAAATGGTGTGGTAAACGGGAAGAGGAGTTCCTGAACCTCCAGCGTCTGCTTGGCAGGAACGCGCAGGCAGCGGTCAAAAAAACTGGCGAGACGCCCACCGTCTTCTCCAGTGAAACCGACAACCTTGAGCCCCCCTCACCCGTGCAACCAGTTCGGCGATGGGGTCGCGCCGGGATGATGAGGCGTTCGCAATTTCTCAAACGGAAGATTCAAGCGCAGTAACCGAGACAATTCTCAGATCCATCGAGCCTGTTAGAGACAGGCTCCGCAATAGATGATTGCCAGACCCGCGAAGCGCACAACCATTGGCCTGCCCTGCTTTTGCATGGCGACTCCGAGACCGATCCCGAGCGTGTGAAAAATGGTGGTTGCAAGGACAAATCCCATGGCGAATTGAAGCCCGGAGACGGAAGCGGGCATTTCCGCCCCGTGGGCATGACCGTGGCACAAAGCGAACAGGCCGACGAGGGCCACGCTGGCCACAAGGGGCAGACGTATGGCCGCGGCGATAAAGACGCCTAGAGTCAGAACGGAGGCTATGATGCCCTGCTCCACGAAAGGCAGGGTGACGCCACTCATCCCGAGCAGCCCTCCAGTGGACATGACCAAAAGAAAAGTCAGTGGAACAAGCCAGAGGGAACGCCCGCCCATCTGTGAGGCCCAAAGCCCGACCGCGACCATGGCGCAGATGTGGTCGATGCCGTTCAGCGGATGGCCCATTCCGTGTAAAAATCCATTCGACTCACCAATCCCAACATGGGCATGAGCCAGCGTGGGGAGGAGCAGCAGGGACAGAGTGAGCAGCGTGTTGCGTTTGATGGTTGGTGCATTCATTGCTAATTATTTTTGCCCGCTCCCGGCGAAATCTCAAGCATGATCGAACGGCCCGCAGAAGGGGTCGGGCCGATAATTTAAATGTTACTTATCAAGTTTGGAACCCTGCTCGGGTGTCCCATTGCGAGTGCTCTTGCAATCCAAGGGTTGGTTGCCGTGGTCGTGCGCTTCAGTTCGCGTGCGATCCGGATCTTCCAGGCAGCGGACTTGGCTGCCGCCGCAACGTCACGCGCAGTTTTCCCGGCTCTTTTCAAGCGCCCCTCGAGTTCCGCCTCCCATTTCCCTTCCCTCAATTCCCGCACGTCCTCGCCCTGCCAGCCCGCCATTTCAGGAATCTCCGCATAGAGTTTTTTGATCTCCTTCCGGTATTCCGCCGATGCCAGCGCCCAACCGGAACAGTAGCGTTTTGCGAGTTCCTCATATTTTGTCGCATCCCCCTCTTCAACCGTCTCAAGGTATTCGGCATATTTTCTCATTCCCCGGATGGAATCAGGAAACTCCAAGGTTCCCAATAATCGGGACCGGCTCAGACAGGCCGGCGGGGATTTTTTGAAAAACTTCGGGTAACTGGAAAACGCAAACTCCCCGAGATCCCGGACGCCCTTTATCCCGGCCCTCACCGGGTTGAGATGAATGTAGTTGACCAAACCCAGCAGCGGGCGGCCCTCCTCGATCAAGATACTTTTGTAACGGCTCTGAAAGACGTGTTCTCTCTCGCCATGCACACGGTTGAAGCGGTTCGCAAAGGTTCCCTGCAACCAAGCCATTCCGCTCACCAGATTGGCATCCGGAGTCTCCATGGCCAGATGGAAATGATTGCTCATCACCACATACGCATGAACGATCCACCGGCATTTCTCGCAGACCTCAAAAAGAGCTTTCTCAAATGCCCCGGCAGCCCTCGCGTCGGAAAATAAATCTTTCCGGTAATTCCCCCTGTTGATCACATGGATAAATGGTAATTTACAACCTACAGATTCCATGGCATAATTTTCTCATGAAAAGGGCATATTCTTATTTACGATTTTCTACTGCGGATCAAATTCATGGTGATTCACTGCGGCGGCAGACGGCTTTGGCTCGCGTCAATGAACCACTCGACCCGGCGCAATGGCCCGCGTTCGGTTTGTTCGACCGTGTCTCGAAAGCCGCCGGGCTCGACGAGTTTGAACCCGCTTGTGAGGGCGGCGGCGATGAGTTGCGTGTTCGGGCTCGTGAGGGGGTTGTTGGAGAAGCGAACTTTGCCGTCCGGCATCTGCTCGGATTTCCCCTCTTCGGCTACCCAGTGGTAGGTGGTTCCATTTTGCATATTTTTGATCGGTTGAATGCTGGTCGGGCGTTTACGTGGCACCCGGATAGCCGGTGCCCGAGTATTCCCATTGCGGCCAATCGTCGTTGGAGGTCGTGTCCTTCGTTTTGGTGACCACCCCTTTTGGCACGGCCAGCTTGGTGATGCCCGTTGCGTCCTTGCAGGTGGCAATATCAACGGACTTTTCCGAGGTGGTTTCCTGCAAGTAGCCGCCCGCCGGGTCCGTCACGCTAAAGAGATTGATCGTCGCGATGGCCATGTCAGGGGAGTTCGCAGCCGGTCAGTTTGAGATCGAACTTGATAATGTAGGATCGCTGAACGCAGTCGCCGGAGATCGTCTGCGAGCGGGCAATAGAAAATCCCTTCGGGCTGGTTTCATTCGGAGCCGTTTCAAACCGGGCGAGTGCCTGCTCGCAAAATTCGTAGGTGGATCGGCGAAGTTCGGGTTTCGGAGTGTCAGCGGCCATGCACGGGAGGACGTGTCAACCGAAACGGATGCCAGCGAGGAGATCAACAGTCGCCCGCCAGGTGTTATCGACGATTTCCTCGGACTGTGAACGGACGTGAAAACCGTGAAGCGTGAGATGGTCCGCAACCGGATTAAAGAGTGTCGCTGCAGCCGCCGGGTCGAGGAGCGCAAGAGCCAGCATGCCCGTCGCCTCCCGGTGCTGGGACTCGCCCATGTCGAACGCAGGCGTGCCAAGGAACGCCTTCACTGTCGCCCGGTAAAGCGGCCCGACCACATGCTCGCACTCGGCGTACTGGACGATCACCATCTGGGCGTCCGAGGGATGCGGCTTCGAGCTCGTCGCCTCGCGCACATGCACGCCTGGCATCGCCGCCTGGATCACCGCAACGAATCCGCGCTCGATGTCCGCGTTCATTCGAGCGGTTCCACGGTGAGGGTGATGAGAGGATGCGGCGGTCGGTTCGCCACGCGCACGATCCGGAAACTTTCCCCGGCATAGGCAATCGTCTGCCCGATCTGCGGAATCGCAGAAAGGTCGTTGCGCAACAACTTTATCGTGAAATTCCCGGATGCCGAGAACCCGCCGGCACCGAGTTCAATGGTTTCCTGCGGCTCGGAGATCAGCGCGGAGTGCGTTCTCGCGTTGAAAATAACTTCCTTGCCAAACTCGGAGAAGATCCCGGCCGCATCGTCGGCCATTTCATCGTAGATGGACATGCCCCGCCGGGCGTGTCAACGGGCTATCCTCGAAACGGCCTTCGTCCTGCGTAACGAACGTGGGAGACTTTCACCCGCATCCCTTCGATTTGGAAAAACGCGAGATACTTCTCGGCGATTAGGAATCGGTATTGCCGGCTGTTTTTCCAAAACGGAAAACGGGTGGGCATTGTGCTCAGGTCATCTATCTCGGCGGCAATTCTTCGCAGATAGTCTGCTGTAATCGGATCGCTTTGTGACGCATCAAAGACCTCGCGTTTTACACGCTCAAGGTCTCGAAGAGCCCTTGGGGAGATTTCGACGGCGAAGTTTTTCAAATTCCCAGTCTCCGCCAGGCTTCAGCCGCGGGGATGCCTTCGCCCCTTGCAAACTGGGCTTCGGATTCTTCAAGCGCGTCAGCAATTTCCCGATCCTCACTTGCGGTCAGTTTTGCGACTGACAGAAGAGATTCGGCCGTGTCTCTAACCATGGCCAACTCGTTGGCATCGGCCTCCCGCAAATGATCAAGAACTTCAAGCGCGCTCATGTGGGGCAATTTGCCACGGGCACTGCTTGCTCGCAACGTTTTTCGGGAGTTTGCGCACAAAATGCGGCCGGGACAACGAAGCGGGCGAGTTTGGGGATCAGATTCATCGCTGGATATAGTCAACGGTGGATTGGCCGATCCGCCGACCCGGCTCGTAGGTTTCAGGGTCGAGAACGCGCAAAGCATAGGCGCATTCAGCGAGCGTTTCCTTCACAGTCATGGGGAACTGCTTTGTGACAGAAGTGCCGGAATCGCCCCACGACATGATGGTCTTTCCCTCCATAATCATCTGTTTTGCCTTCGACTGGATCGCAAGAACATCAGCGACGGTGAACCCGGTAACGAAAAGACCTTGTGCCATGACAACGGAGCAGCAGGTGTCAACGGATCAACCGGATAAACGAGCGCACCAGGCTGGCCGCCCGCCTCTTGCGCCACACGCCATCGCCCGTGTTGCTGTCCCGCTGGCCACCGCCGTTCGTGTTCCCCTCAATCGTTTCAATCGAGTCGGCCGAGATCTGATCCTTTACGATGATTCCGATGTGGGAAAACTCGAAAATCACGAGGTCGCCAGCTTTCGCGAGGGCGGTCTTTTTCAGAACTTGGAGACCCTTTTCCTTCGCCCACCGCTCGAAGTCGAATGCGCCAGCCGTCTGCGGCCGCCAGTTTTCGACAGAAAGGTCGTTGCGCAACGACAATTTCTCCCGAACTTCCGGCGACTGAAGCCATTCGCGCAAAATCCAGCAGATGAAGGCCGCGCACCACGGCCACGGGGCGGGATTGAGCCAGGTGGCGGATTGATATTCCACGATGCGGGGGCCGCGGTTGTTGCCGCCTACCTCGTGCGTGCCCACCTCGTGGGTGGCGATTTCCAGGAGTCGTTTGATCGGGTCCATGAACCCGATGCGGCGTCAACCTGAAAGGAGGTCTGACTCCCTTTGTCGAGCGGTCTATTTTTTCTGAACCAAGGGAGACTCAAAAAAACTGATTGCCTCGCTCAATTGCTTGTCCTTGCAAATGGCGTGCTCCATTCCCGGCACGTCAATGAGTTTCGCCGCGTAGCCATTCTTCTCGTAGCCGCCTTGAAAAATATCGAGTAGATTGCCGTAACGGAAATCTTTTGCGCCGGTAATGATGGCAAACTTGATCTGCTGCCGGGCGGATTCTTTTCGAGCTTCATCAAGGACAAACCAACCATATTCATCCTTCTCGGTGGCTTTGACTTTTTCTACTTTTCCCGGAAATCCGACTCCGCAGATGGCGAGCACGCCGCGGAAGAGCTCGGGATGTGCAAATGCAGCATAAGCGGCTATGCGCGCTCCACCGGAAAACCCGCCGACATAAATTCGCTTGGCATCGATTTTCGTCATTTCTTGAAGTTTTCGTGCGGCAACAACCGCCATTCCGGCACGCCGCCCCGTTGGCTGCTTGTTTCCCACTGATTGCGGAGCCACAAAAATCAACTTGTTCTTGTCCAGAACACTGGCCCAACCCGGTGGAATATCTGCAAACTCGTCCGAAGGGCTCAGGAACACGAGCAATCCGGATGGGAAAACGCTGTTGTAGCCGGATGGGTAACGAACGAAGAATTTCTCCCCATCAAGGTTCACGTCATAGGTGATATTGGGATCTTTGCTCTCAATTTGAGGCACCGGCCCATTTAGCGCTTGAAGCCCGGAAGTCGGCCCCGCCATAACCACGTTGACCGTAAGGCAAAAACACAGAAGAAAAATCAGACGTTGCACCCGCGTAGTCAAAACCGATCAATCCTGTGGGTCAATGCGACTCTTCAGGCTGATCCGTTGCGGAAAACTCCCGCCCGATCAACTTGAGCATGACGACGGCGACGACCTGCATGGCCTCGCAGTCCCAGAGGTGGTTCGGGCGGTTGCCGATCTGTTTCCAGAGCCATTTTCCTCCGGCCTTGACCCGGTGCTCGCTCTCCATCTGGGCGAGATAGTCGTCGATGTCATCGGGCACCTCCCAGGTCGAGCCTTTCTCCGGGCGCTGGTTGCGGCGGAGCCGGGCGAGGATGTCTTTGCAGTTGAGGTTCGACCAGTAGAAGACGGAGCAGCTTTTGTTGTGGGAGAGAACAACCTTGCGACGGGGCGAATAGAACCGGTGGACGGGTTTTCCGTCGCGGGTGCGGTGGACGAATGTGGCGCGGCGGTCGCCGATGAGCGCAGTCCAGCCGTAGTCGCCGCAGTGACGATAGACCTCGTAGGCGGCGTGGCCGGCATCGAGGAACACGAGGTTCGGGTGGATCGTGAACCGTTCCTGCAACGTGCGAATGTCCTCGAACGTGAGGATCCGCTCGTTCCAGATAAGCCGGGATGAACCGTTCTCGCTCCATGCCCGCACCACGGCGAACAGGTGATCCATTTGCACGTCCACGGTGAGCACCCGCAGTGGAGCGGAAATTGCGGCCGGGTCATACGGGCCTGGGATGATGCGGCCGTTTTTGTCGAATGCCGCCTCTTCGTCCCAGAGTTCGCCCTTCCGGTATCCGGTGCGCTCGATTTCGAGTTTGTAGTCCTCGCTGGTTTCGCGCCACGGGATCGCGAGCCGCATTTCGGGCAGGCGAACGTCCATTCCCGCTGGTCGGTCATCTCGAATTTCCGGGATGTGTCGTCGCCCTCCTCTCCAGCCTGGCTCATGAAGAGGCATTTGCCGAGCCACCCGAACGCGGCGACACGGGCTTCTGCCTCGGCCATGTGGCCGGTCGGCCACCTCCATGTCTCGTCGCCAATCAAATAGCGGATCGACCGCCGCTGGAGGTTCGTTTTGTTGTGCGCCCCGAGAATCCAGAGCGTCATGCCGTTGGAAAATTGGATCGCGGCGGTTTTCTTTTTGTGCCGGTCGCGAGGATAGAGCGCCCGCACCGGGGCGCATTCGTCGAAGAGCTTCTGGAGGCGGGATTCGCTTTGGTCGCGTGCGTCCTCGTCGGTCTGGTCGAGCCAGAGCGCGGGGCCGGGCAGGTTCGCGATGATGTAGGAAATCCCGATCTCGCCCACGCTCGTCTTGCCACACTGGATGGCGGCGATAATTGAAACGATGCGGATGGACGGATCGACCAGCGCCTCAAGCGGCTCGCGCAGCCAGGGCGAATGCTCCGAGCGAAACCTGCCCGGCACCGGCGAATACGGGATCGAGGTGATGTGCTCTTCCGCCCATGCCCACGGTGGCCTGCGGTCGGGCGGACGCCAGACAGCACGCCAGATTTTATCCAGCTTGTTCATTCTGGCCGTCGTGGAGGAGCGCCGCGAATTCATCCACGGCAATCGAGAGTTCTTTGCGGATCGCAATCGCATCGAGGCCGGAGAGGATCGGAGGGATTTCCTGTTCGAGCCGCTTGCGAAGGAGCGCCACCGCCTGCCCGACATGGTAGGCCCAACGAGTTTTCACGTCATCAAGGAGCACGTATTCGCCCTGCTTCACTTGGAGGCGGAACTCGCGCTCCATCACCTCGGCCAGCAGCTTCCGGGCTTTGAGGGACGACTCGACATCCGAAATGTCTTCGTCGTTTTTGAGCCCTTGCTGTTTGACGAACTCCCGCCAGGACGCCACCTCATGCGTGCCGTTCGCGTTCGCCTCCGGTGCGCCTTCGAGCTTCCGCCAGGAATGGATCGCCTGCCGCGTCACCCCGAGCGCCTCGGCCAGTTCGTTGTAGTTGGCCGCGAGCGTGATCCCGCGCGCCACCGACCCGGAGGCCATCGCCTGAAGCATGTTGCGCTCGGAACGGGTAAGCTTTCCACCCGCCTGAACGCGCTGGATCAGGTTGGTGAAATCACG
>Ga0194063_10001164_pt1 | contig 17582 bp, 13 predicted proteins | sample SepL3720m_MetaG_FD_155459 | JGI IMG/M metagenome (GOLD analysis project Ga0194063, IMG submission 155459) | Anoxic zone freshwater microbial communities from boreal shield lake in IISD Experimental Lakes Area, Ontario, Canada - Sep2016-L373-20m | ecosystem: Environmental > Aquatic > Freshwater... | reverse complement strand
TGATGGATGATGGATACTGGATACTGGATACTAGATACTGGATACTAGATACTGGATGCCTACTAAGAGGAAGTGGTGATAAAATGGTATTTTAGTTGCTAGTAGAAAAGTTTTTAGTTTTTAGTTGACCATCCTTGGGAAATGGTGTTTTAGCCGGGGGCGATCTTATTTGAAACAGGAATTGTTTAGGTGTTTAGTCGTTTAGCTGTCCATCCTTAGGAAATTGTATTTCAGCCGGCGAAAATCATTTGAAAAGTGACAAGTTGAGTCGTAGAGGTGTCGAAGGGTTTAGGTGTTTAGTCGTTTAGGCGTTTAGTCGTCCATCCTTAGGATATTCATTAAAGCCTGTTAATTCAGTTCAGCTATTTCCTTAATTGAAATATTTATTTATTGAATCAAACTTTCAGGTTAAAAACAACTAAACCTCTAAACCTCTAAACCACTCAACCCCTAAACCTCTATCTCAACCTTAACCTCTATCTCAACCTTAACCTCCACCTCCACCTCCACCTCAACCCCTAAACCCCTAAACCTCTCAACCCCTAAACCTTAACCTCTATCTCAACCTTAACCTCCACCTCCACCTCAACCTCAACCTCAATCTAAACCCCTAAACCCCTAAACCTCTAAACCTTAACCTCTATCTCAACCTTAACCTCCAACTTCCAACCCTCTTCAAAAAAAGCCCCACAATTTTCATTGCAGGGCTTATTAAAAATATAGATGAAAATTAATCTTCTACTTTAACCTTACCTTTTTGTTTAGCTACTACTTCTTCTGCAATATTATTTGGTGCAGGATTGTAATGACTAAATTCCATGGTACTGGTAGCACGACCACTAGACAATGAACGCAACTGAGTAACATAACCAAACATTTCACTTAATGGAACTTTAGCTTTGATTACTTGTACGCCATGTTTACTATCCATACCTTCTAACATACCACGACGACGGTTAAGATCACCAGTAACATCACCCATGTATTGATCAGGCGTTAATACTTCTACTTTCATGATGGGCTCTAATAATACTGGTTTTGCTTTACGACCAGCTTCTCTATAACCTTGCTTAGCACAAAGTTCAAAACTCATCGCATCAGAATCCACTTGGTGGAAACTACCATCCTTTACCACTACTTTCATACTCTCCATTGGATAAGCAGCCAATACACCGGTTGTCATTGAAGCTTCAAAACCTTTTTGAATAGCAGGTACAAATTCCTTAGGAATACTACCACCAAACAAAGAGTTTACAAACTGGAAATTACCTTTATCTTCTTTCAAGAACTCTACATCTGCAGGTCCGATTGAGAAAATGATATCAGCGAATTTACCACGACCACCCGTTTGTTTCTTAAGGGTTTCTCTGTGATCAATTGTATTTTGGAAAGCTTCTTTATAAGCAACCTGAGGAGCACCTTGGTTAATTTCTACTTTGAATTCTCTTTTCATCCTATCGATGATAATTTCTAAGTGCAATTCACCCATACCACTCAAGATAGTCTGACCAGTTTCTTCATCGGTCTTCACTCTTAAGGTAGGATCTTCCTCTACCAATTTAGCAATCGCCATACCCATTTTATCAACGTCCACTTGAGTTTTTGGCTCAATTGCCACAGAGATAACTGGTTCTGGGAATGTCATGGCTTCCAATACAATTGGATTGTCCTCATTACACAAAGTATCACCGGTTTTAATATCCTTGAAACCAACAGCAGCTCCAATATCACCCGCTTCGATGAAATCTACTGGATTTTGTTTGTTGGCATGCATCTGCATGATACGACTAATACGTTCTTTCTTACCAGTTCTGGTATTCAATACATAAGAACCGCTATCTAATCTACCACTATAAGCACGGAAGAAAGCCAAACGGCCTACAAATGGATCAGTCATGATCTTAAATGCCAATGCACTGAATGGTTCTTTTGGATCGCAATGACGCAATAATTCTTCTCCATTATCTGGATTGGTTCCTTTAACCGCCTCAATGTCCATTGGACCAGGCAAGTAACGAACAATTGCATCCAATGCAGTTTGTACTCCTTTATTTTTGAAAGAAGAACCACACATCATTGGAATAATAGAAATATCAATCGTTGCTTTACGAATGGCTTCATGAATTTCAGCCTCTGTAATAGTATTTGGATCGTCGAAGAATTTCTCTAACAATTTATCATCGTAATCTGCTACTGCTTCAATCAAATGTTGTCTCCACTCCTTTACATCTTCTACCATGTCTTCTGGAATAGGCACTTCATTATAGGTCATGCCTTGTGTAGCATCATCCCATACCATTGCTTTCAGGGTAATCAAATCTACCACCCCTGTGAAATTATCTTCTGCTCCAATTGGCAATTGTAAAGGAACTGCTTTAGCACCCAACATTTCCTTGATTTGCTTTACCACATTCAAGAAGTCGGCACCAGCACGATCCATTTTATTTACGAATCCAATACGAGGTACTTTATACCTGTTGGCCTGACGCCATACAGTTTCAGATTGTGGTTCTACACCACTCACTGCACAAAACAAGGCCAATAAACCATCCAATACACGCAATGAACGTTCTACTTCTACAGTAAAATCCACGTGACCCGGAGTATCAATGATATTAAATTTATATTGTTTGGTATCCGGTCCTTTCTTTCCTTGAATAGTAGGGAAATTCCAAAAACAGGTGGTAGCAGCAGAAGTAATGGTGATACCTCTTTCTTGCTCCTGAGCCATCCAGTCCATGGTTGCAGCACCATCATGTACCTCACCAATTTTGTGATTGACACCGGTATAATACAATATACGCTCGGTGGTGGTGGTCTTACCTGCATCAATATGCGCAGCAATTCCGAAGTTTCTTTGATAACGTAAATCTGACATTTTATTTAATTAAGAATTATGATTAAAAATTTAAGTTGAAAATTAATTTTTATGTTTTTCCCTCCTGTCCTTCTGCCCCGATATTGATTGAATTATTCAAACAGCCGATTCGCTGATTGCCTTTCCCCGTAGTAATCCGTGTGCACGGTGGGGTAATATTTAGTTATGCTACTCTCATATAATGCTAAATCGTTCGGCGTCCTCACAAGTACAATGCTGAAGCTTTTAGCGCGGCAAAAGTAAGACTATATTTTTTATCTACCAATTGTGAATGGGAGTAAATTACCCACTTTTCCACAACCAAAAAGCCGCGTTAACCCCCCATTCAAGGTTTAAACAGGCTTTTTTAGGATAATAAATGATTTATTTAAAAAAATGGGCAGTTATAGTGCATCATTTACTTGAATTACTTCCATTATAACAGTCTAGTACCAACACCTGCCGGATACAATCATTGTTACTTATTCGGCCTTATATTGCTCCCTGGCATCGATCATTACAGATTACCCTGCCGCCGCTTATTTGGTGTTTTATAGAAGCGCATTCTATAAAATGAAAAAGCCATTCCTTTTTCGGAACGGCTTTTTCAATATCAGTAACGAAGAAATTAAGCAACTTCAACATCAGCACCTGCTTCAGTCAATTTTGTTTTCAACTCTTCTGCTGTTGCTTTGTCAACACCTTCTTTAACTGGTTTTGGAGCACCATCAACTAAATCTTTAGCTTCTTTCAAACCTAAGCCAGTTAATTCTTTAACGATTTTAACTACCGCTAGTTTGTTAGCGCCTGCACTCTTCAAGATTACATTGAAAGAGGTTTTTTCTTCAGCAGCGGCTGCGCCACCACCTGCATCACCACTAACTACTACTGCTGCTGCAGCTGGTTCAATGCCGTATTCTGATTTCAAGAATTCAGCTAAATCTTGTACTTCTTTTACTGTTAAGCTTACTAAGCTTTCAGCTAATGCTTTTACGTCTGCCATGTTGTTTACATTTTTTCCGCCTTCATAGAATTATCTCCGGCGGATGGTTATTAAAAAAATAATTTCCTTTTTAAAGTGCTGCTTATTCAGCAACCACTGCTTCGGCCGCTTCTGGCCTGTTTTGCAAAGCACCAATAACACGTTGGATAGGTGATTGCAACAATCCGATAACTTCTCCAATCAATTCGTTCTTCGTCTTGATCTTAGTTAAGTTAACCAATTGATTATCGCCAACAAATACATCTCCATTGATGAATGCTGCTTTTAGTTCAGGTTTTTCTCCTTTGCTTTCTTTTCTGAAGGCACTTAAAATCAAAGCGGGTTCTTTAGGGTTTTCGCTAAATAATAAAGCGGTTACCTTATGCAATGAATCATATACACCTGCATATTTTTCAGCATCAATGCTTTCCAATGCTTTTTTAATCAAGGTATTCTTAGCCACTTTCATTTCCACTTGCTTAGTAAAGCAATGGCGACGAAGTTGACTTATCTGTGCAACGCTTAAACTCTCTGTATCGGTGATATAGAAGTTATTGTACTGACTGAATTTACTTTTCAGTACTTCAATCACTTCGTTTTTTTCCTGTTTTGTCATATTAAATATTTTTTGGGATGAACCTACTGCTACAAATAGCAGCTGGATTAATCCTAGTTATTAACAGATTTTGTGTCAATTAAGATACCCGGGCTCATAGTGCTTGCCATGTGAACGCCTTTCAAATAAATTCCTTTTGAAGTAGAAGGTTTTAATTTGAGGATGGCATTAATTAGTTCCTGGCTATTTTCAGCAATTTTTTCAGCTGTAAAACTGATTCTTCCAATAGAAGCGTGGATAATACCCACTTTATCTACTTTAAAAGCAATTTTACCACCTTTCAAATCATTGATAGCGCCGGCTACATCATTGGTAACAGTACCTGTTTTAGGATTCGGCATCAGGTTACGTGGACCTAACACTTTACCCAATTTACCAATCTTAGGCATTACAGAAGGAGTAGCTACGATAACGTCAACTCCTGTCCATCCACCTTCGATTTTGGTAATGAATTCATCCAACCCAACAAAATCAGCACCAGCAGCTTTTGCTTCGGCTTCTTTATCAGGTGTACAAAGTACTAATACAGATTTGGTTTTACCAGTACCATGTGGTAAACTAACGGTACCGCGTACTGCCTGATCTGCTTTCTTTGGGTCAACACCCAATTTAATATGTAGGTCAATTGAACTGTCAAATTTGGTGCAATTGATTTCTTTTACTAGTGTGGAGGCTTCTGTAAGGGAATAAGCTTTGTTCTTATCCACCCTAGTTTCGGCAACTTTTCTTTTTTTCGTAATCATTGTCTGTTATTAAAGGTGTGATAAATTAATTTTTGTCCCAAGGAGCTTTTCCGTCAACAGTTAAACCCATACTGCGTGCAGTACCAGCTACCATGCTCATTGCGCTATTCAGCGTAAATGCATTGAGGTCAGCCATTTTATCCTGTGCAATTGCTTCCACTTGCTCCCAGGTAACTTTACCCACTTTTACACGGTTAGGTTCTTTACTGCCGCTTTGTAATTTGGCTGCTTCCAACAACTGTACAGCTGCAGGAGGAGTCTTGATAATAAAATCAAAAGACTTATCAGCATAAATAGTGATTAATACGGGAAGTACTTTCCCTTGTTTATCCTGGGTTCTAGCATTAAATTGCTTACAGAACTCCATGATGTTTACACCTTTAGAACCCAGTGCAGGTCCGATCGGTGGTGCAGGATTGGCTTGTCCTCCTTTACATTGGAGTTTGACATAGCCCGTAATCTCTTTGGCCATTTTAAAATTGTTTTTTTGGTGATAGCGTCAACACTTTATGCATTGACTCCCAAAGCCTTCTCCGTTAAACGGAGTATAACAAGAACTTTAAGGGCTGCAAAGGTAATAAGATTTTTGAATATTGGGCAGTATTTTAGGAAGAATTTCTAGAAAAACCCTCTCCAGGCATGCTTTTCCACAGTTATTTTAGCATTTAATTTTTCAAAAGAACCGAAATTGTTAAAATTAAGATTATTTTCACCTACTTATGAGAAGATTAATAATCAGTACAGTCATACTACTGTACACCTGCACCGCAGCCGCCCAACAATTGCATTTTACTTCCCAGTATTTATTGCACAACAGTATGTACAATCCTGCAGCAGCAGGTATGACTGGTAAAAACAGCCTCGGAATGAGTTACCGTAATCAATGGTCTTCCTTCCCCGGTAACCCAAAAACTTTCATGCTTTATGGCGATTTCGCCCTACCAAAAATGAATGCCGGCTTGGGAGCCTATTTATATCGAGACGTAACCGGCCCCACCAGCAGAACTGGTGTGCAAATGGCCTATTCCTATCAAGTAAAACTGAATGATGACAAGGCCAGACTAGGACTGGGCTTAGAATTCAGGGTACTTCAATTTGCCATAGACAAAGGCAAATTAACGGATGCACTGGCCAACGATCCCGTATTATCTGGTGCTAGTAACAAAATTGCACCCGACGCTGGTGCTGGCATCTACTATACCAACGGAAAATTAAGTGCAGGCCTTGCCGTTAGTCAATTAATTGAATCTAAATTAACATTGGCAAATGTTAGCGGCACCGATTTAAGGGCTAAACTATATCGTCACTATAATTTTTCCGCCAGTTACCAATGGCAAACAGGTGAAAACATTTACCTCATTCCCAATTTTATGTACCGCGTAGCCGAACACGCCCCTGCTGAATTAGACTTGGGTTGCAAACTCGACTATCAACAAAAACTTTGGTTTGCATTGGCCTATCGCAACAAACAATTCTGGAGTGTACAAGCCGGACTTAGTATCATGAATAGAGTTGGACTGGGATATTCATACGACTATTACCTAACGCCTTCCACATTAGAAAATGGAGGCTTTTCAGCGCATGAATTCAGCCTACGTTTCGACTTAAAAAAATAAATCATAGAACCTAAACCATAACTATTTGAAATGTTCAAACAATCATTAAAATTCTTCCTCCTATACACATTATTTCTTATTTTAATAAGTAGTATACAGGCTCAGTTCGTGCCTGTAACAGTTACTGGTTTTAATCAAGATGGTATAGCAGAAAGCGGCACTAGTTCTTTAACCAATACCAGCCTGGCCATGGATGCTTTTCCAGCTTCTAATAAAGTGATGTACACACTTGGCTTTAGAACATCAGCTGGACTAGGCGGAGGCGGCTTGCCCAATAACGGCACCATCACCGACGCCGCAGGCTCCTACCAGCTTGCACCCTTCGACGCGAGTAATGTATTGCTTGTACAACGCAACCAAAATGCCGATCTAACACTGAGCAGTCCTGCCTCTTTTGGTACTATCAGAATTCTGGCATTTACCACCGAGGGTACTTCTTTAGTAAATATTAAACTTTATTTTTCAGATGGCAGCATTACCAATGCAGTTACTGGTTATTCATTGGGCGATTGGTTCAATGGCACCACTAACTTAGTATTATCTGGTTTTGGTAGATGTACCCGCGCCACCCCTGCATCTGGTGCAGATGGCTATAGTACCAATCCTAGAATGTATTTTATTGAAATCCCTTTGACCTGCGCAGACAGAAATAAAGTATTACAGAAAATAAATTTTGCCAACCTAACTACGGCTGGTAGTAATGCCCCCTATCCCAATAGCATCTTTATGGCAGTATCGGGTAAAACAACCAGCCCTACAAATATTAGTGCCGCCATCACGCAAGCAACTTGCAGCAATAATGGTGCTGCCACACTTACCATCACCGGTACTTCAACACCTTATGCTGTAAGCTGGAATACCAACCCGGTACAAACAGGCCTCACTGCAACCAACTTAACCGCTGGCAATTATGTAGCAACTGTTACAGATGCCAATAGCTGCGTTTCTACTTTACCGGTAGCAATCACTTTAACAAATAATTTAACCATGAACAATAAAGCAGATACCAGTATTTGCTTTGGCGCTTCTTTTAATGCCAATATTATCAGCAATGCAAGTGCCTATAGCTGGACGCCTAGCGCAGGTGTTAGTAATAGTACCATTGCCAATCCGGTATTGTCACCAACCAACACCACTACTTATACAGTAACCGGCACTGCTGGGTCTTGTACCATCAACAAAAGTTTCATTGTAAATGTAGCACAAGCCATCAATGTAAATGCAGGACCGGATGCCAGTATATTAAGTGGAAGTAGTACTCAATTAATTGGAGCTGGACCAGTAGGCACTTATGCATGGACGCCTGCTACTGGTTTAAATGCAAGTAATATTCTTAATCCAGTGGCAAGCCCTGTTGCTACCACTACTTATACATTGCGCATTACTACCGCTGGCGGTTGTACGAATACAGACAATGTACTCGTTACAGTAATTCCCTATTGTATTAAACCATTGAATGCCTTTTCTCCCAATGGAGATGGCATCAACGACAAATGGTTTGTTACCAACGGCAACTGTACAAAAAATATCAAAGCAATGGTGTTCAATCGCTATGGCACCAAAGTATACGAATCGAATGATTATAAAAATACCTGGGATGGCACTTACAAAGGAAAGGCATTACCAGATGCCACTTACTACTATACATTACAATTCACTTTATTGAACGACGCAGTAATAAGTAGCAAAGGCGATGTAACCATACTTAGATAATGTAAAATACTTCCTGTAAAAAATAAGCCCTGTTTTACAGGGCTTATTTTTTTATATTATTTTTTTTACCAGCTACTACCGCCACCGCCGCCAAATCCACCACCAGAGAATCCACCACCACCACCGCCACCACTCCAACTACCTCCACTGCTACCACTACTACTTGGTGTACTATAAAAATTCTCACTCATTTGATTCATACTATGATCTAAACTAGTCAAGAACATATAAGTTGTAAACCCATGATAATTTCCAACATACCAATTAGGAGGAGGTACATCCAAATCTTTTAATTTGTCTTTCCATTTATCCGCTACATCAAATACAATGGCAAATGGAAGTACTTTATCAAAATAATGCTCATCTTCTTTTAAGAACTGTGCTAGCCTAGGTTGTTCTACTTTTTGTATAAACTCTTTGAAGCCTGCTAATTTTTGATACAATTCATTTCCCTTTTTTGTCTTTTTGGCCATGACAGTTCCAAAGAAAACCAACATAATTCCACTTAATGCAATGGATAGATTTTGCCAAATACCAAAACCCCAATGTGTAAATAATTGATAGCCGCCAAACAGAACGATCAGTATTCCAAACCCTACCATACCTGCGCCCAAGCCACGCGAATCTTTAGTATAATAAGCCCCCCTATCCACTGCTGCTTCCAATTCCTTCTTGGCAGTGGTCATAGTGCTATACAATACGTTTTTCAAGGAGCTCAACAATACCTTGTCACCAGCCGCGAATATGCCATTAAACAAAGTCTTTTCAAATGACATAGCAGTTTCGGGCAAATCCTTCAATTTGATAAACTCATATTCTTTGTTTTTAATTAGCCCCAACATAGATTCAGATTCACTTTCCTTTACTTGCAAATATCCTTCTCCCCCCCAATAAGGTATCAAGGCGGTAAGGTCTCTTTTATCAAGTCGGTCGTCTATCACATAGCCACAGATACCCGGACTCACTCCTTTCGGCGGATAAAATTCTGTGGTAATGGTTAGCTTTTCGTCCTTGCCCCATCTTTTCCAAACATAATAGCAGATGAAAAATACAAGCAAGGGCAGCAGCAACCATTTTACATTGCGCCAAAAATAATTGGGTTGAATCAGGTAATCCTTCGGAAAAACAATACCAATTGTTAAGCCCTGCTCTTGTTGAAGCGGAACCGTAGTGGCACCTGTAAGCACGCGATTGCCTTGCCATTGATGGGTAGTGTTGTTATCCCGAGAACCAGTATAACCACTGGCAGCAAAAAAAGCTGGTTCCGTTGGCAATGCTTCAGGTAGTGTAACCGTGTACGTTACCTTATCAATGCTCGTCCTCCACTTATCGCCAATGAGGTTAAAATACAATTCAGATTTATCGCTGAAAAAATTAATCGCATTTTCAATGGTATAATGAATAATATATTCCTGTTGTCCGTCTACGTACTCCTTCTTATCCCCTATTTTAATATTATAATAATCACCCTCTGTACTTACCTTGTAATTCCAATTATCTACACGGATGTCTTCAATCATGGTTTTCTTCTTGCCATTACTGGTCATATCCATCGTTGCTTTTTCACTTCCTTTGGGCAAGGATTGTACTTGATACTGATAAGGAATCATACGCATTATCCCATGACGAGAAGCAGTAAAGTTGACATTCAACTTTTCTGTCACTTTTAAACTGGCATCTTTTCCTATATCAATTTTAATATCATACTGCTCTATGGTAAAAGCTTCTTGCGCCTGACTAATTCCCCAATATGCAGTTAGGCAAAAAAATATTAGAATAAATTTTTTCATGGTAATAGATGAAAAAGTAAAAAGCCTGCATACTAATGCAGGCTTTGTAAAAAAATTTCTTAGAATTTTACTTCTACATTTTTGGCTTCGGCCTTATCTTCTAATTCGAAGAAATCTCTGGGCTTAAAACCACCAATACCAGCCACCAGATTTCCGGGAAACTGCTGAATCATTGTATTGAAATCTCTAACGGTTGCGTTGTAATAACGGCGACTATTTGCCAATTCACCTTCTATTCCTTGTAAGGCAGCTTGCAATTCTAAAAATTGTGCATTTGCTTTTAAATCAGGATAGCTTTCAGCAATGGCCAATAAACCACGCAGCGCACCACCCAATTGTTGGTTGGCAGCAGCCATGCCTGCAACATCTCCAGTAGGTACTGCTACTGCTGCATTTCTTGCTTGAATTACTTTTTCTAAAGTTTGACTTTCATGTGCAGCATATCCCTTCACTGTATTTACCAGATTAGGAATAAGATCAAAACGTTTTTTGAGAAAAACACTGATATCGCTCCAGGCATTATCAATTTTTATTTTTTCTCGCACCATTCCATTGTACATGGATATAATCCAAAGGATGAGCAGGGCAACAACGCCTAATACAATCCAAAGTGTCATAATAGTAAATTTTTAATTGTAATGAAATTAATCTTAATTAGTAATGCAATTTAATTGTTTTTTTTTATCAGTTTATTTTTTTACATATAAGTTATGGCTGCCTTTAATATGATTAACCAAAATTAACATTTGCCCAAACCTTGGCCTATGTCGATTTTACCCTTGGGTCTACCCATGCGTAAAGTAAATCTGCCAGCAAATTGATTAGGATAAAAATACAGGCACTGAGCAAAACGGCCCCCATTACCACAGGATAATCTAATTTCTCTAATGCATTCACAGTTACTTTACCCAGGCCCTTCCAGCCGAAAATATACTCTACAAAAAAAGCGCCTGCTAATAACTCGGCAAACCAACCAGTGATGGTGGTAATAACAGGATTGAGTGCATTTCGCAAAGCATGCTTAAAAATAACAGCTCCTTTGCTCAGGCCTTTGGCATAAGCGGTGCGTATATAATCCTGGTTTAAAACATCCAGCATGCTACTCCTGGTCAATTGAGTAATAATAGCAAGGGGACGAATACCTAAAGTAAAAGCAGGTAATATCAAATTGCGTAGGGTGAGGTATTTCTCCCCTGTTACTTCATCAATATCAAACCAGCTACCGGTTAGGTTCAACCCTGTATAAGGATGTAAAACGAGTCCAAAAAAATAGGCAATCATAATGGCCATGAAAAAAGAAGGCGCACTGATGCCAGCAATACTGGCAAATACGGCTGAACTATCTAACCAGCTGCCCTTTTTAACAGCAGCCAATACACCCAATAAAATACCGATTATGGTAGCAAATAATATGGCTGCTAGTGCCAGCAATAAAGTACCTGGAAGGGCTTCCATCAATACAGCCCCCACAGTCTTTTTGGTTTGATAACTCTTTCTTAGATAGGGCCACTTGATACCCCATTTCAAATTTCCACCAACAAAAAAGCCCTTTAGTTCCTTTTGTATTATCTCTTCTTTATCGTGTATGCATAAAGGTGATACATCGTTGAGGTACAACACAAACTGCTTCCACTTTGGTTGATCGAGATAAAGGTCTTTCCGAATATTATCCATCGTTTTCTTATCCCCCGTTTGCCCCACCATCATTCTGGCTGGATCGCCAAACCCCTGGAACATAATAAAGACAAGCACAAGCACTCCAAATAATACCAGGAGGGCGTAACCCATCTTTTTTACAATACGTAAGAGTAAGGACATGCAGTAATTTATACAAAAAGATTGACAAAAAAAAGCCCCGCTCTTAGCGGGGCTGATATGAAAATACAATTAACTTATTCGGATTTTTCTTTAGCTATTTCAAACTTATTTCTCTTGGCAAATTCCGACTGTGCAGTCTTAAGTTTTACCATAAAAGTTGTTTCGTCCTTGCTTTTATCCATCAGGTTGGTGATGGCAGCTTGTACTTCTTCTTCAGTTGATTCGGCTTTTAACTCACCAAAAGGTCCAAATGCTTCTTTTGAAACTTTAATTTCATATTCTAGAAAATCAAGCATAGCTGCTTTCAAATTTTCGGAACCAGCCACATTATCCATTCCCTTTACAGCTTCTATTTTTTCTCTTACAAAGGCTTCCAATTTTTTTCCAGCTATGCCAACAGGCGCAAAATCCTTATTGGTAATTGCTTCATTAATAACCATGCCTGCGGCTTTTCCCCGGCTGTATAAACTGTCACTTATCCCAGACAATTTGTTATTGAATTCAATGGCTTGTTTTTTTGTGTCTTTACATCCGGCGATTATCAAACCGGTGGCAAGCAATAGCAACAAATACTTTTTCATAATGAAGTATGATTTGGTTATAAATATTTATCAAGTTAAGATTTACATTTTATATAAGCTATAAAAAATGCTCCTTTTTCAAGGAGCATTTTTTTAAATTTATGGTGTACGAGTTATATTAGAAAATATAACGAATACCTAACTGAGCCTGCCATACATCATTGATGATGGTACCTTTACGGTAAGTAGTATAATTCAGGCTATTGTTAACTAAGTTCATTCTAAATACTGGGAAGTTGTTTACAGCTGCTCTAGCCGCAACTGGAGCAGAAGTATTTACAACATCAGCTACACCCCATTTGCTATTGATCAAGTTACCAACATTGAACACATCCGCACGGAATTGAATAGTGTGTCTGTTTTTACCAATGTTTCTGAACAATTCAACCATGGTAGAAAGGTCAAATTTAGCAAGGGTTGGCAAAAGCGCACCATTTCTTTGAGCTACTTTACCACGATTGCTTTTCAGGTATGGATCCTGACTGATATATGCATCAAAAGCATCTTTTTGAGCTTGAGCAGTAATTACAGTAGCAACATTATTAATAGTTACACTATATTGTTCAAAGTTCATTTCATATTGACTCTTGTCTTTTGGAATGTACATCAAATCATTACCACTGATACCATCACCATTCATATCGCCAGAGTAAGCATAAGAAATACGTCCTTGACTTTGTACTTGTCCAAATAAAGAAACTTGAATAGCAATTGCTTTAGCAAATTCTTTTCTATAAGTGATATTACCAATTACACGATGTCTTGTATCTTGATCGCTATAGCTATAATCAGGAAGGTTATTTCCGTTTACAGTTCTAGTAAATGTCCAACTGCTATTAGCAATAGTAGCCGCAGACATCATGTCTTTTGATCTTCCTAAATTGTAAGCAACCATCCAGCTCAAACCTTTTTGCAATGGTTTTTCGATTTTGAAAGTAGCCATTACACTTTGTCCATTTGGACGGCTAGCCAATACAGTAGCATCCGTTACTTTAGGATTGATTCTAACAGCACTTGAACTACCTGCAAATTTTGGACGATTATCAGGTCCAGCAAAAGAAGTAATAGCTGGTTTCATGTTCGCATTATAATAGAAGATATTGCTGATGCTCTGAGTGAACAACAATTCAGCAGATCCTACGATACCAGCAAATAATTTCTGATCAACTGCCAGATTAGCTCTGAATACTTGAGGGAAACGGAATTTCTTCTCAATAGGAGCAATATTATAACTAGCAGCAGGATTACCTGGAATAATATTGGTTGGGATATTCCTTGTAATATTTGAACTGAAAGGGAAAATATTGGTATTATCTTGGTTCAACTGACCAGCTTGCATACCGTTGTTACCAACTGCATTACTGATAAATACGAAAGCGGGACGGCCACTGAATAAACCTAAACCACCACGAATCTGCGTTTTCTTATCACCGAATACATCGATATTATAACCAAAACGTGGGTTAATCATCAATTTAGCAGAAGGCAATTGTGAAGTACTAACTTTAGTAGAAGCACCTAATTCGTCAACAAATGAATAACCATCAACTTCTGGATTGTTTACTGCATTTGATTTGAAGAAAGGAACATCAAAACGAATACCGTAAGTCAAGTTAATTCTGTCGTTAACAGCTACTTCGTCCTGAATATAAGTACCAATATTAGTAGCCTGTGTTACCGCATTCCATAATTGATTATTGGCCAAATTGCTATACCCTTGAATAAATCTACGGGTATTAACAGGGTTAGTAGCCATATTTGGATTTGCTAAAAATGCATTGGCTGAAGTATAAAAATCATTCAGGCTATTAAATACATAGAAGCCTTGAATTTGTGGTGTAAACTGATTGAAGAATTTAAAATGTTCGTAGTTAAAACCAGTAGAAATAGTGTGCTTACCATTATAAATAGTAAGGTTATCACTAAACTGCCAAGTATCGGTGAACAATTTATTATTGGGTGTAAATGGTTCAGCACCAAAAGACATATAACTTCTATCAGTACCAGTACCATCCAAAATATCAACCAATGGGAACATTTTACCTTTTACAGCTCTGTAATCCCTATTAGCAGTCCATCCAAAAATTACTTCATTAGAAACTTTATTACTAAAACGAGTATTCAACTGACCGATGGCAGAATAAATATCAGTATTTTGTTCGTAGTTGTTATTAGAGTAGTTCATCGTATTCAAACTGCTCACGCGACCACCAGTAAATGAACCAGAAGAGCTAGCACCTACATCTCTGAAAGCTCTCAATGAATTGAAACGGAAATTGAATTTGTTTCTAGCATTGATATTCCAGTCAAACTTAGCAAGGAATTTATAACTCTTAGTAATGAATGAATAATTCTCATAAGCACCTGGATCGTACCCTAAGCTAGTTTTTAAGAAAGAAGACAAAGTAGTCAAATCACTTACTTTAACACGACTAACATTGGTTTGGCCCGTATTGGTACCATTATCAGCTACAAAAGTGCTTCCTGGATCAGTTCTTTTTTCATTTTCGTAGTTAACGAAGAAGAACAATTTATTCTTGATGATTGGACCGCCTAAGCTGGCACCGAATTGTTTAACATCAAAATCAGTAATCACAACAGGTGTTTTACCATCAGCACCTGCCTTATCTCCTACCAAATTTTGATTGCGATTATTGTAAAAAGCTAAACCATGAAAATTGTTTGTACCACTTCTAGTTACCGCATTGATACTTGCACCAGTAAAACCAGCGTCTTTCAAACTATAAGGAGAAACGTTTACTTGAATTTCTTCTACTGCATCAATTGAAATTGGTGTAGCATTGGTTTGGCTACCAGGTAAAGCTTGTAGACCAAAGGAGTTATTAAAGATAGAACCGTCAACAGTCAGGTTGATAAACCTATTATCCTGTCCAGCAAATGAAGTACCATTTGACTGTGGTGTCAATTTGGTGAAATCAGTAATGCTTCTTGATAAAGTAGGCAAGGCAGATAATAATCTTCTATTGATATTGGTAGAAGTACCTTTTCTATCCTTGGATATCAAAGCGCTTCTTCTGTTTCCAGTACCAGTAACAACTACTTCTTTCAAACTAGTAGTGTTGTCATTCAATAAAACGTTGATTTTAGTAGGATCACCTAATTGTACATACATATCTGTATACTCTTCGGATTTAAATCCAACAAAGGATACAGTAACTTTATAGGGCCCACCAACACGTAAACTAGGGATGGTAAATACACCCGCTTTACCAGAAATTGTACGATATACAGTTCCGGAAGGTTCGTGAATGGCTTCAATTGTTGCACCCACCAATGATGTAGCTTTGGCATCTTTTACTGTACCAGTAATCGTACCGGTAGTAACCTGAGCTTTACTCAAAAAAGGCATTGCTAGAACAGCAATAATGAAGGGTAAAATTTTCTTAAAAAGCATATATTTTGGTTTTAATGGTGCAAAGAAAGTGAATTATTGGCAAACGGATGCTAACTTATTATTAACAAATTGCATGGCAATCTTAATTAAAAGAACGCTGCTTTTAAAAAAAAAGGCTCAGAAGGGATTTATAGCTGCGATTCCAATAAAAAAACATTGTTTTCCCATTGAAAATGCGTCCCTGTCAAGTTTTTGGCCTGTGCACAAATTTTTTCCAATTCCCCTGCGGGCATGGCCAAAATAGATTGAATTTGACTAGCAAAATCGGAGGCAGCAACTGCTGTAAATAAATGCTGGTGGGGTATGGCTCCAATGGCCGCGGCAGCTTGTGGACTGGTTAATACCGGTAAACCCACCGCCATGGCTTCTAAAATCTTGTTCTGAACACCCGTACTTAAAAACATAGGGGCTATTAATAACCGGGCCGACTGCTGCAAATCGGGCATGTGCTCAACATTGGCCATTACCCGTATTTTAGCTGTTTCTAAAGAACGCAATGAACGATGCGGATCAGCTCCGGCTATCAGCAATTGATACTGCAGATCGCCCAGCAAAGGCAGTACTTCCTTGCATAAAAATTTAACCGCTTCTATATTGGGCGGATAACTCAAATTGCCAGTAAATAATAAATCAATTGTTTTGGCCCTTGAATTATTTTCCAAGCCGGGCAGTACCCCATTAGGAACTACTATCAGCTTTGCCTGATTGCCTGGTAAAAGCGACTGATCCTTTTGACTGATAATGCAAACCTTCTCAAAATAATCGATGGCATATGACTCCATTTTCTTAATCCTTCTATATTCCATCCAATAGAAATAACTCATAGGAAAGGAAGCACGCTTACTCCTTAACAAATAATGATAACTGAAACAATCCATTAAATCAAGTACACAATTTTCCTTCTTAAATATTGAAGCATATCCAACTGTACGAATTAATTGAAATATAATTTTATCAGGATTCAGACTTCTAGCAATTGATTTTAACTCAAGGGCAGCCGACTTTTCGTAGTGATAACTGTATTGAAAAGGATTTCTAGTGAACAGCCCTTTAATCAACCTTAGAACAATTTTTCCTCGATGCATGTAATGCACCATAATCGTTTTGCAATAGGGCTTTAAAGCCTCCTTCCATTCTTCCTGAACTACCTCATCTGATAAAGCAAATAAATGCAATTCATGCCGCTGACTCAAACACCGAATCTGGTGAAAAGCCCTCAGCTTATCACCCTTGGTTAATGGCCAAGGAAACCGGGAAGTGATGAATAGAATTTTGATGGAAATAGGTTGATTAAAAGGTTAAGATTGAGGTTGAGATTGAGGTTGAGATTGAGATTGAGATTGAGGTTAAGATTGAGATTGAGATTGAGATTGAGATTGAGATTAAGAATGGCAAATTAATTAAAACCTGCTGGCATAAAAAATTAATATTAATCATCAATTGTTATAGAC
>Ga0194063_10001163_pt1 | contig 17613 bp, 19 predicted proteins | sample SepL3720m_MetaG_FD_155459 | JGI IMG/M metagenome (GOLD analysis project Ga0194063, IMG submission 155459) | Anoxic zone freshwater microbial communities from boreal shield lake in IISD Experimental Lakes Area, Ontario, Canada - Sep2016-L373-20m | ecosystem: Environmental > Aquatic > Freshwater... | reverse complement strand
TGGAAAATTCCTTTGCGAAGGCGGCGTTCCATCCGAGATCTTCGAGGGTCATGCGTCGGCTGGGTCTTCTTCGAGGGCGGCGGCGATCAAGGCCAGGATCTCCGGGCGGCCCCGGCCGAGCTTCGCAGAACTGAGCAGCGACTCGGGCCGATCTCCGCTGATCTCTTCCATGCAGTGCATGAAGGCCGCGATATTTTCCTGTGCGCCCGCGCCGGAAAGCTTGTCCGCCTTGGTAAAAACGAGGGCGAACGGAAGCCCGCAGCCGACCATCCATGCGAGGAACTCGAGGTCGATCTTCTGCGGGCTGAGCCGCGAATCAATGAGCACGAAAGTTCCCCGGAGGTTCGGGCGCCCCTGCAAATAGCCGGCCACGGACGCGCTGAAGTCGCCGCGCTCGCTCCGGCCGACCTTCGCATAACCGTAGCCGGGAAGATCCACCAAACTCCACCTGCCGTTGATCGTGAAAAAGTTGATCAGCCGGGTTTTTCCCGGGGTGCTGGAAATTTTTGCCAGGTCATTTTTCCTGGTCAGCATGTTGATGAGCGACGATTTTCCGACGTTCGAGCGTCCGATGAACGCGAACTCCGGGAGCGGGGAATCCGGGCAGGAGTCCAAATCCGGAGCGCTGGAATGAAATGTCGCGCTGCGGATTTTCACGATGCTTAGTGAAGCCCCGAAGGGACAACATCCGATAGCCCGGGGCAAGCGACCGCGCCGCCCCGGGTCATAGGAGAAATGCGATCTGCCCTGCAGGGGCAGCATCCCCAAGGCACGTTAGCTTCCCACCATTCACTTCAGCGCCTTGTTCCAGTCGGCGATCCGCGCCTTCTGGGCCTCGAAGAGCGCGTCGGGGGAATCCAAAATCTCGATCTTGAGAATTTTATCTCCCTGGGCGATCGCGTTGACGACGTCCTGGCCTTTGGTGACCTCGCCGAAGACGGTGTGTTTGCCGTTGAGGTGGGGGGTCGGCAGGTGGGTGATGAAAAACTGGCTGCCGTTCGTGCCCGGGCCGGCGTTGGCCATCGAGAAGATCCCGGCCTTGTCGTGCTTGAGCCCGGTATTGACCTCGTCTTCGAACTTGTAGCCGGGCCCGCCCATGCCGGTGCCGGTCGGGTCGCCGCCCTGGATCATGAAGTTCGGAATCACGCGGTGAAACGTGATGCCGTCGTAATACCCGCGCTTCGCGAGGTTGAGGAAGTTTGCGACGGTGAGCGGAGCCTTCGAAGCGAACAGCGTGCCTTCGATATTTCCCTTGCTGGTTTTAACAATGATGCGGATGTCGTCCATAGATCGTGCGTTCGTCGCGGAGATCGCGGCAAATGTCAAACCCAGAAGTAAAAGTGTGGTTTTCATCGGCGGGGAATCTGGCATGATCCCGGCCATGACGCAATCACGAGTTCAAATCGGCATCGTGCAAAATGCCTGCACGGCGGACATCGCGGAGAACAACGCCGCGGCCGAGCGCGGGCTCCGCGAGGCCGCGGCGCGCGGCGCGAACATCGTCTGCCTCCAGGAACTCTTCCGCTCGCTCTACTTCTGCCAGGCCGAGGACCACAAAAACTTCGACCTCGCGGAAGAGATCCCCGGGCCGGGCACGGAATCCCTCCAGGTGCTCGCCAAGGAACTCGGCATCGTCATCATCGCCTCGCTTTTCGAACGCCGCACGCCCGGACTCTACCACAACACCGCCGCCATCATCGATGCCGACGGATCGTTCCTCGGAAAATACCGGAAGATGCACATCCCGGACGACCCGCTCTTCTACGAGAAATTTTATTTTGCGCCGGGCGACCTCGGGTTCCGCGCATGGGACACGAAGTTCGGGCGGATCGGCGTCTGCATCTGCTGGGATCAATGGTATCCGGAGGCCGCCCGCCTCACCGCGCTGCAGGGTGCACAGGTCCTGTTTTATCCGACCGCGATCGGTTGGCATCCTTCGGAAAAAGCGAAATACGGTGCCCGCCAGCACGAGTCGTGGGAAACCATCCAGCGCGGCCACGCGATCGCGAACGGCTGCTACGTGGTCGTCCCGAACCGCGTCGGCCACGAGGCGCCGGCCGGCGGGGACGGCATCGAGTTCTGGGGGCAGAGCTTCGTCTGCGACCCCTCGGGCCAGATCCTCGCGAAGGCGTCGGCAGGCAAAGACGAGGTGCTCGTCGTCGAGGCCGACCTCGATTCCGTGAACACCCAGCGCACCCACTGGCCGTTCCTCCGCGATCGCCGGATCGACGCCTACGGCGACATCACCCGCCGGTTCATCGACTGATCCGGACGGCACGAAATGGTGCGGATGAAAAAAGTTTGCGCCGCTTGTGCCCGGGACAGAGGGTGATTTTTCTCATTGCCCCCGGAAGCATTCCGTCATACAAAATAAAATTCGTATGACAACTGCGACGTTATCACCCAAATATCAGATCGTGATCCCAAGGGGGATCCGGAATCTTTTATGCCTCAAGCCCGGCCAGCGCGTGCAGGTCTCGGCAAAAGGCACCCATATCGAGGTCCGGCCGATCCTCGGCGCGGACGACCTCATCGGGATGCTCAAGGGCGACAAGCCGCTCGCGTTTGAGCGCGATGCGGACAGGGGCATGTCCCCATCCCCCGGAAAATGAGCGCGCACGTCCTCGACAGCTCGGGCTGGATCGAATGCCTCGACGGCGGGCCGAATACCCCGCATTTCGCTCCCGTCCTGCGCAAGCTCCCCCACCTCATTATTCCTGCCATCGTCCTCACCGAGGTGCGCAAGGTTGTCCTCCAACAGCGCTCCAGCGAACAGGCGGACGATATCGCGCGAACCATGAGAACCGGGGAGATTGTTTCCATCGATGAAGACATCGCCCTCGCGGCCGCCGACTTTTTTATCCAGTTCAAGCTCCCGCTGGCCGACTCGCTCATTTACGCCGTCAGCCGCGCCCGCCATGCCACCCTCTGGACCCAGGACGAACACTTCAAGGATGTCCCGCATGTCCGATATTTTCCGAAAATCAAAACGCGCGTAAGGTAAAAATTGAGCTGGCGCGGGGATCCTAGGGATTTGTCCGCGTTAACCGGAGGGCCGCTCGACGCAGGCGCTGGCGATTGCGGCGATGCCCTCTCCGCGTCCGAGGAAGCCGAGGCTTTCATTTGTCGTGGCCTTGATTCCGACGCGTCCGGGAGGGAGCCCGAGCGCGGCGCCGACATTTTCTTTCATGGCGGCGAGGTGCGGGGAGACGCGCGGTTCCTCGGCGATGACCGTGGCGTCCACGTTGTTGATCGCGACGGAAAGCTCCGCGAGCCGCGCGCGCACCCTGCGCAGGATTTCCAGGCTGCTCATGCCGCGGATCGAGGGATCGGTGTTGGGAAACATGTGTCCGATGTCCGGCTCCCCCGCCGCCCCGAGGAGGGCATCGGCAACCGCATGGCAGAGCACGTCGGCATCGGAATGGCCGTCGAGCCCGAGCGGGTGCTCGATCATCACCCCGCCGAGAACGAGCGGGCGATCCATCACGAGGCGGTGGACGTCGTAGCCGATGCCGGTGGCGGTCATGCCGGCAATGCGATTTTTCCGCTTGTGGCGACGATCGAGAATTTATCCGGCTGGGCGGGGTGGGGGGTGAGGTTCACCGTGCCGCCCGCCGCCTCGACGAGGAGGATGCCGGCCGCGACGTCCCAGAGGCTGACCGCGCCTTCGATGTAGGCGTCGAGGCGCCCGCAGGCGACATAGGCGATATCGAGCGATGCGCTTCCCATCATCCGGCATTTTTTCGCGCGGCGGACCATCGTTTCAAAGAGGGGGAGGCTGCTGTTGATCGAGTCGATGGATTTCGACACGCCGATCGAGACGATCGCCTCCGCGAGATCCGTGCGCCCGCTGACCGCGATCGGGCGGCCGTTGAGGGTGGGGGAGCCGCCGCGGACGACCGACCAGAGCTCGTCGCGCATCGGATCGTAAATCACGCCGACGATGATCTCGCCTGCCCGCCGGAGCGCGATGCTGATCGCAAAATGCGGAACCGAATAAAAAAAGTTCACCGTGCCGTCGATCGGATCCAGCACCCATTGGAACTCGCTGTCCTGGTCGCCCCGGATCCCTTCCTCGCCATAAATCGCGTGGTTCGGGAACCGGGCGAGGATCAGAGATTCGATGAGCGACTGGCTCCGCTTGTCGAGATCGAGCTTGATGTCGTGCGCGAGGTTTTCATCGACCTGGAGCGGACGGCCGAAATGCGAGCGCAGGAGCCCGCCCGCTGCACGAGCCGACTCCTCGGCTGTCTCGAGAAATAAATCGTTCATGGCGCGGATCAGCGCCGGTTCAGGTTGAGGAGGAGGCGGAGCACCTCGACGTAGAGCCAGACGAGCGTGACCAGCACGCCCAGGCCGGCCAGCCACTCGTAGTATTTCGGCGCGTTCGCGGCGGCCCCTTTTTCGATGTTGTCGAAATCCACCAGGAAATTCAGGGACGCGATGACGATGATCCCGAGGCTGAGCAGGATCCCGAACGAGCCCCCGCCGTTCAGGAACGGCATGTTGATGTGGAAGAGGCTCAGCCCGAGGTTCACCAGATACATGAGCGCGATGCCCGCCGTGCAGGCAAAAACAACCGAGCGGAATTTCTCGGTCACCCGGATCACGCGGAACTGGAAGAGCGCGAGCATCGCGAAAAGGATGCCGAAGGTGATGAGTACCGCCTGCGCGACGAGCCCGCCGCTCTGGTGGTTATACATGGCGGAGATCACGCCCAATGCGGCACCTTCGCACACCGCGTAAACCGGCGCGAGCACGGGCGAGAGGGTCGGTTTCCAGGACGCCGCAAAAACCGAAATCAAGCCGAAGATCAGGCCGCCGATCATGACCGGGACGCCGAGGCCGGTTCCTCCCAGCGACCAGGCGAGCGTCGCGGTTCCGGCCGTGACTGCCGCCAGCAGGGTCGTTTTGTGGATGGTCCCGGAGACGGTCATCGCCTCGCCGGCGGTGGATGCGATCGATTGAATCCGGTTCTCGTTGAATAGCGGGTTGTTCATATTTTGAAAGAATAACAGGTTTTCCCGCGCCGTTCAAACAGAATGACAGTTGCAACAACAGAATGACAGTTGCCGAAGGACGATGGGCGCACGATGGGAAAGTTGCCAAGGGAGCGGGGACGTCCTCTCCCCCGTGGTCTGGATGCGGCACCCGAACCGCGAACGGTTTCCGGCATCGGGCCGGGGGCGACCCGATTCCCTTGGAGAAAGCGGACGGGAAAACCCGTGGCGCCGGATAAAAAGCCTTGCTATTTTAGCGTGGTCAGACCATGGTCATTCTATGGAAATGACGATCACTCAGTTTAAGGCCAAGTGCTTGGGGGTGGTGGAGCGTGTGCAGCGCGAGAAGGTGCGCGTTGTCATCAGCCGTCACGGGCATCCGGCCGCCCAATTGGTGCCGGTTGACCCCGCGGTGGGGGATGCTCGGATTTTTGGTCGGGCGGCAAATCAAACCAGGATTTCGGGTGATATTCTGAGCACGGGGGAAGGTTGGGATGCCTGCCGTTGAGCATCTGAAGGCGGCAGTGCTCGACACCCATGCTTGGATTTGGCTGAGCGTCGGCGATGCGCGTGCGGCCGGTCTGGAGAGTTTCCGCGGGCGAGCGGTGGTTTCGGCCATTTCTGTGTGGGAAGTGGCGATGCTGGAATCCAAGGGGAGGTTGGTCCTTGGGCCCACACTGGAGCAATGGGTCGAGTCGAATCTTCGATTTCCGGTGGAACTGGAGCCGATTCATCCCGCGATTTCCATCCAGAGCTGCCGGTTGGCGGATTTTCATGGCGATCCCGCCGATCGGCTCATCGTGGCGACGGCGATGGTGCTCGGTGTGCCTTTAATAACGGCCGACGACAAGATCATCGAGTGGTCACGTCGCAACCCGGCCCTTCATGTGGTCGAGATGTGACAGAGGGGCTGCCCTGGGATTTCTACGGGATCAGGAGTTCTGAGACTATTTGACCGGAGGGATCTCGCCGGGAACCACTGCTGGCTCGGTAAGCGGCACGCCCAGCCCCGCCAGAGGATCTCCATCCATCCGGTAGCCGAATTCAAACTGGCTGGCATTGTCGGTTTTGTAGCGGTTGAGCCAGGGGGAATAGGTTTGGACCCGGACAAGGTTTTTGGCGGGCGAGAACGTGTAGAGACGCAGGTAGCCACCGCCCCCTTCCGGAAACGACTGGTAATCGCTGAGGCAGGACATCACGACGCGGCCCTCGTGGAGATCCTGCCTGCGGGCTTCGCCGTGATTGTGTCCGCAAAGCATGAGGAAGAGATTGGGATTGACCCTGAGATTTTCGTAAATCGCCTGGCCGCGCGGATCGAACGAGCCGTTGACAGCGAGCAGGTCATGGCTGACGACTATGGCCCGCCGCGTGGGGTTGGCCTTGAGCACGCCCTCCGCCCAGGCATCGATCGGTGTGTAGTCGAGCTTGTCATAGTCGAAGTCGATGTAGAGCACGACAAAGTCGAGCCCGCCCGCGCGGAAGTTGTCGAAGTGGTTGTTGTTGTCCTTGCCGAGATGTCCGCCGTAGTAGGAGCGCCCGGCGAAATGCTCGACGCCGAAAAACTTATGGAACTGGCTGCTGCCGCCCCGGTGGTCGTGGTTGCCCGGGACGACGCCATAGGGGATGCCGCCGGGAAGCCCCTCGATTTTTTCCAGCCGATAAAGGGCGTCGGTGGCATGGGCCCACTGTTCGGGCTCGATGTCGCCCTGATCGGTGATGTCGCCAAGCTGGGCGACATAAACAATGTTGAGCCGGGTCCGGTTGGCCACGATCCAGTCGGTCTGCGCCGCCGAGATTTTTGGATAGGATGCCGAATAAAACTGCGTGTCAGGCAAGGCCACAATCGTGAAGTCCGGACCCGGTGCGGCCCACGCGGAAACCGCCACGAGCAGCCATACAAGCAGCGCGGCGGTCGTCCACCGCGGAAGCGGCCAATTTTTTGAAGCCCAGGATGCGGGGGGTTCGTTCGGAGGTGTCATTTTTCGAGGTTCATGTTCCCGACGATCGGGCTATTGTTCGGGCGTGAGCGGGAGGGTTCAGAGTTGTTCCGGGGCTTCGAGCAATTCGGCTACGCGTTTGAGAAGGCGTCCGGCGGCACCGCCGTCGAGCACCCGGTGATCGAAGCTCAGCGTGAATTGGGCTTCGACGACCGGGACGAATTCTTTAAGGGCCGGGTTCCAGGAGGGCACGGTTTGTCCGACGCCCATCCCGATGAGGAGGGTTTGCTCCGGCAGGGGGATCGGGGTGGCGATCGTGAGGCCGAACGTTCCGTAGTTGGTGACCGTGGCAATCGAGCCGCCGGTATCTCCGGGCGGAAGCCGGCGCTGGCGGGCGAGCTCGACCAGCCGGTTGTAGCGGGGCACCAGATCATCGAGCCGGTATTGGTCGGCATTCCGGATCACGGGCACCATGACCCCGTCCTCGGCCTCCACGGCAAAAGCGATATCCACCGAGGGCGGGTGGACGATGCGTTCGCCGATCAGGCGTCCGGCGGGCGCGCTGTTCTCGCCGAGAGCGATCGCGAGGGCGCGAAGCGTGTAAAGTGCCGGGCCGGGCTTGGCGGGATGCTTTTTCCGGTGGGCGAGAAGGTTGTCGAGCTGGATCGGGCGCACCACGGTGGCGAGCGGGCGGGACCAGCTGCGGGTCATCGCGTCGGCGACCGCCTTTCTCATCGGCGATGCCGGGGTCGTCTTGTTGCGCTCGATCCCGGCCATGAACCGCTCGAGGTCTTCGATCGTGACGCGTCCTCCGGCCCCGCTGGCGGGGATGCCCGACAGGTCCGCCGCGCGCAGCCCGAGATCGGCCATGCGGGCCTTCATGCGGGGCGAAAGGTAGCTGGCACCTCCGGCATGGGCCGGGACAGGAAGTCCGCCTTGGATGGTCGGCTCGACCGCCGCCGGGGCGGGCGGCTTTTCGACGCGCTTCTTCTCCGGGCGTCCCGCCTTCGGCGGCGCGTCCTCCTCGAGCCCGAGGCGCTTGGCATCCTCCGAGCTCACTTCGATCGAGCCGAGCACCGCGCCGACAGGGTAGCTGGTCCCGGCTTCCGCGAGGATCTGGCTGAGAGTTCCAGAGCATGGCGCGGTCACTCCCATCACCGCCTTGTTTGTCTCGACTTCAATGATGTCGCTGTCGGCCTGCACCGAATCGCCTTCCTGAAAAAGGATGCGGACAATGGTGGCCTCGGCGATGGACTCGCCAAGCTGGGGCATGAGGATGGGAACGATGGCCATGATTAGATATTTAGCAACCGGCGGGCGGCTTCGGCAATAGAGTTGGCGGTCGGCCGGTGGACCGACCAGAGATTCGGATGGAAGGGCACGGGGGTATCCTTGGCGTTGAGGCGCATCGGCGCGACGTCGAGCAGCCCGAACCCTTCGCCGGTCACGCGGGCGATCACCTCTGCGGCCACCCCGCCCCATGGCCACTCCTCGCTCACGCAGAGAAGCCTGCCTGTGCGCGCGACAGAAGCCAGGATGGTATCCGTGTCGAGCGGCTTCACCGTGCGAAGATCCACAATCTCGACCTCGTAGCCGTCGTCCGCCAGCTCGACCGCGGCCGCGAGCGCCTCGTGCAGCATCGCCCCGTGGGTCACGATCGTCGCATCCCGCCCGGCGCGGGCCAGACGCGCCTTGCCCACCGGCAAAACCGACTCGGGAAGACCTTCCGCCTTCAGATGGTAATAGAGAAACTTATGCTCGCAAAAGATGACCGGGTCATCGAGCGCGACGGCCTCGAGGAGCATGCCGTAGGCGTCCTCGACGGTGGCGGGCGTCATGACGACGAGGCCCGGATAGTGCGCGTAGAGCGCCTCCATGCTCTGGCTGTGGAACGGCCCGCCGCCCGAGGTGCCGCCGGATGGCAGGCGGACGACGATCGGGCAGGGGATCCCGGTCCGGTAGTAAAGCGTGGCCGCGTGGTTGACGATCTGGTTGAACCCGCAGGTGGAGAAGTCGGCGAACTGCATCTCGACGATCGGCCGCATCCCCTCGATCGCCGCGCCCACAGCCATTCCGATGATCGCATCCTCGCTCAGGGGGGCGTCAAAAACCCGGCCGGGAAATTCTTTGGCGAGGTTCTTGGTGGCCTTGAATGCCCCGCCGAAATTCCCGATATCCTGTCCGTAGAGAAAGACCCGCGGATCCTCGGAGAGGGCTTTTTCCTGCGCCAGTCGGATGGCTTCCAGATAGGTGATCATACGCCGGCGTAGTGTTCGGAAAATTCGGAATTTGAGAACGCGGCCCAGTCGTCCTCCTCGGGGTCGGGTGCGGGTTCGCGGCGGACCTTGTCCACGGTCGCATTCACTTCTTCTTCGGCCTGCTGGCGCCACTTCGCGCACTCGTCTGCGGGAGCCCACTTTTCTGTGACGATCCGGGCCTCCGCGAGAAGCAGGCAGTCGCGTCCGAGGGGAGAGGCTTTCAGCGCGGGATCCACATAGCTGCCGTCATCGTGCTCGCCGTGACCGACGAGGCGGAGCAGGTCACCGACGACGAGCTGGGGACCGCCGCCTTCGCGCGCCGCGCAAACCGCTTTGCGCAGCGTCTTGAGGCATTGCTCGAGATCCGTTCCATCCACCTTGTGGCCGGCCACGCCGTAGCCGGCCGCCTTGTCCACGAGGTCCGCGCAGGCGAACTCGCGGGTGTTCGGCGTCGAGTAGGCATACCGGTTGTTCGCGATGACGAGAATGAGGGGAAGCTTCTCCACGGCCGCCGCATTCAGGCCCTCGTGAAACGCCCCGGTCGAGGTGCCGCCGTCGCCGAGGCAGGTCGCCCCGACCATCCCACTCTCGCCCCGCATCCGGCGCGCCAGCAAGGCGCCGGCGACTGCTGGGATCATCGCGCCGAGGTGGCTGATCATCGCGTAGTAGCCCTCGCGCGGGCGGCCCCGGTGGATGTTTCCGTCGCGCCCGCGCATCGGCCCGAGCTGCGAGCCGAGATACGTGCGCAGCGTGTCGAGCACGGTGTCGCCGAACGCCATCCTCCCGGCCTGGTCGCGGATCAGCGGCGCATAGATATCTCCCTTGCGCAGGGGAATTCCGACCGAGACGCTCAGCGCCTCCTGCCCGCGCCCCAAAAAAACCCCGCCCTTGATCGCCCCGGCCCGATACAGGCTCGCCAGCTTCTCCTCGAGCACCCGCGCCACCAACATCACGCGGTAGGCCTTGATGAAATCGCCGCCGGTTACCGGCGGATCTTCTTTTTTTCTCGGCATTAGAAAAAGTAATACATACGGGTGCCAGTGCCTGCAACATATTCTGCACACAGAGCAAAGCCGGATCAGCATCGGGCTCATGGATGGCCTGTCGCTCCTGCACTTCACCAAAGAAGGCTGGCGGTCGTCATGCCTTTGCGCGTCGCGGCGCTTGCCGGAAGAGCACGCTGATCCAACAAGCACTCTGATCCGAATTGACAGTTCCGGCCCGGCGGGCAAGCAATATCGGAGTGAACGTTTTTTTCCTCGGCTCTTTTGTTTCTTTGTCCGGGTGGGCGGGTTGCCGTCCGCTGTCTGCCATCGCGGCGGTTTTTTTTCTTTGCGGATGCCCGAAGGGTTCCGGCTCGAAGGCGGCGGTCGTCCCGCCTCCGGTGCCGGTCGAGACGGCGGGGGCCGCGCTCCTCACCATTCCCTTGGAGGAGGCTTCGCTCGGAACCGTCGAGCCGCTGTCCAGCGTGCAGATCAAACCGAAGGTGGGGGGGGAAATCATCGGCGTGGATTTTGAGGATGGCACCTACGTGAAGACCGGAGAGGTGCTTTTTCGCATTGATCCGAGCCCGTATGATGTCGTCCTGAAACGGGCCGAGGCGAACCTGGCCATGGCGCAATCCAGCGCGTCGAATGCGCTGGATCAAGCCAAACGATACACCACGCTGATCGACAAGGGGGCCGCCTCGAAGGAGCAGTTTGCCCAGTTCCTCTCGACGGCCGCTGCCCAGAAGGCCCAGCTCGACGCGCGACAGGCGGATGTCGATGAGGCGCGGCTCGCCACCGAGTGGGCGACGGTCCGCTCGCCGATCGACGGGCGGGCCGGTGCCGCACTCGTGAAGCGCGGAAATATCGTCCAAGCGAATTCTGAGGTCCTCGCCGTGGTGAACCAGATGAAGCCGATCTACGTTTCCTTTTCGGTGCCGGAAAGCAGCCTGGCCGATGTGCGCTCGCGCATGGAAACCGGGACGCTTGCCGTCGAGGCGATCGATGCCGAATCGGGAAAATCCCTCGGCTCGGGGGTGCTCACCTTCATTGACAACACGGTGGATCGCACCTCCGCGATGGTGAATATGAAGGCGCAATTCCCGAATCCCGGCGAGGCTCTCTGGCCCGGACGCTTCGTGGATGTGAAGCTCACGCTCGGAGAGGAAAAGGACGCCCTGACCGTGCCGTCGTCGGCGGTGATCGAGGGCCAGAACGGCGCGCAAGTCTTCGTCGTGGCCGGGGACGTGGCAAACCTCCGCCCGGTGGAGGTCGGCCGGACATACGGCCCGCTCTCCGTGATCCGCTCGGGGCTCACGGCGGGAGAAACCGTCGTGACCAGCGGGCAGCTTCGCATCGCGCCCGGCGGCAAGGTCGCCCCGCAGGCCCCACGCTCAGGGCCTTCGCCGCAGCCGAAGGGTGGACAGCAGTGAGCCTTTCGGATCCGTTTGTCCGGCGGCCCATCATGACCACGCTGGTCATGGCCGCGCTCCTCGCGTCCGGGCTTCTCGCCTATAAAAAACTTCCGGTCAGCGACCTGCCGAACGTGGATTTTCCGACGATCAACGTCTCGGCGCAGCTGCCCGGCGCGAACCCCGAAACGATGGCCGCCTCGGTCGCCATGCCGCTCGAAAAACAGTTTTCTGCGGTTGCGGGGATCGACTCGATATCCTCGACCAGTTCGCTCGGTTCGACCAGCATCACGATCCAGTTCAATCTTTCGCGCGACATTGATGCGGCCGCGCAGGATGTGCAGGCCGCGATCTCGCAGGCGCAGCGCGACCTGCCGTCCGACATGCCGTCGCCGCCATCCTTCCGCAAGGTGAACCCGGCCGAGCAGCCGATCCTCCTGCTGGCGGCCTCGTCGGATTCCCTTCCGCTCAGCCGCGTGAACGAATATGCGGAGACGCTCATCGCCCAGCGCCTGTCCACGGTCGCGGGGGTCGCCCAGGTGGATATCTACGGGGCACAAAAATTTGCGGTGCGCGTGCAGGTCGATCCGCGCGAGCTGGCGGTGCGCGGGATCGGGCTCGACGATCTGGAAAATGCGATCCGCGACGCGAACTCGAACCAGGCGACCGGCGAGCTGGACAAGGGGTCGAAGTCGCGCACGATCAAAGCCACCGGCCAGCTCACGCGCGCGGAGGAATACCGGGAGCTCATCGTCGCCTACCGGAACGGCGCGCCGGTTCGCCTGAATCAAATCGCCCGCGTCCTCAACAGCGTGGAGGACGACAAGAATCTCGGCTGGTTCAACGGCAAGCGGGGGATTGTCCTGGCGATCCAGCGCCAGCCGGGCGCGAACACGGTCGAGGTGATCGACGCGATCCGGAAACTTCTGCCGTCGTTCCGCGCGCAGCTTCCGGGCGGAGTGGTGCTCGGCGTCCTCTATGACCGCTCGGTGTCGATCCGGGAATCCCTGCACGATGTCCAGCTCACGCTCGTCCTCGCGGTCGCGCTCGTCGTGCTCGTCATCTTCCTGTTCCTGCGGAACCTGCACGCGACCCTCATCCCGGCCGCCGCGATCCCGCTCTCGATCATCGGCACGTTCGGGGCGATGTATTGCTTGGGGTTCAGCGTGAACAACTTTTCTCTGATGGCGCTCACGCTCGCCGTCGGGTTCGTGGTGGACGACGCGATCGTCGTGCTGGAAAACATCGTGCGCCACACCGAGCGGGGCGCGAGCCCGATGGACGCCGCGATCCAGGGCGGGCGGGAGATCGGGTTCACGATCCTCTCGATGACGGTCTCGCTCGCGGCCGTCTTCATCCCGGTGCTTTTCATGGGCGGGATTCTCGGTCGGCTGCTCAAGGAATTCGCGGTCACGATCGCCGTCTCCATTTTGATTTCCGGCGTGATTTCGCTTTCGCTGACCCCGATGCTTTGCAGCCGGTTTCTCCGGCCGCCCAAGGCGCATGGCAGGTTATATCGCAGCTCGGAAAAACTTTTTCAGGGTGTGCTTGCGGGATATGCATCGAGCCTCCGGTGGGCGATGCGGCACCACCTGGCCGTTTCGTTATTGGCGCTGGTCATGGCCGCGGCCACCGTGTGGATGTTTGACTCGGCGAAAAAGGGATTCCTGCCGAGCGAAGACACCGGTCGGATCATCGTCGCGACCGAGGCCGAGCAGGGCGTGGCCTTCGACCGCATGATCGAGCTCCAGCAGCGGGCGGCCGCGATCATCGGAGCCAATCCCTACGTGAAGGATTACATGTCCCGCATCGGCAGCGGCGGCGGCGTGAGCCTCCGCAATACCGGCCGCATCATCATCACGCTCAAGCCCCGGGCGGAACGCCCGCCGGTCGACGACATCGTGCGCCAGCTCCGCAAGGATCTCGCCGTCATCCCCGGCCTGCGGGTCTTTCCGCAAAACCCGCCCGCGATCCGCATCGGCGGCACGACGACGAAGAGCCTGTATCAGTTCACCCTCTTCTCCCCCGATCTCGATGCTCTCTACACGGCCGCGCCCGCGTTCGAGAAGAAGCTGCGCCGGATCCCCGGCATCCTTGACGTGACGTCCGACCTCCAGGTGTCGAGCCCGCAGGTTCTCGTGGACATCAACCGCGACAAGGCCTCCTCGCTCGGGATCAGCGCCGCGATGATCGAGCGGATCCTCGGCACCGCATACGGCTCGCGGCAGATCTCGACCATCTTCACACCGAACAACCAATACCGCGTCATCATCGAGGCGGATGAAAAATTCCAGCGCGAAGCGGTCGATCTTTCCCGTCTCTACATCCGTTCCGCGCAGGGCGTGCTCGTCCCGCTGAGCGTGGTGGCTAAGTTTAAGCCGCAGGTCGGCCCGCTCACCGTCCAGCATCTCGGCCAGCTCCCGTCGGTCACCCTTTCGTTCGATCTGGCCAAAGGCGCCGCTTTGAGCGAGGTCGTTCCGGCCATCGAAAAGCTCGCGCACGATGATCTCGACGCGGGGATCAGCACGCAATTCCAAGGTGCCGCCCAGGCGTTTCAAACCTCGCTGGGCGGGCTCGGGATGCTGCTTCTCATGGCGGTGGTCGTCATCTACATCGTGCTCGGGATCCTCTACGAGAGCTTCGTGCATCCGCTCACAATTCTTTCCGGACTGCCCTCGGCCGGGTTCGGTGCCCTGCTCACGCTTTTCCTCTTCGACCGGGAGCTGAACGTCTACGGGTTTGTCGGCCTCCTGATGCTCGTCGGAATCGTCAAAAAGAACGCCATCATGATGATCGACTTCGCGCTCGAGGCCCAGCGCGGCGGCGGCAAGGCCCCGGCAGCCGCGATCTTCGACGCGTGCCTCGTGCGGTTCCGCCCGATCATGATGACCACGTTCGCAGCGCTCTTCGGAACCCTGCCGATCGCCTGCGGGTTCGGAGCGGGAGGCGACGTCCGCCAACCGCTCGGACTTGTTGTCGTCGGCGGACTCGTGATCTCCCAGATCGTCACCCTCTACCTCACGCCCGTCCTCTATGTCTATCTGGAGAGGCTTTCCGGGCGGCTCGGCGGAACAGGAAAAATCCCGACGGCCGAGCCGGCGGTTGCGTCCATTTAAAAAAAATGTCAAGATGACCATTGATGTTCGCAGGCAACCCCGAATGGCGGTCCCATGGTCAACGGAGCCTTCAGGCGATTCTGGCTTGCGCGGACATCTCGGTCGGCGGAAACCGTCCATGGGATCTCCGGGTTCACAACGACAGATTCTATGCGCGCGTTCTCGCGGAAGGCACCTTGGGCCTGGGGGAGTCCTACATGGACGGCTGGTGGGATTGCGAAGCCTTGGACGAGATGTGCTGCCGGGCACTCCTGGCTCGGGTCGATGAACGCATCCTGCTGAATCTGCCGACCCTGGTTTCCATCGCCACCTCGATTCTTCTCAACCTCCAAAGCCCGCACCGGGCACGGGTTGTCGGCGAGCAACACTACGATCTGGGAAATGAATTCTTTGAGGCGATGCTGGATCCCGAGATGCAGTATTCCTGCGCCTATTTCCGTGGCACGACGGATCTGGCGGAAGCCCAGAAACGGAAGCTGGATTTGATCTGCAGAAAACTCGGGCTGCACTCCGGCATGCGCTTGCTCGACATTGGGTGCGGCTGGGGCGGGCTCGCAAAGCATGCGGCGCGGCACCATGGGTGCCAGGTCGTGGGGATCACCATCTCGCGGGAACAGCGCGCTTATGCCGAGGCCGCCTGCCGCGGTCTCCCGGTCGAGATCCGCCTGCAGGACTACCGCGATATCGCGGAGACTTTCGACCGCATCGTCAGCGTCGGCATGTTGGAACATGTCGGATATAAGAATTATCGCGCGTATCTGGAAACCGCCTGCCGCTGCCTGCGGGACAAAGGCCTTTTCCTCTGCCAGACCATCGGCGGCGTGCAATCCATGACGCACTGCGAGCCGTGGATTTCACGCTACATCTTCCCGAACTCGATGCTCCCCTCGGTGGCTCAGGTGGCGCGCGCGGCGGAGGGCGTGTTTGTCCTCGAGGATGTCCACAACTTCGGAGCGGATTACGACCGCACGCTCATGGCATGGGAAAGAAATTTCCGCGCATCGTGGCCGGCCCTTGCCTGCCGATACGGAGAACGATTCCGGCGGATGTGGCAGTATTACCTGCTGGTTTGTGCCGGGGCGTTTCGGGCGCGCAGCCTCCAGCTCTTTCAGTTTCTTTTCTCCAAAGGCGGCTGCGAGGGAGGGTGTGTCGCGGCGCGATGAACCCGGGGCCGTGCGGCCTCGGTTCCGTCATGCCGGCCCGGGGATCCCGCGCACGACGACCCGCAGGCCATCCTGCAGGACGACCTCGATTTTTTCTCCGGGCTCGATCAAACCGCTCTCCGCAACGACATCCACCCGGCGGCCCGAGATGAGTGCGGTTCCTGCCGGGCGGAGCGGGGTCAGGGCTTCTCCGGTCGCGCCGGGGATGATCCGCGCCGTGACGGCGGAGTTGTCCGGCCGCAGTGCGCTTTTGAGAAGGAGCTTCTTTCCGATCGGTGTGCCGGGAAAAATGTTGAGCCAGAGAAAAAATCCGGCGATCAGAAGGACGGCGAGGGCTGCAAACGACAGCGTGCCGAGCAGCGGACCGTATCCCACGTAGCAGAGTGCGACGCATGCCGCCAGGCAAAGGCCGCCGAGGACGCCGAGCACCATGCCCGGCACAAAAACCTCCGCGGCCAGCAGCAGAAACCCGACGATGCCCAACACGATGATCGCCTGCCCGATCATTGTTCCTCCTTCGGACCGATGGTTCGCTCCCCAACCAGCTCCTCCTGAACGGAGCCGATGAAGTGAAGCGTGGAGTCCTTCGTGCTCTTCGCGGCAGTCCCGACTGCCTTGCTGACATGGCCGAGGATCCCGCCCACCGGGCGGTTCGGGGGCGCGGGCTCCGAGCGTGAGACCGGACTCGCCTCGAGCGGGCTGACGACAGATCCGTCGGCCGCGGAAATCCGGATCGTTCCGACCGGTGCCCCCATGTGGTCGAAAAGCTTCACGTTCCAGACCGGCGCGCGGTTCCCGGAGTCGGCACGCAAAGTGTAGTCAATCCAGTGGAACCCGATTTCCTTCTTCGTCGCCGCCGCCTGCACGGCGCAGAAAACTTTGTCGGAGTCAAACGCGAGGCTGGCGGCAGCGATCGGGGCCATGCCGGCGATTTCCGCCATGCCCCGCAGCGGTGTGCGCTCGGAGGTGATTTTTCCGTCCCCCACCGTGACCTCGCGCACGCCGCCCCGCGCGCTCGCATCGCTGAACAGAAGGATCCATTCCTTCGGCTGCGGTTCGCCCCGCTCGCCCCGGATTTCCACCAGGCATGCCGATTTCCCCTCCGGCGGCATCTTGACGGCCTCAAGCCCCGAAAAACCCGTGCCCGCCGGAGAAGCCGCCGCCGCTGCGACAACGAAAAAAAATACAAACCCGAACATGACACGTATTATTCCCCATGAATGCCCGATGATCCACTGTAAAATCGGGCGCATGCTGGGGCGCATATCAAAACGCACAATCACCAAAAATTGTCCCACCTGGGACATTTTTTGTAAAAATGCGCGATGTGTGCTCGGAAAGAATCCAGCATTGAAGAGGCTTCCAGAGGTTTTTACGGAAAAACACAATCTACAATAAATGTCCCACCTGGGACATATATTGTTGATTCTATAACTTCTGGAAAATCGATCCGCTTTGTGGGAGGGTGCCGGGATGTGCGATGACATCGAATCGCTGCGCAAATCGCTGCAGGTTTACAAGGGGCTGGTGGAGGTCAGCGCGGCGATCAACTCGATCACCGATTACGGGGAGCTTTTGCGTGCGATACTGGATGTGGCGCGGCGGGTTTTCCTTGCGGAAGCGGCGTCGCTTTTTCTGGTGGATCCGGCATCCGGCAGCCTTGAGCTTGCGATCTCGACGCGGGGCGGGGCGCGCTACGACGAGCCGAAGCTTTCGATCCCGCGGGGGAAGGGGATTGCGG
>Ga0194063_10001162_pt1 | contig 17615 bp, 19 predicted proteins | sample SepL3720m_MetaG_FD_155459 | JGI IMG/M metagenome (GOLD analysis project Ga0194063, IMG submission 155459) | Anoxic zone freshwater microbial communities from boreal shield lake in IISD Experimental Lakes Area, Ontario, Canada - Sep2016-L373-20m | ecosystem: Environmental > Aquatic > Freshwater... | reverse complement strand
TTACGTGGGTGCCTGCCTGCACACACCCGAATGGGAGGAGGGCGTTGCCAACATTCTTTCTGCCGCCCGCCGCGCCAAATCCTTCGGAGCCACCATCGTCACCTGCAACCCGGCTCCCATCGTCTGGGGCGGGCCGGAAAACAAAAGTGACAGCCAGTTGACCACTCAATCGCGGGCGCTTCAGGCCGCTGGGGAGGCGCTCGCTTCCGAAGGAATGCGCTTTGCCTACCACTGGCACGATCCCGAGTTCCGGTGCGGTGCAAGAGAAGTCTGGAACGTTTTGCTCAACACCGACCCCAAGGTCGTGGGCGTGTGCTTCGACACGCACTGGACCTACCGGGGTGCCGGCGACAGTCAGGTGGCCCTTTTCGACCTGCTGGAGTTTTGCCTTCCGCGCATCGTCGCATTCCATGTGCGCCAGTCCCGTGAGGGCGTCTGGTCGGAAGCCTTCGGGGACGGCGACATCGATTACCGTCGATGGGCGGCGCGGATCAAGAAGGCCGGCTGGCAGGGCCCGGTTCTCCTGGAGCAGGCCCGCGAAGAGGGCACACCAAAAACCATGGATTTCTTCGCCGCGCAGGCTCAAGGACAGAAGTATCTGCGCGCCCTGCTGGCCTGAGCACCTTGTCTACGCTCGCCTTCGCTCCGCCGGCCCCGGATGGGGCGCTCAGGTCGCGAAGAACCCAATTACAGAAGAAACTTTACACCGCCTTTTTGAAGTCACGATAAATGAACCGTTGACTTAAATGCTTACAAGCAATTAACTCCCCCTATGGATTTGCTCGATTGGTTGATGGTCGCACTGTCGGTGCTGCTGGTGCTGGGCTTTGGGGCCTACACGCGGCGGATGATGAAAAGCGTGGCGGATTTCGTGGCCGGGGGCCGGCTGGCAGGGCCGTATCTGCTGGCGGTGGCGCGAGGGGAAATGCAGGCGGGAGCCGTGGTGTTCGTGGCGTCGTTCGAGGTGGTGACCAAGGCGGGGTTCACGCTGCAGTGGTGGGGGTGGATTTCGGCGCCGGCTGCGATCATCGTGGCGATATCGGGATTTGTGGTCTACCGGTTTCGGGAGACGCGGGCGATGACCCTGGCACAATTTTTTGAGATGCGCTACAGCCGCCGTTTCCGGCTTTTCGCCGGGGGATTGGCATTTTTTGCGGGGCTGGCGAATTTTGGGATTATTCCTGCGGTGGGGGCGCGTTGCATGGTGTTCATCTTCGGGTTGCCGCAGACCTTCCAGTGGGTCGGGGTCACCTGGCAGACTTCCGTGGTCCTCATGGCGGTGCTGTTGGGAGTGACCTTGTTCATTACGCTTTCGGGTGGACTGATCACCGTAATGATCACCGACTGCATCGAGGGCATGATCACGCAGGTCTTCTATTTGATCATCATTACGACGTTGTTGTTCATGTTCGACTGGGGGCAAATCGTCGAGACGTTGTCGGGCAACCTTCCCGGACAATCCAAGCTGAACCCCTTCGATTCGGCAGCCAACAAAGATTTTAACATCTACTACATCCTGATGGGCATTCTGCTGGGGTTCTATGGGACGATGGCCTGGCAAAACGCGAGCGGCTACAACGCGGCGGCACGTACCCCTCACACCTCAGTGATGTCGGGCCTGCTGGGCCGCTGGCGGGATTCGGGAAAGAGTGCGGTCATCGCCCTGCTGGCCGTGTGCGCTTTGACCTTTCTGCAACATCCTGACTTTGCTACTGCATCGGCCGGGGCACATGCGGCGATCGGGTCGATTTCGGATCCGCAAACCCAGTCACAAATGCGCGTGCCAGTGGCTTTAAACCACCTGCTGCCTGCGGGAGTGCTTGGTGTTTTTGCATCAGTCCTGCTGCTTGGAATTTTCGGCGGAGACTCGACGCACCTCCACTCCTGGGGTGGGATCTTCGTGCAAGATCTGATCGTCCCCTTGCGGAAGCGTCCGCTGACGCCGAAAGGCCACATCCGCGCGCTGCGGTTGGCGAGCATCGGCGTCGCACTGTTCGCGTTCGGCTTCGGCGCTCTCTTCCAACAGACCGAATACATCTTCATGTGGTGGGCGGTGACGCAGGCCATTTATATGGGAGGGGCCGGTGCTGCGATTATCGGCGGCCTGTATTGGAAGAAGGGAACGGCCCCGGCGGCTTGGGCCGCCATGATCTCGGGAGCCGTGTTCTCCCTAGGCGGGATTGTGCTGCGCCAGATCAACCCTGGCTTCCCACTCAATGGGGTCGAGATCGCCTTCTACGGCATGTTTGCATCGGTGGCCATTTATGTGGTGGTTTCGCTACTTACCTGTCATGAAGACCACGACATGGACCGCCTGCTGCATCGCGGCAGGTATGCCGTCAAAACCCTCCTCCCCGAGGCTGAGTCGGAGCCCCCACTTCCCCTGATCATCAGGATCATAGGCATTGGCAAGGAATTTACCAAGTGGGACAAGGTCATTGCCCTCAGCCTGTTTGCATGGACAATGATTTGGGTGGTCGTCCTCATTATTGGATCGGTCTGGAACGCCTTCTCGCCGCTCGGCGATGAATTCTGGGCAGCTTATTGGCATGTTGTCGGCATCGGCATTCCGGTCTTCCTTTGCTTTGTGACGGCCATCTGGTTTACCTTCGGCGGGGTGCGCGACATTCGCCGGCTCTTTGCGGACCTGCGCCGCGAGCAGGTCGATGCACTCGACGACGGCACGGTCGTGGACCACCGCAACCTCAACGAAGTGGCAGGTCCCTCCGCCAACAAGGAGGGAGCTTCGAGGGGTAGTGGCCAGGGCTTGAGTTGAGGATCAGCCGACTGCCGGCTTCGCCGTGGCGCGGTGGAAGAGTGGGTGGAGAGGAGCGCAGAATGGCGAACTCATGCTCAGCGGCAGCGACAAGTGCTCCGTAAAAACTCTTCGCGGCCCGCAATCTGAGACCGTGAAACACTACCGCCTGCTCCTCGACGGCAAGGTCGTTGCCGAGGAGGCATTCAACTACCTCCGCAAGCGCATCCACCACCTGGAGATGCCAGGCCTCGCTCAAGCGGTCGAACTGCAGGTTCTCGCGACTGGCTCCCGGTATCGCCCAAAGTCGTGCGCGGCGCGGACGATAGCATGGATGTTTTCCGATGGAGTTCCGGGCGGGATGGCGCAACCGGAATTCAGAATAAATCGCCCGCCGGGCTTCCAGGCCAGAATAAGTGCTTCCGTGACGGCGGAGACTTGCGCGGCTGTTCCCCGTCCAATGACTCCGCTAGGGTCAACATTCCCGAAAAGAACATGGTTGGCTCCCGCCATCGATTTTGCTCGAACGGCATCGGTCTTGTAATCCAGTTCGAACCCGCACCACGGATACTCCGCAAACTGCTCAACGATCGCTGAGGTGTTCCCGCAGACGTGGATCACGGTGAAGATGCCGTCCGCCGCAAGATCCTTCACCAAACGCTCCTGATACGGGCGTGCGAACCTTGCAAACATCGATGGGGAGACAACATCCGGGCCGGAGGAACTGTCTCCCAGCGAGGTAAAATGCGCTCCGGCCTCATGCAGTGCACGATGCACGGCCAGGTGGCTCCGGTAGCAAACCTCCAGCAGCGCATGCACAGCTTCCCCGGACTCCTCATCGGTGAGATCCATCAAAAAGTCCTCCATCCCGCGCAGGAGCCCGGCCAGCGAAAACGCGCACTGGTCGGCATTGGCGCGGATGCTGACCGTATCGCCCGTCTCCCGCGCCATGATGCGCACCGCTTCGAGAAGCACCGGGATGCGGCCGTCTTTGTGAGGATCGACCACACGCAAGTGCCCGATCTCGGAGATGTCCTGGATCGCAGGCCCGGCGATATGGCCGGGAGCCCCAGACGTCGCATCCCTCCGCGCCCCCATCGCCTCGGCAAGCATCGTCGTGTCGAGGTCGATGAGAATGCAGTCGTAGCCGTATTTTTCCACAGCCTGCAAATGGGCCCTGGCCGCACACTCAGGGTCGGTCAGATAATCCTCGAGGCGCATCCCCGCCTCCTCGACTGCCAGAAGAAAATTATGCAGGCACACCGGCACCCGGTCGGGAATCTCCCCCCGGATCACCGCATCAACACGTTGTTTGGAATTCATAGTTTTGATCTGCGTTGTGTTCATGAGTTCTTGGGGAGCGGGGCTTCATATTGGTAGTTTGTATCGACCGTCTGGAGGCGCAGGATGGCATCAATTTCCTTCCAGACCCCGACGAGCCCATTTGGGGTCGGAGGGAGATCGTGCCGGATCATCCGGTGGAGCCTGTCCAGATTGTAGCACGGCACGGCGGCGAACATGTGGTGCTCGATGTGGTAGTTCATTTGCCAGTAAAGGAATCGCAGCGCCGGGCTGAGCGTGAACGTGCGGCAGCAAAGGCGAAAATCATCCACGTTGTCCTGCAGGCCCACGTGCTGGGTGTTGTTGCAAAGGAAGAACAGCCACGAGCCATAGACCTGATGCCCGCATGTCAGGATCGGGATGATCCATTGGCCGGTCGCCAGGGACACGGCGATGATGGCGGCATGCCCCGCCAGCATGGACCGCGCCCAGCGCACAGGGGCGCGGCGGCATTTCGGGTCGGATTCGGGATAGAGGGTGATCTCCCATTCCCCCCTGAACCTTCCGGCGGCGATCCGCAGGGTCTCGCCAAGCGAATCGCGAAAAAAGGCGGCCGGGTTGAAGAAACCGACCTTGAGCACGTGCCACAGCATCAGCTTGACCGGCAGGACGACCTCCAAATCCTCGGGAGGATGCAGCGTGTAACGGTGGTGGCGGATGTGGCTCGCCTGGAATTTTTCGTGGTTGATCCATCCCAGAAAAGCGAACACATGGCAGAAAAACGTGTTCAGCCAGCGCGTCCTGAACACCGTTCCGTGTCCGAGCTCGTGAACCGCATTGATCAGAAACGCGGCGAACATCCCGTATAGGAAGACGCTGCCGACAGTCACCCACCACGGCCAGTGATGAAACGAATAGACGGCCGCTCCGCCGGACGCGGCAAGTAACGCGAGATAGCCGAGCGTCTGGATACCTCCCCGGATGTCGCTCTTGGCATGCAGCGACTTGACCGCCTCTGGCGGCAGCTTGGTGCGATACCAGGAGATCGCCACGTTCCTGCGCACCTGCTCTGTGAATTCTTTGAGTGGAGGTTCCTGCTGGAGGACCGGACGGGATGAGGACATGTGGCATTAAAAACACAGTCGGTGATATTTTGCTTTCGACTTTAAACCGCAGTAGTTTTTCAAACATGGACCGCTCGCTCAAAGCCCGCACGCGCCTCGTGATGGATCTTCGGAAAATTGGTGTCCCTTCGGTTCCCATCCTTGGCCGCTACAACTACACCCGTGCGATGCCGGGGCTCGAAGCCCACCGGCATCCGGGGGCGATCGAGATTTGCTATCTCGTTCGCGGGCGCCAAACCTACGAGGTTGCCGGCCGCCGCTTCAGCCTGCGCGGTGGAGATGTTTTTTTGACTTTTCCCGGCGAGAAACACGGGACCGGTGGCGAGCCGGAGGAAAAAGGACTCCTCTACTGGGTGACTCTCCATGCACCAGCCTACACCAACGGCACCCTCCTCGACCTCCCCATTCCTGAATCCAAAGCGCTCTGGACAGCACTCAGCAGACTGACCCGCCGTCATTTTCCCGGCATGTCGGAAATGAAAAACCGTCTGGATGCGGTCACAGATCTCGCCCACCAGCGATCCTCGCCTCTCTTTCGCATTACCGCAACCCACCACCTCATCGGACTGCTGCTGGCTGTCCTCTCCTCTCACGCGGCAGCCACCCTTCCGGGAAGGGGCCAGCGGTTTGAGCACGTCTCTTCCTGGATCGATTCTCACCTTGAGTCGCCAGACGATCTCACGGTGGAATGCCTCGCGCAGGTTGCCGAGCTTTCCCCTTCCCGCTTCCAAGCCGTCTTCAAGCAGGAAACCGGCATCCCGCCGGCGGAGTTCGCCTTGCGTGCCCGAATCGCCGAGGCGTCACGCCGCCTTGCCCGCCCAAGGGCCGATGTCACGTCCGTCGCTTTTTCCCTCGGTTTTTCCTCCTCGCAATACTTTGCCTCGGCCTTCCGAAGATTCACAAATATGTCCCCGAAAGGAGTCTTGCGGAAAAACCCTGGCTGAAACCCCATGGAGCCGACCATGGAATCAAAGGGTATAGATGCGCCCAACGACGAAACTCTACCTCGACGAAAAAAGGCGGTTGCGAAACAGCATTGATGAAGTGATCCACTTGCCCGCGCCCGTGTCAACTGGCCGAGTAAAAACGCGGCGAGTTGAGCAAGGAAATCTATTATCCATCAATGACTTAGGCCACGGGGGGAGCGACCACCCCCTTAATTCCATGAGAACCTGTTTTTTCAGCTTTACACTATTTTTCCGGGCACCCCATCAACCCACCTGACTGTGCTTGTGCCTGATAATGAGCACTCTACGCATCAAAAATGCCTGTTTTTCAGCCCTCAAAAACCCCCTTTTTGATGTAAAGTAACCCCCCTAACTTTACATCGAAACGGTGGAAAGTGGCGTGACGGATTACGCGAGTAGACGCCGGGGAAGTGGAAAATTCCGTTCCGAGGTCGCAACACCCGTCATCGGCAAAAAAATGAGCCCCGCATGCGCCGGTAAAGGCGTGGAGCGATACAGCAGCACGCTGAGGCAACCCGGCAAGCGGCGGGGAAATTGGCTCGTTTTTGGTGTCGCCGGACTAGTTTTTCGGAAAGGGGCGAGCGGTGCGCCGGTATGGGCATGAGGCGATGGCGGCGCACAGAAAATCTATGGCACGGCGGGGAGAAGGCAGTTCTTCGGGCTGCCTTCCCTGCAACCGATTTTCCCGATTTCAAATCGGACTATTCCAAGCTGCCGCCGCAGAGAGCAGGGCAATCGCGCAAAAATGATTCTATGGCGCGGGAGGGTGGAAGTGGAGGCTCCAGATATCTCGATCATCGTCGGTCATCGCGATGACGGTCGCGCTGCCCATGGAGCCGATTGGGCAAATGATGCCCTCGCGGATGGCGCGGAGCATTCGGGATTCGGGAACGTTCAAAAGGCGGCACAGTTCGCTTGTGCTGATGAGCGTCAGATCGTAACGGGGACGTGGAAGGCGGATAGACATAACGCCTGAGTTGGTGTGTCAACCCGAACGGCCCGCACGATCCCGCGCCAGATTTTACCACCGGGGCTGGTTGAGCTTCCGGGTGATCCAATGGTAAACATCCCGGTGCTGGTTGAAGGGGATGTCTTTGATGAAGGGCTCCCAGCGCTGCGAGAGGATGTCCTCCAGCGGACGTTCCCGCTTTAGTGTCTGGAGAGGTTTCGGTTCCGGCGATGCCGCCTGGATGATTTCCTTGCGGGTGCGATTTTCGGTCCCGGCCATGACCTCCGTGGTGATGCCGAGTTTCGCGACGGCTTCCGCAAACTTTGCATCTCGCCGGACGGTGCGCGATGAGACGCCGGATTGTTCTGCAATTCCTTTTGCGATTTCAGGATCGGAGGCCATGTGGACACTGTGTCCACTTGGGTCTGTAGCCCTCCCGGAAGGGTTCAGCGTCTTGAGTGCCGCCAGCCGTTCCTTCACCGGGATGCGTTGAGCGGTGTAGAGTTTCCCCCGGAGCAACGCCGCCGCGTCCGGGGACAGGTTGCGCCGGCCAAGCTGGTTGTTGATGATCCAGTTCAGCGCGTTTTCGCGAGTGCCGAAAACCAACTCGGTCGTCTGGAGTTCGTCCAATCTTTCGAGTTCCTGCAAAATCTCGTATCGGTTGTGGCCGTCTACGAGGATCGTCTTGCCTTCGTGATTCCAGACGATCAGCGGGGAGAGGAGCCCGGTGCGCTCGATGTCTTGCCGCAACATCTGCCGCTCGGTTTCCGTGAGCGGCGGGCAGTGGGCGCGGAATTCTTCGTCAATGGTGATGGTGTCGCTGGATGCTGGAAGTATGGACATGATGCCGACGGCGGCATGTCAACCTCGTCCATCCGGGCATAAAAAAACCCCGGCAGACCGTTTCCGGAACTGACGGGGCTGTTTTTGGGGATGCTGATTATTTGACGTGCGCCGAAACGAGCTTGGTCATCTCGAACATGCTGACTTGCTTCTTGCCGCCGAAGACCGCTTTGAGTGCTGGGTCGGCGTTGATCATCGTCCTCTTCTTGGGATCCTGAAGATTGTTCTTCTTGATGTAGTCCCAGAGCTTCTTGGTCATCTGGCCGCGAGGAAGCGGCTTTGATCCGACGATCACCGAGAGCACCTCATCCGGCTGGATGGGTTTCATGAGAGCCGGGTTGAGCTTCCGTTTCACCTTCTTGGCGGGAGCTTTCTTTGCGGGTTTCGCGACGACCTTTTTGACGGGTGCCTTTGCGAGTTTCTTGACTGGTTTCTGGGCGGGTTTCTTTTTGGTTGGCATAAAAAATCAGGCTTTTGCTGCGCGACGGGCTGCCCACCGGGCCTTCATGTTGGCGGCGAGTTTCGCACGACCCGCGGGAGTGATGCCGCCTTTCTTTTTCGCCTTGGCGGGCTTGGCTGCCTTGGGAGCAGCCTTCGCTTTGCTTTTGCCTGCGCGCCTGGCTGCCCAGCGTGCCTTCGTGGCGGCAGAGATGCGGGCGCGGGCCTCGGGGCTCATTGTCCGCTTAGCCTTGGCTGGTTTGACGGTTTTCATCGGCGCGACGGCAACCGGTTTTGCTGCCGGTGCCGGCCGTGCGATTGCGGGTTGTGATGTGAGGATCTCGACAACTCCGACTACCCCACCTTTGAGGGTTCTGATGATTTCGGCGTGAACTTCGTCGATACCCTGTAGGAGTTCGTCTTTCCTCTCCGTCAGACTGAGCAGACTGCGGAGCGAGTGGCTTGTGATGTGTGTTATGTCCATGTTTGGAACAGAGAGTAAGCATTAGGTTGTCCCGCTCTGGCAATAGAAAACGCTGCCTCGCCCGGACCAGAGGAGTCAATAGATCCAAGGGATGAACCGACGGGTGCGTGCCTCGTATTCGCGATACCCCGGAAACTTCTCGCGGAGGAAGTCTTCCTCCCGGCAGGATTTCGCGTGGAAGAATGGGATCAATGCCGCTGCTGCCAAGAGTGCGGGCCAGCTCAGCCAGACGAGCGCCCAGCCGAATCCCGCCAGGATCACGGCAGTATAGAGCGGGTGACGGATCTTCGCGTAGATCCCGCGTTGGATCAGTTCGGCGTGGTCGGCGGGTTTCGGGAACGGGGTGAGGTTTCGGCCGAGTGCCGTTACCCCGGCGACGGCAACGGCAGCCGCGACGACCAGAACAAGCACGCCGGAGAACCTCCAAGCGGCAGGGCCTGTGCCGGGATACAGGACCGCGAGCGCGAGCAGGCCCGCGAAGAGCAGAAACTGCGCGACGACCCAACTTCCCCCGCGTTCAAGAAATCGTCTCATCGGATCTGGCAGCTAAAGAAAACACCCCCGCACGCTACACCTCACCGGCGCGGCGTGCAGGGAATGTTTTACCCGGAGACGATCATGCCCCAAGCGGCCGGCTCTAAGTTTTCTCGCAATCTATTCCAGTTAACCCATTTGGAAGAGTTAGCTGGATCGAGATGCCCCGCCAGCAGCACCTCCCTGGAACGGGTGCCGTGCACAACCATCCCGTGGTTGTCCGCGCACCCTATAAAGTTGCCGCTAACCGCCACCATGATCAGGCTGCCCGCCGCTATGGCCTCGTTGATCTCCCCCTTGGTAAGCTGCCACGTCACGCGACACCTCAACCCGTAGGACCATAGAGCCATCCCGATCTCGGCCAAGCTCGTCCCCTTTTCCGGGCATACTGGACACCTTTTCTTTAATTTCCGAAATGGGAATTCGTCCGGCAGGAAATAGGCCAGAATCATGAATGCGGCCACCAACCCACAACTGTGACCATCCTGCTGGCACCAGCCCCGCATGGGGAGGACACCGTCGCCCTCCCACACGTAGTCGTCCGGCACCATGGGGACTGGCAACCGCTTGCTACGCATCAGTAACATAGCAGGTAGAGGTTGAGCGCCAGGCTTCCGAACAAGATGACCGGGAGGATGATGCAGAACAGGATCACGTTCACTTTGACGTAATCCATCCCGCCCGGCCACACGGGGTCGAGCGCGTTGGCGAGCAGGACCAGGAACAGCACGCAGAGGTCAAAGGCCCACTTGCACGCGCCGTCTTCTGCCGACTGCGCGGTGATGTCCTGTATCACCCGAAGCTTACTTTTATCATTTTTTGCCATGTGGTGGGAAGAGGGTGATGGGTTGTCCGAGCAAGAGCCCGATGATGCCGGCTACCAGCCCAACGGCCAAGCAGCAGAGCCCGATTGTTGCATATACGATTTGTTTCATAATTTTGGCGGAGACATAATGGAGGTCTCCATGGACATATAACGCGCCGGCGCCCGGTATCGCGGCGGCCGGTGTGAATGCCCTTCCATCCGTATTCGCGTCAGGGAGGGAATTCTCTCGGGGTATATTTTTGGCGCGCAATTTTCTTCTCGTTCGCCGCCCGGCACCGACCCATGGTGGCTGAAGCATGAAGCGCACCCCTTCCAAGCCGACCGGGATACGGAGAGTCCTGGTTCTCGTCGATGAATCCAACGTCACCAGTTCCGCGAAGGCAGCCAATCGCAAGCTGGACTGGCTCAAACTTCAGGAATTCCTCGTCAGAGGGCGCGAGTTGCTGGAAACGGTCATCTACGCCGGACTCCCACCCGCGATGCCCGAATGGCAGGCCGAGCGGGACAAGAAAAACAAGTTTCTGCACTGGCTTCGCTCGCACGGATTTCTGGTGATGGCCAAGGACGGCTCGCCCGGAGCCGAAACGCACTACAAGGCCAACGTGGATGTTTTGATGGCCGTCGATGCCGTCGAACTCTCCATCGAGATGCGACCCGACGTGGTTGTTCTCGTCACCGGCGATGCAGACTTTTCCCATCTGGCGCTCCAGTTACGGCGCCGGGGTATTCGTGTGGAGGTCGCGTCCGCCGCGCCGAATTTGGGCGCTGGCCTGAAAGCCTCTGCAAACGAGGTGATCGATCTCTCCCCGTTGCTGGAGACTTTCGAGCCGCTGAACTGAGGAGAGCTGACGCCTGGTCTCTTGGACGCTCATTGTCCGGTCACGGTTCCATCAGGCACCCGACAGCTAAAACAACCCGCACGCCACACCTTGCCGGGTGCGGCGCGCAGGGAATGTTTTACCCAGAGACGATCATCCCCCATGCGAGGGGTGCCAAGCCCGGCTTCAGCCAGCTCCAGCTCACCCATTGCGAGGATCTGCCGGGGTAGAGGTTGTTCGACAGCAGGACTTCTCCTGCCGCGATGCCGTGGATGACCATCCAGTGCTCCTCGTCAAATCTAAGAAGCGCACCCTCGACACCCACGAGGATCGGGTTCCCCTTGAGGATCTCCGCGTCCACCACACGCTTTGTCAGCGCGCGCGTGATCCGGCACTTGAGTCCGAACCTCCGCAACGCGTAACTGATCTCCGACGGCCCCAGCCCCTCGTCGGGATCGGGGTCGCAGTATTTCCGCAGCCCCCGGATGGAGCATTGGCCGGGGCGGAAGTAGTCGAGGATGCTGAAGGCGGCGGTGAGGCCGCAGCTCCAGCCGTCCAGTTGGCACCACCCCCGGAGAGGCAGCACCGTCTGGCCTTTTTTCGCCTTGATGATTTTCTTGTCCGGCGTGGCGATGGGCAGCAGCCTGCGCAACTGCTTCACGAGGGTCTGCATTTTCCCCTCCAACCACCCTTCGGTTTTCGCTTGGTCTTCATCATTGTGAGATGCTCCATGCTCCGAAAGCTCTTGAGGCACCTAAGAATGGTACGTATTATAGACATAGGAATATAATATTCAGACCCAGACTTCCGACCAGGACGACCGGCAGCAGGATGCAGAACAGGATGACGTTGATTTTAATGTAACTCATACCGCCTGGGACCACCGGGTCCAGTGTGACGACTAGCCACGCGAGAAAAAGCACGCAGGCATCGAACGCCCACTTCCATGCGTTATCCTCCGATACTCTCGATGTGACTGCCTTTAGTTCCTTTACAGGGACTTCCCGTTTTGCCATGGCTGAGCCTCCCTCTTGTTGAGGTGAATCACCCCGCCAAGCAGGATGTATAGCACCGCTCCCACGAGGGTGCCTATCATGATGAGGACGGCTGCAACCATGCAGGCGGCCTCTTTAATTGGATTTTTCATAGTTTTTTTGCGGAGACGTAAATCCTGTCCCCCAATTTATATAACGCACCGGCCCCCGGCATCGCGGCGGATCCACACGTTGCCGGGAGGACATGCCTTTCCCCGTATTCGTGGCGGGACGGGATTTCTCTCGGGGGAAATCAAAAACTGCCCCAAGAAAAAGGCCGCACATCCTCTCACGTGGCTGCCCAGGCCCCGTGGTGGGGCTGTGGGATTTCTTCCTCACGGGCGGTCTGCATCGGGGATCCCTCCGCCCCCAGCAACAAGGGTGCCACCCTCCACCGGCGTCACGCCGCCAGGAGATCGGCACAGTCCTCCAGACCAGGGAACGAGGTGAGTCCCTCTGCGGCGATGACCATTGCGGCCCCGGTGCTTTTCATCTCCCAAAACCCGCCGTCAACCTCCCCGGAAAGCGTGGAAGGCGCATAGGGATTCCCCCAGGGTCCCTGCTCGGCGAAGTCGGGATTGTTGGCCAGTGCGGCATCTGCCATCTCCAGCAGCACCCGGTAGCTCTCGTCGGTTTCCATCCGCTTCCGGTCTCTCTCCCTGTTCTCTTCCGCCTCCCGGAGGTTCCAGTATTGCCCGTTGATGGACGGCAGGAAACTCGGATGCGCCGCCAGCAGGGCGTCGGAATAACTGGCCGACTGCACGCCGGGGAACACGGGGACATTCTGCGCCACGAGCCACCGTTCGTAGCGGGCGCGGAACCGTCCGGGTTGTGTGACCTTCAAGGCCGGGAGGATGTCCTCGAAAGATCGTCCTCCGTAGTGATGCCAGGCAAGGCACAGCTCCAAGTGCCGCTGCTCCAGCATGGCCGCAACGGTGGGCATCTTGAGCCTCCGCATTTCCCGCAGGAGGGTGGTTTTCCCGCCGGGGTATTTCTCCATGATCTTGCCGTGCTCGGCGGGCGCGCTCAACACGAGGTTCTCAAGGAAAATCTGGATCCGTATCCGCGGCACGGCGATCTGCGTCAGGCACAGCTTCCAGAACGGGAAGGTTGGCCGGTTGAAGACATGCGTGAGCATGGGGAGGAGCAACCCTTTGACGTTGACCGGGGGAATCCAGTGCATCGCGGGAGCATCCTCGGGGAGTGGCGTTACTCCCTCAAGGGTGGGATACTCGGCGATCCGGAACAGATGCGAATTCCACCTCGGGCTCATGGGCACCACCTCCGCCAGCACCTCGTCCGGAAAAAAGAAACTGTAGAACACGCCGGAGCCTACTTTCATGACGGGCAGCTCCGAGAGGGTTATGGTGGTGTTGGAAAGCAGGACGCTCTGCCCCGGCTCAACAAGCACAAGCGCGCGGCCCCTCTCGATCAACAGGCGGGAGTCCTCGCAGGATATCAGGACGTGCCCGCGGATATCGATTTCCTGCCCCCGCAGCATTTCCTGGGAAAGCACCTGGCGGCCGATTACGAAACTCCGGCAATCGGCAGACGTAATAGACGTTGATGTAGTAGGCGATGGGGCCGATGCTGGCCACGCCGACCCGGATGACGAAGTTGACCACCATCAGGAGCATAAACGGGCGGTTGCGCAGCGTGAGCTTGAAGGCCTTGAGCACGGGAACGTGCGGCTGAGCCACCCTGGTTTTCTCCCGAACCCCGGAGAAGGTCACCAGGGCGCCGGCAAGGATGAAGAGGCTGATGAGAATCGAGACCCAGGCGGCGCCGGTGACCTCGCTGCCGCCAAAAACCGGCAGGAAGCAGAGCTTGAGGGTCCAGGGCATGATGAGCAGTCCCACGAGCCCGAGATACATGCGCCAGGCCAGCACCCTGGTGCGCTCGTCGTAGTCGGGGGTCAGCTCATAGCCCAGGGCGCTGTAGGGGACCTCGAACGTGGCGTAGCCGAACGTGTAGACGCAGCTCATCGCGAGGAAGTAGGCGAGCATCATCGCGGGGTCCCGCGTGGGGGGCATCCACATGAGCGGCAGAATGAACGCACAGAGGCTTGCTCCCGCAAGGATCAGCGGCCGGCGCCGCCCCCAGCGGGACTGGAGGTTGTCGGAGAAGTTGCCGATGAGCGGGTCGATAAAAAAGTCGAGCAACCGCGGCACCGTGAGCGCATAGCCGAGCCAGATCGGGTTCACCCCGAGGCCGACCTGATAGATCGGGTAGGCAAGCGTAAAAAACACCTGCATGATGAACGCGCCGGAAAATCCCCCGGCACCGAAGGCGAACCGGGTGGCGAGAGAGACGCGGTCAGGGGGATGTCGCAAGGAGGTTTCCATAAGGCTTAGTGGCCGCCTGCGCAGCCGCCCCCCCCGCTTTCAAAAAGGGCCTGCCTGGCATGCCAGGGCTGGGTCAGCGCCTCGATGTCGTAGACCGGGGCCAGAACGATCGCGGGCCGGGATTTCACACGGTATCTGGCTCTGGGCAGCTCCTCCAACTCCGTGGTGGCATCGAGAGGGCCGGCCATCGCCGGCGCGGGTGCCTGCAGGCCGGCTTCCGGCGCAGGCTGCTCGACGGCGAGAAGCATCGGGCCGTGGTAAAAGGCATGAACCCCTTTGACGGTATTTTGGTTATGGGGGCTCACGACATGGAGGCCGCACCCAAACTCCACCTCCAGCACGTCACCGGCCTTGAAGACGCCCGTGACGATGAGAAAACCCTGCGATTGGCGGGCCTGCACCCGGGCACCGTTGAGGCTCACGGCCGGCCGCTTGGTCTTCCAGGGCGGAATGAAAAAATGCAGACTCCTCGAAGCCTTGGAAGGGGCCCCGAGCACCTCAAGCCGCACTGAACCGGCGTAGGGATAGCCGGTGGTCTCCCTCAGCACCAAACCTGCCACCGCAGCCGTCGCATTGTGATACATCGGCAGCCAGACATCCTTCCCCCGGCTGTAAAAAGCGGCCTCGTGGGCGCGTGCAAAAAATTCCCCCCCCCGCATGGTGCAGCACCAGTAGACCTCGTAAGTGCGCGGCTGCAGCACGAGCGGGTCGTGCGATGCCAGCCCCCCATCCTCCTCCGGGGGGACGGCCCCCAGGCAAAAGTCGGTCCCGAAGCACCCCTCCGCCCGCAGGGCATGCCCGAGCGCGTTGTGGTAGATGTGGTGCGCATCGGCCAGGTAGCCTGGCCGGCCGGCCAGCCGCCACAGCCAGAGGGCGAGGATGAAGGAATCGATGATGGCGCAGGGCTCCGTCCACCGGGGACGCCCCCACCAATTGTAATTTCCGTAGTGCTCGGTCATCGCGACCGCCTTGTAGCGGGCGAAGATTTTGGCGACCCGGCTGAGAGGCCGGCGGTTGTCCGAGAGCTCCACGTAGCGGCAGATCCCGCGCAGGCAGGTCAGCGTGGCGTGGGTCTGCACATGGGCGCCCTCGAGGTCGAGCTGATAAAACCGCCCGATCATCCCCTCGATCATTTCGGCGATCTTCGGCCATCTCAAAAGCCGGTAGGCCTCGGTGAGCCCGTCCATGAGGATGAATCCGCATCCCGTGTCGATCGATCCCTTGTGCGACTTTGTCTTGCTTTGCGGATGGGAGAGCTCCCAGCGGTCGGGCTCACGCACCTGGGCGGGAGTGATCGGGTAGTTGCGGAAGTTTGCGGCGACCGGCAGGAAGAGATTGCGCACGATGGTGGCGACGATTTCCTTGAGGGCGGGGTCCGGCTGGCGGTCGTGCTGGGCGATCAACCCGCGCACCAGCCAGCTATGGCCGGCCAGTTGCTGTTCGTTGGCCCAGCCTGGCTCGCAGATCTTGCCCAGATAACCGCGCCCGTTCAAATGCCCGGGCAGGCTTTGGAGAATCTGACGGAGCCAGGCGGGTTCGCGGTGCGTGGCGGAGGCCTGAGAGACAAGGGCGAGGATAACGCGCCCCTCCCAGTCGCCAGGCCATCCGTGCTTGTCGGCCCCGAAGACCTCCCAGGGCCGGTACCATTGCCCCTCGAGGCGCGCATAGTTGAGCAGGGAACGAACGGCCAGATCGCCTTCAAGTTGAAGATCGGCCAGAGGGAGTGGCAGCGGAGAAGAGAGTGTGGGCATGGAGAGAAACGCCTTTTATTCTAGATCACGCTAGACTTTCAAGCCCATTTTTTGTCGCCTTGGCGGTTTTGCCAACTATTGCCGGGATCCATGGCCCCGGCCGGCCGGAAATCAGCTCGATCTGCGCTCAACGAGTTCCTCGCCGTTGACGATTTTGCGCAGCGCCTTTTTGGGGGAATGGTCAATGAGGTCCAAGGCCAGGGAGGCCGCCGCTCGCCCCATCTCATGCATCGGTTCGCGAACCGAAGTGATGAAGGCGTTAAACTCGACCGTTTCCGTATAATCGCCCAACCCGACAATCGCCACCTCCCCGGGCACCTTGATCCGGCGTTCCAAGAGCCATTCCGCGACATCCAGGGCGCAGGTGTCATTCATGGCAAGAAAAGCATCGGGGAGATTGTGCTTCGAGTCAAACAGGTCGGCGATGGCCGGCGGCATCCCCCCCTCCATTCCCTCCCAGATTTCCCAGCGCTCATCCCTGGGAAGCTTGTGCTTTTTGATAAATTCGCGGTAGGCAGCAAACCTGGCCTGATTGTAGTGGAAGGGATATTGCTGGCCGATGAATCCGATCCGGCGGCGCCCCTTGGAGAGCAGGTGCTCCATGGCCCGGCGGACACCGGCGCGCCCATCCCAGACCACGGCGTGGGCCCCCGGCATGTCTTCGGGCGCGTCTCCAAGAAAAACCAGAGGGACGTTATTGGCCGTCACCGACTTGTAAATCTCGGCCCGGCTGGTGGGCTGCGGCTGGACGATGATGGCGTCCACGCGGAGCTGCATGAGAAGGTCGAGCTCGCGCCGTTCGCGATCTTCGTCCCATGAATGAATGGTCACCATCGGCACGTAGCCCCGGTGATCCAGGATCTCACGAACCCCCTCGACGACCCTCTGGGCATACTTGCCCCAAAGACCGGCCAGAAGGACCCCGATGATTTCCGAGCGCGAGGCAATAAGGCTTCGGGCCATTTTGTTGGGCACGTAGTTCATGGCTGCGGCGATCGTCGCGACCTTCTCAACGGTCGCCTTCGAAAGGCCGACGCGGCCTGCCGTGCCGCTGAGGGCGAACGCCGCCGTGGCTCTCGCCACGCCCGCCGCCCGCGCGACGTCGGAAACTGTCACTCGTTTTTGCTTGGACTTGGCCATGAGCCATAGAAACCACACCAGGCCCCCGAGGCAACACAATTCTAGATATTGCTAGATCGCCGGGCCATCGTCCCGCCAAACGTCCTCTGCCTGGCGCCCCCCCCATGCGGTGGGGGCACTGTCTGCGGGCAGGTGTGGGCTTCCAGGCAGAATGTGTGTTATTCAAAAGACTCATAGCCGGGGGTCGAGGGGGGCGGGGGAAAAATTCCAGCGCGGGCTTGCCTTCTATACACAGCGTCATAAATAATTGCGCATAATCTCCAAGCTGCTATATTGGCAGCATGAAGGCGTTAAACATCTCCGACCCAGAATCCATGATCCCTGC
>Ga0194063_10001161_pt1 | contig 17626 bp, 14 predicted proteins | sample SepL3720m_MetaG_FD_155459 | JGI IMG/M metagenome (GOLD analysis project Ga0194063, IMG submission 155459) | Anoxic zone freshwater microbial communities from boreal shield lake in IISD Experimental Lakes Area, Ontario, Canada - Sep2016-L373-20m | ecosystem: Environmental > Aquatic > Freshwater... | reverse complement strand
CAGTAAATTAACCGGCGACCCTCAATATTACAACGCGGCTAAAAAAGCCATCCTTTATGTATATGAGCAGCGAAGTGCCATTGATTTGGTGGGCGAACAAATAGATATCAATACCGGCCAATGGGTGAGTACCAAAAGTCATATCAGTGGCTATATCGATTCTTATTACGAATACTTATACAAGAGTTGGTTATTGTTTGGCGACCGCGATTTTAAAACAGCCTTTGACAAACACCAGGTGGCCATTAAAAAATACTTAATCGATCGCAAAAGTGCCAAGGGCTGGTTCATGCGACAGGTGAACATGCATACCGGAAAACAAATAGCCACCATATACGGCGCATTGGATGCTTTTTATGCAGGACTTTGTGCATTTAGCGGCGATATCAATACTGCAAAGAAAATTCAGCAGGCTAACTATTATATGTGGACGAAATTCAATATCGAACCAGAAGCGTTCAATTATAAAACGGACAGCCTCTTAAGTGCATATTATATACTGCGCCCCGAAAATTTAGAAAGTTGTTTCTACCTCTATCGACTTACGCAGGATAGAAAATATTTAGTGGAAGGCAAGAGAATGGTTGACGATATTTTGCTGCATTGTAGAAATGAAGTAGGTTTTGCCTCCCTGAATAATGTAAAGACGTTGGAGAAATCAAATTCTATGGAAAGCTTTTTCTTTGCCGAAACGCTAAAATATGCTTACTTAATCTTTGCTCCCGTGGCAACCTTGGATTTAAAACAAACGGTATTGACCACAGAAGCACATCTTTTTAAAATAAAAAAATAATATTTGCAGCTATTCTCATTATGAAAAATAAAAATGCAGCCATTGGTTTTATATTTATCACGCTCTTGATTGATGTAATCGGCTTAGGTATTATCATTCCGGTATTGCCCCGATTGATTGCCAGCTTAAAAGGAGTAGATATCAGCACCGCTGCTAAATATGGCAGCTATCTAACAGTGGCTTATGCTTTCACGCAATTTGTATGTGCCCCCATATTGGGTAATTTAAGCGATCAATATGGTAGAAGACCAGTTTTACTGTTTTCCCTTTTTGGATTTGGTATTGACTATATTTTTATGGCATTGGCACCGAGCTATGGATGGTTATTTCTAGGCCGTGTCATTGCGGGTTTTACGGGCGCTAGTTTTAGTACAGCCGCTGCCTATATCGCAGACATCAGTACAGTAGAAACAAGGGCGAAAAATTTCGGGATGATTGGCGCTGCATTCGGATTGGGCTTTGTCATTGGTCCTGTATTGGGAGGAGTACTCACACAATTTGGTGACCGTTTTCCTTTTTATGCGGCAGCTTTTCTTGCCTTGGTCAATTGGTGCTATGGTTATTTTATTTTACCTGAATCACTGTCAAAAGAAAACAGAAGAAAATTTGAGTGGAAAAGAGCCAATCCCATTGGCACTTTAAAACAATTGAAAAAATTTCCAGCGATAGGAGGATTGGTCATGAGTATGTTGCTCGTATACATTGCCGCGCATGCGGTGATGAGCAATTGGAATTATTTTACCATCCACCAATTTGGCTGGAATGAAAAAATGGTCGGGTACTCGTTGGGGGTAGTAGGTATACTGGTTAGCATTGTACAAGGTGGTATGACGCGTGTAATCAATCCTCGTTTGGGAAATGAAAAAAGTGTTTACTTGGGCTTGTCCTTATATGCCATCGGTATGTTGCTATTTGGACTAGCTACTCAAAGCTGGATGATGTTTATTTTTTTAGTACCCTATTGTTTAGGTGGTATTACACAACCTGCTTTGCAAGCCGTGATGTCGGGAAAAGTGCCTCCCAATGCACAGGGCGAATTACAAGGCGCTTTAACCAGCGTCATGAGCCTGGCGGCCATTATTGGGCCCTTGGTGATGAATAACCTATTCTTTTATTTTACACATGAAAACGCACCGTTCTATTTACCAGGAGCACCCTTTTTCTTGGGATCATTGCTGATGGCCATTAGCGCATTCCTTGCATTTAGAACATTGCATCCATCCAAACAAGTGTAGTTATGGCAATTAATGATATTAAAGAATTTAAAAATGTATTTTTCATCGGCGTGGCTGGTGTAGGAATGAGTGCCATTGCACAATACCTAGCTGGCATTGGAAAAACGGTGAGTGGCAGCGATCGGTATTTTAAAGAAGACGAAGAAAATGATATTCGCAATAAATTAATCGCCGAAGGTATTCAGTGTTTTATTCAAAATGGAACAGGTATTACCAGTGCTACTGATTTGGTAGTAGTGTCCACTGCAATCGAAGACAGTGTGCCTGAAGTGCAGTTGGCCAAAAGTTTGCATATTCCTATTTTAAAAAGAAGTGAAGTATTGGCATTGATTGCAAAAAGTAAAAAGACCATTGCAGTGGCTGGTACCAGTGGAAAGAGTACTACCAGTGCCATGCTATTTGATATTCTTTCTGTAGCAGGGCAGGAGCCAAGTATTATTAGTGGGGCAGGTTTGGTACGGATCATGGAAGAAGGTAAAATTGGCAATGCCAAGGTTGGCCAAGGTGATTGGTTGGTAATTGAAGCAGATGAAAGTGATGGAAGTGTTGTGCAGTACCATCCAGAGATTGGGTTATTGTTGAATATTGATAAAGATCATCAGGAAATGGATGAACTGATGCAGTTATTTACTGTTTTTAAATCGCATAGTAATCAGTTTATCGTAAATCAATCCAATGCATTTGCAGCGCAATTGAGTGTAGGGTCGGCCAATGATTTTTCTATTCATAACACTATCGCTGCCGGCTTAACTGCCACTGATTTCAAGCAGGAGGGATTGAATATATTTTTCAAAATAAAGGGCATCGATTTTAGCCTGCAATGTTTGGGCGTACATAATATGGAGAATGCCTTAGCGGCTGTAGCAGTGGCCAATCGATTGGGGATTGATTTGAAAATAGCAGCTACTGCATTAGCAGCGTATAAAGGTATCTATCGGCGTCACCAGGTATTGGGACAAAAAAATGGTGTATGGGTAATTGATGATTATGCCCACAACCCCGTTAAGTGTGCAGCAGCTATCCGTGCCTGTCAGCCTTTAGGAAAAAAAGTATTGGCATGGTTTCAACCACATGGATACGGCCCTACTCGTTTTTTACGCAACGATTTTGTAAAAGAAATTGCCGAAGCATTGCGACCCGAAGATGAAATTTGGATGAGCGAAATATTTTATGCTGGGGGTACTGCCGTAAAAGATATTTCAGCCAATGACTTGATTGTAGATATCCGTGCATTGAATAAACAAGCTTATTTTGTGGCTGATAGAACTGAATTGTTAAATGCTATGCGACCACATTTTCAAGAGGGCACTGTATTGATTATAATGGGCGCAAGGGATCCTTCTCTCGAATCCTTTGCACATTCTCTTTATCAAAATTTATAAACCATGACTACGCTTATCACCCATATTCAACAATTGGTAGCTGTACGGGATAGTTATCATTTATTAAGAGGCAATGAATTGCAATCCCTTCCTGTACTAGAAGATGCTTTTTTATTGGTTGAAGATGGAATCATTGCGCAATATGGTAAAATGTATGAGCTCGAATTGAAAGTGCCAGTATTGCCAGCACATATCATTGATGCGACAGGTCAATTTGTATTGCCTACCTGGTGCGACAGTCATACGCACCTGGTATTTGCCCAAAGCAGGGAAGGAGAGTTTATTGATAAAATAAAGGGACTGTCCTATGCCGACATTGCAGCAAGGGGAGGTGGTATATTAAATTCAGCAGAAAAGCTGGCAGCAGCAACAGAAGAGGAATTGTTTCAATCTGGGATGACTAGGTTGCAAGAAATGATGCGTTTAGGTACGGGTGCCGTAGAAATAAAATCAGGGTATGGGTTATCGTTAGAAGGTGAACTGAAAATGCTTCGCGTGATAAAAAAAATAAAAGCAGCAGCCCCCATTCCTGTAAAAGCTAGTTTTTTGGGTGCACATACTTATCCGGCTGCCTATAAGGAAAACCATGCTGCCTATATCAGTTTATTGGTAAACGAACTCTTGCCAATTATTGCCAAAGAGCAGTTGGCAGATTATATTGATGTTTTTTGCGAATCAGGATTCTTCTCTCCAGCAGAAATGGAAACCATTTGTTTGGCAGCAGGGCAATATGGTCTACTACCCAAGTTGCATGTTAATCAGCTCAACAGCATTGGCGGATTGCAAAAAGCCATTCAATTGAATGCCCTATCTGTTGATCACCTCGAAACCATGAAGCCCGTTGACATACAGGATTTAGCTGCCTCCAATACCATTGGCACTTTATTGCCTACGGCTGCTTTCTTTTTAAGAATGAATTATCAACCAGCTCGGCAAATGATTGATGCCGGTGCTGCCATTGCATTGGCCACCGATTACAATCCGGGTTCATCCCCGAGTGGCAATATGAATTTTGTGCTATCACTTAGTTGTATTCAATTAAAAATGCTGCCCGAAGAAGCCATTAATGCAGCCACTATTAATGCGGCCTATGCCATGGAATTGCAAGATGAATTGGGTTCTATAAGTATTGGCAAAAAAGCCAATCTTATATTTACCAAGCCCATGCCATCATTGGCTTATCTGCCTTATGCATTTGGAGCCAACCTGATTGATAAAGTAATGATCAACGGAATAATACTGGCATAAAAAAGCAGTATACAATTTGTATACTGCTGCTATAATTGTTAACTGCTTTAGTCTATTATAAAAATCTTAAATCTTTCAAAGCAATATTTCATAAGATTGTCCCTGTCGTCAGGATGTGCAATATCAATGAGTAGTTTAGCACGCTGGCGAAGATTTTTTCCGAATAAATAAGCCACACCATATTCAGTTACCACATAGTGTACATGACCACGCGTGGTTACAACACCAGCCCCTTCCTTTAAATGGGGTACTATTCTCGCAATGCCCTTATTGGTTCTACTATTCAATGCAATGATGGGTTTACCGCCATTGCTTAGTGCGGCACCGCGCATAAAATCCATTTGTCCACCGATGCCACTGAACTGCAATTCTCCAATACTATCAGCACAAACCTGTCCGGTTAAATCTACTTCAATAGCACTATTAATGGCAATTACTTTTGGATTTCTTCTGATTACATGGGGATCATTTACATAATCAATATCCAGGAAGGCAAAAGCAGGATTGTCATTTACATAGTGGTAAAGTTTTTTGCTACCAATGGCAAAAGAGGTTACACTTTTATTGGGATGAATGGCCTTTTTCTTATTGTTGATTACGTCTTTTTCTACCAGTTGAATAATACCATCACTGAGCATCTCTGTATGCACACCTAGGTCTTTGTGATTGGTTAAAAAAGATAAAGTAGCATCTGGAATAGTGCCAATACCCATTTGCAGGGTACTTCCATCATCAATTAAGCCAGCAATATTTTTACCAATGATCATTTCTGTTTCGCCTACTTTGCTACTATAACTTTCCTCAATCAATTCAGCCTGGTGAAAAACCATTTTGGCAAAGCGATCGGTATGAATCATTCCATCCCCATGTGTTCTGGGCATGAGTGGATTTACCAATGCAATTATTTGTTTAGAACTATCAACTGCAGCACGGGCAATATCTACAGAAAGTCCCAATGAGCAATAACCATGTCTGTCTGGTGGCGAAACTTGCACAATGGTAACGTCTAAGTCCAGGATTCTATTTTTAAATAAATCAGGGATATCGCTCAAAAAAACAGGAATAAAATCGGCACGGCCTTCTGCTACCGCAGTACGAATAGGAGCCGATACAAAAAGTGAATTGATATGAAATGATTCGCTGTATTCAGGTTTGTCTAGTTCAATATCTCCTTTTAGTGTAATAGAAACCAGTTCCACATCCCTTAAGCGATGTGTTTCTTTGGCTAATTTGTGTAATAGATAAGTAGGGGTACATACGCCACCCTGTACAAAAACCCTCATTCCACTTTGAATTATTGAAAGGGCTTCTGCTGCAGTAACGTAATTGTAGGGGTGAATCATTTTATTAGAATTTTATTTACTGCAAAAGTCCGGTATTTTTAATTAAATAAAACCAAGATTTGTCATGCCTTCATATGATTTTTATACAATATGGGGGAAGGCATTCTTTGAATACAATCAAAGAAAAACTAATTTGCAGTTGAAATGGAGGGTCCCTGGACGTTCCTTTTATTTATATTAATATAAAGCTATATGCAACTGATCGAATGTGTGCCCAATTTTTCTGAAGGCAATGACATGGAAATTATCCGTCAAATAACGGCTGTAATTGAAAATACAGTAGAAGTGCGATTGCTCAATGTAGATCCGGGAAAAGCAACAAATAGAACAGTGGTAACTTTTGTAGGATCTCCTGCCCATGTAGTGGAGGCCGCCTTTCAAGCGATTAAAAAAGCAGGTGAGCTAATTGATATGAGTAAGCACAAAGGTGCGCACCCCAGAATGGGCGCAACAGATGTTTGTCCGTTGATACCCATTGCCAATATCAGTATGGAAGAAACGGCCGCATGGGCAGTAAAACTTGCTAAAAGAGTAGGGGATGAATTGCAATTGCCCATTTATTTATATGAAGCAGCACAACCCAATACGAATAGAAACAATCTCTCTATCATTCGCGCTGGTGAGTACGAAGGATTTTTCAAAAAAATACATTTGACCGAGTGGAAGCCCGATTTTGGTCCAGCTAATATGGATGCAAAAAGAGGTGCTACTGTAATTGGTGCCAGGGATTTTCTGGTAGCCTATAACGTTAATTTGAATACTACTTCAACCCGCAGGGCCAATGCAATCGCATTTGATGTGCGTGAAGCAGGCAGGGTTAAAAAAGAAAATGGAAAACCTGTTAAAGATGCCAACGGAGCACCTGTACATATACCCGGTAGTTTAAAATTTGTGAAAGCCATTGGGTGGTATATTGAAGAGTATGGTATTGCCCAGATTTCTATCAATCTTACCAATATCAGCCAAACTCCTGTTCATATAGCATTTGATGAATGTTGTTTGAAAGCCACCGAAAGAGGTGTACGCGTTACCGGTAGTGAATTGGTAGGACTGATTCCGCTTAAAGCGATGCTGGATGCTGGTAAATATTTCTTGTTGAAACAAAAAAGATCTATTGGTGTTTCAGAAAAAGAACTAATTAAAATTGCTATCAAGTCCATGGGGCTGGATGAATTAGCACCCTTTAAACCCCAAGAAAGAATCATTGAATATATGCTAGCTAAAAAAGAAGACAGCAAATTGGTGAGAATGAGTTTGCTTGATTTTGCAGATGAAACAGCCAGTGAAAGTCCAGCACCAGGGGGAGGTTCTATCTCCGCTTATGTGGGCGCCTTGGGTGCTTCTTTGGGTACCATGGTGGCCAATCTTTCGGCTCACAAACCAGGTTGGGATGAGCAATGGGAAGTATTTAGTGATTGGGCTGCTAAAGGACAGGCATGTAAACAGGAATTGCTTCGATTAGTAGATGCCGATACAGCGGCTTTTAATAAAATTATGGAAGCCTTTGCACTGCCTAAATCAACAGCAGAAGAAAAAGCACAAAGAACAGCTGCCATTCAAACAGCCACCCGCTTCGCGATTGAAATACCTTTTAAAGTAATGGAAACTTCGGCAGCTGCCATGGATTTACTGCATGCCATGGTGCTCAATGGTAATCCCAACTCAGTAACGGATGCAGGGGTAGGGGTACTTTGTATACGTGCTGCTGTTATGGGCGCCTTTATGAATGTTAGAATTAATGCAACTGGTTATCAGGATAAAACATTTGTAACCGATATAATCACCAAAGGAAGAGCCATAGAAGCAGAAGTGATGGCTGCAGAAACAAATATTTTGGCAATACTGAATGAAAAAATCGGGATTTAATTATATTGTATAAATTTCGAATATTTGTTGACGTTATGGTGACTTTTCCAACCGAAATGAATAGTGGAAAAAATAATTTCAATAAACCTATCTCCCAGGTAAAAATCCCCTTACAATTTTATTAAATGCGATCTGTTAGGTATAGCTGCAACGGCATATATCTATAAGATGTGTTACTTGCTCCATAAGAAAAAATAATCATTTTACTTAATGTGGCCGTAAAAGATTAACATTCGTCAGTCATTTGTATGACCTAAATCATTCTGTAGTAATAATATTTCAGTCAATTTTATACCTTCAATTAATAACGTAAATTAAGAACAATGAAAAAAGAATATTGGATTAATGTAAAGCATGTAGATAATCGCTTGGTGATATTTTTGAATGGGGAAACAGTTTGGGACAGTGGCATTATTCACGATGATCCTCAATTGGATGAATTTATTAACATTACTGAAAACCTGCAATTGCATCCTGAACATACCAGTGAATTGATATTTGAAGGATTCAACGATACTTATACTTCAGCAGATTCAGTGGGTGAATTAAATCCTTGGCATTTTCATTACAGGGTATTTACTCGTATAACTGATGCCGCAGGTAATCTAGTAAGTGAAACAGATATGTTGGCCCCTTACAATGAAAAGCACTTGTCAAATCCCAATATCAGGGCCATCAACAATTGCTATCAAATCATTAAGAAAGAAGATGATTTTAAAGTGGTATCCAACAATTTATCCCAGCAATTTTATAATTAAATTCAATTCATTTGAAATTTCATAAGGGACAGTAATACTGTCCCTTTTTATTTCTTTCTTCCTCCCATAGTTGGGAGCAAAAATTAAAAGCTGTTAAATTGCCAATAAGCTTGCAAATGCAGCTTTCCTCTACGAGCGTTCTTAATAGAAAATTATTATCCATATAGCTTCCCAATCAGCCATCTGCCAAATACCGTTGAAGCAAAAAGCTAGATCAGCAGTGCATTACTAAAATACAATGCTCCTGCTGCAATATTTGAATATAGAAAATAAATAATATAAAAGTAAATGCCTTTTCCCCTTAAGGCAGTAAGCGATTTTACATTGGTAAAATTACTATTCCAAAATAGCTGCCTTGCTTTTTATACTGCGGGATGAAAAACACTGGGCCACCTAATTTCGCATAAATACCTAGTAGTTAAACTGCTTTTTTGAACGGAAAACCCTTTTTTGAAATTTGTTGCAATAAGATAACTGTGGCTGCGTTCCCACTGAAATCCACAATCGTACCAACAATGAAAAAACTTTACCTGCTTAGGTTTTTTATTTTATTAATTTCTTCTACTGTATTTACAAAAATTGCAGTTGCACAATGCAATACCTTAACAGCTGTCTGTATTAGCTTCGAATCGAGGTGTGCTGCTACAGGTGCTATTCAAATCAATGCCAGCGGAGGTTCTGGCAATTATCAATACAAAGCAACGGGACCTGTAAATACCAATTTTACTACTAGTAGCCTGATTACAGGATTACCGCCGGGTTTTTATTTGGTGACGGTAAAGGATATTATCAGTAATTGTGTTTTTACAAAAGATAGTGTTAAGGTCAATGGAAATTATCTCGCGCCCAGTTTTTTGATGCAAACAACAGATGTTACTTGCATCAATGGAAGTGATGGTACCATTACCGTTACTTCACAATCTGCTGGAAGGGCACCATTCAGTTACAAAATAATTGCACCCAGTGCTTCCGGTGTAGGCACCACCAATACTACTGGTCTCTTTACTGGATTGATTAGTGGTAACTACCTGGTTCAATTAACTGATTCATGTGGTGCAATACAAACAAGAAGTGCCACCATTCAAAATTATAATTGGTTTATTTTGAATTATACTGTTACCAAAATTGTATGCGACAGCATATTGGTAAGCCTAACATTGAAAGATAGTAAAAACAATACCAGTCCAAACCCCATTTTCAATGGATTTAGTTATGGTGCTTCTGTTACACCTGGCGACACTACTTGGTTTCCTACCAGTAGCTTCCGGTATTTTAAAGGCAATAAACACCGGGTAACCTTACTGGCGAAGGATCAATGTGGCAATATCAAATATGTTATTTGGACAGACACAGCCTTTCCCAAAGTTGATGCCAATGTTCAAATAAGCAATCGGGCTTGTTCTACTTTTACCGCTACCGTTACAGGGCAAACGAATTTAACTGCTCCCAATTATTGTATTTACAATAACAGTAATGTATTATTGTCTTGCAATAGCAATGGTATCTTTAATAATTTACCCTATGGTTCCTATTGTATAAAAATTACTGATAATTGTTATGATACAGTCATTAACAGGTGCTTTACAATAACTAAGCCAATACCCTATGTAGACCCCATAGTTAAGATTCAAGTGAATTGCAATGAATTTACAGCAATCATTACCGGCCAGGCCAATTGGGATAGCGCCGTCTTTTGCCTATACGATTCCAATGCAGTATTGATGTATTGCAATAATACAGGTGTATTCTCAGGATTGCCCTTTGGAAGGTATTGTATTAAAATCAGCAATAATCCTGCCTGTTACGATACTTCAATGATGCGCTGTTTTACTGTTCTACGTCCTGTGCCTAAAGTAGGGGCATTCACAATTACCAATAAAACCTGCTCTACATTTAGCTTAATCATTGCCGATACTTCTAATTTAAGTAATCCACAGTATTGTTTGTACACAGCACAACACGTAGTAATTATATGTAATAGCACTGGCATTTTTGATAACCTTCCTTATGGTACTTATTGTGTGGATGTGATCAATGACCCAATTTGTTATGATACCACCATTAGCAAGTGTTTTACGGTAGATAAGCCCAAACCTTCTGTAGATGCTGCTGTAACCATTAGTAACCGAACCTGTACTGGATATACTGCAACAATTACAGGATTGAACAATGTGTACAATCCTCAATTCTGTCTCTATGATAATCTGAGTGTTTTATTGTATTGTAACACAACGGGCGTTTTTAATAACCTAAGTTATGGCATGTCCTATTGTGTGCAGATTAAAAACAATCCTGATTGTTATGATACGATTATTACCCGTTGTTTTGTAGCAAAACCGATTCCTGTATCTATCAGTTTGTCGGCGAAGAAATCCTGTACCACGATTGGTGCTACTGAAATTAAAGTGAATATTAATTCCGGCGTTCCAGCCTATACCATTGTATTGTATCGGCCCGATGGAACAGTAGTACAATCTATAACTACAGGCTCGAACAATTATACATTTCTCAACGTGCCAGGACTGACTGCAGCACAAAAATATAAAGTGGTAGTTACGGATTTATGTGGTAATAAAGATTCAGCTTTTGTAACACCGCTTGTTAGTGTTGCCAACAGACAAATCAGTATTACTACCAAATGTCCATCTGGTATTTGGCCCAATGGATCGGGGGATGTATTAATTGATATTAGTAATAATAATATAGGAGGCAATATTAGTCCAAAGATTATAAAGAAAAATGGGGCAGTGGTAAATATCAGTCCCTCCTCCAGTATTGGCTATCAATTTAGTTTTTTAAACCTGGGACCTGCTACCTATATTTTTGATACCTATCTAGAAGATTGTAATAAACATATTTTTGATACCGTATTGGTTCGTCCTTATGTTTTTCCACAATTGACCGGTACCAATGCCTATCAGTGTGATGACAATAGTTTTCAGGTAGCCGTGTCCGTTACTAATGGTATGGCGCCTTACCAATATGAAATCATTGGCAGCGAGCCAGCTAGTCCGAGTATCATCACCCCACCACAGGCTAGTCCCAATTTCACCATTAACAATGGAGCTATTTACTCGCTTATTCGGCTTCGGGTGGTAGATGCCTGTGGCAATGCGAGTTTGTACGATGTGAGTGTATTGCCCCTGGGTAATTTTATAGTATTTGCTGATACTTCCGAATGCTTTGGTCATAGTCTTACCTTGCGTGTAGACTCTATTCCCAATGCTACCTATGCCTGGTATAAGCGCATTCCACCCAATGACAGTATATTATTGGGAACGGGCCCTTCTCTTTATTTCGCTAATTTGACCCAGGCAGATACTGGACGATATTTCTGTAAAATTGTAGTCAGTAATGGTTGTATCATAAAATATGCGAATTATATACTCACTGGTTTTTGTACGGGTGTACTACCAGCAGGACTAAGTTTGGCAGGGGAGAAGCAATGGGCTAGGAATAAATTGTATTGGAATAATACAAGTGGAACAGCACAAAATTATAGCCTTGAAAAAAGCCTTCGGGATGACTTCAGGGATGCCATTTGTATTCATAGGGCTGCTTCTGGCATTCAACAACAATATACTTTTTATGATACCGATCCTGCACCTGGCAAAAATTATTACCGACTGCGGATGATTCAAGCAGGAGGGGGTTTGGAATACAGTAATATCATTTGTATAAATAATCTATACATGGGTATTCAGGTGTACCCCAATCCAGTAAAAAGCAGTTTCTACGTGGCCATAAAAAATACAAAACCTAAAAATTATGTATTGGAATTGTACAATGCCACTGGAAAGCGAATGAGCCATACCGCTTGCATGGTGAATCAAGAGTATGTTGTAGAAATCATCCGTACTGCTCAGATGAACCGGGGTGTTTATTTTCTGGTAATACAGGAAAGGGCACAAGTAGACAAGCAGATTTTCAGGCTACTCTTTGAATAAGCATTTCTATAATATTGCCAAAGAGTGATTTAATAAAATAGGTACCTAAACTTTCAAAAAATATTGAAAGTTGTGTATAAACACTTTAGTATAAAATAAAAGTATTGTAAATGATATGCAAAAAAGGGTAGTGGCACTATAAATAAAAAGTAGAACTTACTTGATTACTACTTCCTTAATCAGGTTTTCGCCCATCACATCATTAATTCTTTGTCGAATGATGTCCTTTTGATACATTAATTCATTCTTCAACGGAGCCACACTGGTGCTGATAAATAAAGTGTGTTGAATGATTTGAATTTTATCGGTATACTTCGCAATGGTTTTGCCCATTACTTCTTCCCATACTTCCTCTATACGGATGGCTTGAATACCCGATTTTAACCTGCTTTTTTGCAGGAATTGTTGAATGGCTTCTTGAATGGATAATTCTCCCATTATTTGATATAAAATTTATACGATCCTGTTATTTCACTATTGCCTTTTTTATCCCATACCCGAAAGTTTACAATCACTGCATTTTTTTTGTTTTTCATTTCGGTTATACTGGCCTTTAAAGTAATGTACCTGGCATCTTCTTTTGTTACCCCTGTTTCGTCATACGACGCAAAGAGATCCGCTGATTTTAATACTTCATACCCATCGGATAATTTGATAATTTCGGACCCCCCTGGGTACACTCTTTCGGCTACTTCATTCCATCCTTTATCAATCACTAACTGCAAGTTGATGCGTTGATTTAATGCTACTTTATTATCTGCAGGCACTTTGCTCTCATCATCAAAATACAAGGCTGCTTCTTTTACTGTAAATCCTTTGATCTTCATTTGAATACCATTTTCAAATGATTTGTTGGCAACAACTACTCCTGCTGGCCGAGTTTGTGCCTGAATAGTTGCAAACAATATCAGTTGAAATAGCAGTAGTGAAAAAAAGAAAGAAGGAAGCTGTCTCATTTGAATCGGTTTAATTATTATCCTGCAGTAAAGGTACAATTTTGTGTTTTCTTTATTTACTAAAGTTCAATAATCTGATGCAGTACCCCCAAATTATTAAAGGTACTTTCTAGTCTTTCCCGATGGGTATCAGTAATGAACACTTGGCTGCTATTTTCATTGCAAACCCAGTGCAATAAATTATTCATTCTGTTATCATCCAATTTTTCAAATACATCATCCAATAATAAAATCGGGGCAAAGCCTTTATTCTTTTGGAGTAATTTAAATTCTGCTAGCTTAAGGGCAAACAATAAACTTTTTCTTTGTCCTTGCGAAGCCGTATTTTTAAAAGACTGATTGTTTAATAAAATGCTGATATCATCTTTATGAATTCCGGCATTGGTTCTTTGCAAAAGCAGGTCTTTTTGCCTGTGCTGTTGCAGTACCAACGCGAAATCAGTTTGATTCAATTGACTTTCATAATGGAGCCCAACCAATTCCTCGTTATTTGCAATTTGGCTATAAAATTCCTGTACCAGGGGTAATAATTCCAGGCTAAATTCTTTTCTGCATTCAAATATATATTGCCCCCTTGCAACCAATTGTTTATCCATTACTTCCAATAAGGAGTTGTCTGTTTTGCCCTGTTCGGCAAACCTTTTTAGTAAACTATTTCGTTGTTGAAGGATGCGGGTATATTGAATTAATTGTAGCAAATATTCGGCATTCATCTGGCTAAGAATGGTATCCATATAGCGCCTTCTTCCTTCTGCAGATCCTGTAATGAGTTCTATATCGTCGGGAGCAATCATTACACAGGGTAGTCTGCCAATGTGTTCGGAAAGTTTTTGATAGGGGATGTCATTAACCGAAAATTCCTTTTTCTCCTCATTGGCCATTTTGCATACAATTTTTAATCCATCTGTGTTGGAATTTGGCCCCATACTAAATTGGCTTTCTAGTCTAAATCCATTGCTATTAAATTGAACATTCATTTGATCAGTTCTTGAAAAATAGCTTTTGGTAAAGCAACAATAATAAATAGCATCCAATAGATTGGTTTTGCCCCGCCCATTTAAACCGCAAATGCCTACCACTTTCTCCTTGAATGAAAAGGACGAAAGGGCATAATTTTTAAATTGGGTAAGTATAATTGATGACAAATGGGGCATTGGGCGCAAGTTAACCACCTACTGGTAATTTTTAAAACTGTTTTCAGCCAAAAACTGAAGCCATGTGGTCACCCCCCCGGCCAGTAGGCTAAAAAGGGGCATTTTTTCAGTTCAAACCAATTATTCAACCCTGTTTAAATGTAGCTTTTCTCCCTTATCTTTGCCGCCTAAAATTATATCCATTGGCTATAAAGTTTTCAAAAGAAACCTATTTATACTGGTACGAACTCATGTTACTATTGCGCCGTTTTGAGGAAAAATCAGGCCAATTGTACGGGATGCAGAAAATCAGGGGGTTTTGTCATTTATATATTGGACAGGAAGCGGTGGCAGCAGGTTGTATGACAGCTACCAACCCAGATGATAAATTTATTACGGCTTACCGCGACCATGCCTTGGCTATTGCTAAAGGAGTAAGCGCCAGATCTTGTATGGCCGAATTATATGGAAAAGCTACTGGTTGCAGTAAAGGAAAAGGGGGCAGTATGCACTTTTTTGGTTTGAAAGAAAATTTCTTTGGTGGCCATGGTATTGTAGGTGCTCAAATTGGCACAGGTGGTGGATTGGCTTTTGCTGAAAAATACAAGGGCACAAAAAATGTAGTATTGTGTTTCTTTGGAGATGGAGCTGCTAGGCAAGGGATGTTGCATGAAACCTTTAATATGGCTATGTTATGGGATTTACCGGTGGTGTTCATTTGCGAAAACAATAATTACGCAATGGGTACTTCGGTGGCTCGTACTAGTAAGGTATTGGATATTTATAAATTGGCAGATGCTTATGATATGCCTGGTGATAGTGTTGATGGTATGAGCCCTGAAGAAGTGCACAATGTGGTGTTGAGAGCGGTTAATAGAGCACGTGAAAAAGGAGGCCCAACTTTATTGGAAATTAAAACCTATCGGTACAAAGGGCATAGTATGAGTGATCCTCAAAAATATCGTACCAAGGAAGAAGTAGAAGAATACAAAGAAAGAGATCCTATTGAACATACATTGAAAGTGCTAACAACTCATTATAATGTTACGGAGGCGGAAGTGGAAGTAATTAATGAAAGAGTAAGGGTAGAAGTGGAAGACAGTGTTACATTTGCTGAAGAAAGCCCATGGCCTTCGGATGATGAATTGCTGAAGGACGTGTATGCACAGCAGGACTATCCCTTCATAGTAGATTAAAAAAGACAACTTATATTAAATAATAATCAAAAAGGAAACTGAGATGGCGGAAAAAATTGAACAACAATTACCTGAAGATGCAGCAGCAATTGTAGCCAAAGCAAAAGGCTTTTGGGCAAAATTCAGCAAACGCATTATTTTGATCGGATCTGCAGTTATTGTATTGGGTACTGCTTGGTTTGCGTACAAGTATTTTTATAAATTACCCAAGAACGAAAAAGCAGAACAACAAATTTTTCCTGCTGAAAAATTGTTTGATGTAATGAGTAGTTCAACTGGATTCAATAAGGATTCAATCAACTTTGTATTGAATGGCGATAAAGCACAAAACATCACTGGTTTACTTAAAATCATTGACAATTTTAGTGGTACACCCGCAGCCAATCGTGCCTCGTTGATGGTTGGCACCTGCTATTTAAATCTGAAAGATTTTGATAAAGCCATTAAGCATTTAAAGGCATTTGATGGCGAAGGAGCTGATCAGATTGCTGCTAAAGCCTATAAATTATTAGGAGATGCTTATGCTGAAAAAAAGAATACCAGCGATGCATTTAGCAGTTATAAAAAAGCTGCCAATGTATTGAGCGATAAAGACGAAGCACAAAAGGCCTACCATCTATGGGTAGCTGCTAATTATGCTGATTATATTGGCAACACCAAGGAAGCTATTGAAATTTGCAAGGATTTGAAAACCAATTTCCCCTTGACCAATCCAGTAAGTTCTTTTGAGGTTGATAAATTGTTGGCCAAATTAGGAGTCGTAAATTTTTAATAAAATAAACCAATATGTCTGATAATAATGCAGGCTTATATAATGAACAAGGCATCCATTTAACAAAGGATGCCTTTGTTGTTATTATTAAAACTGCTTGGAATGCTACCATCGTTAATGCCCTCGAAGAAGGTGCCATCAAGATTTTACAAGAAAAGCAAATTGCATTTCAAACGATCACCATACCAGGGGCATTTGAAATACCCTTTACCATCAAACATTATTGGGAGTCAAGTACAAAAAAGCCCGCCGCTTTTATTGCATTGGGAACCATCATTCGAGGAGATACCTCACATTTTGAATATGTATGCAAAGCAGTAACAGATGGAGTGTTACAATTGAACTTATCCTTGCCGGTACCTACCATCTTCGGCGTGCTTACTGTAGAAAATGAGCTGCAAGCCAAGGCAAGAATCGGCGGTAAGCATGGTCATAAAGGAGAAGAAGCAGCACTTACGGCGATTCAAATGATTGCATTAACTTCCCGTAAATTATAAGCATGAAAGCATATTTTTATATAATTACCTTATTGATTGTATACGGATGTAATCAAGCGGGTAATAAAAACCCTGCAGTAGCGGATAGTTTAATCAAGCCCAAAGCAGATAGTAATCTTTCTGAAATTACTGTGAAATATTCCTACCAAGCGATACTTGATTCCATTCTTGCAATTCCTTTCATCAGTAATAGCAATCATTATATTGATTCTTTTAGTCGCCATCGACATGGTATTGCTTTTATGGTAGATTCTGCTAAATCGCCTTGGTTGATTCAGGCTGGCTATAATGGAAAGGATCGTTTTGAAACCTACCATTGGTTATATGTAAATCCTACTAATTTCGATGTCAAAGTATACGATGTGGTTAATGATGTACAATTATCGATTGCTGACTATTTGAAAAAAGATAAATAAATATGAAGGTACAAATATTCATACCCTGCTTTGTTGACCAGTTATATCCCGAAACAGCTTTTAACATGATTAAAGTGTTGGAAA
>Ga0194063_10001159_pt1 | contig 17633 bp, 24 predicted proteins | sample SepL3720m_MetaG_FD_155459 | JGI IMG/M metagenome (GOLD analysis project Ga0194063, IMG submission 155459) | Anoxic zone freshwater microbial communities from boreal shield lake in IISD Experimental Lakes Area, Ontario, Canada - Sep2016-L373-20m | ecosystem: Environmental > Aquatic > Freshwater... | reverse complement strand
ACCCGTACGCTTGCAAGGATCGGATACTTTTTATCCACATTCGTGAAAAGTTATAGGACATGTCGTGAAAAGCCTATAATTATTATAGGATAATGTCAAAAAACTATAGGACTCCCCCCTCCCCTGCACATCAAGTTGCCTAAATTACTATCGCAACATGAGAAATGCCTCCAGATACGAAGTAATCTGGGAGACGACACATCAAGTTCAAAAAAATTATCTAGTCCAGCGGAAAATTACAGCAATAGTTACAACCACAAATACTATCGAGGCGAACCCTAAATACTCTTGAATTGTTCGGCTAAATAACCGTTCTTCGATATCATGCTGGAATAGCCCTAGAGTCACATACGTTCCCATGGCTAGAACCACACTGGCCAGAGGTACATCGATCAACCAAAATGACAAAGCGATCGCCATCTCACTGATCACTACTGCCCCAACCAGCGCGTAATAAAATTCTCGCTTGACCGATGTCGAGGCAACATAAGACCAGACACCTTGCCAGAGGATCGGTAGGGACACGACGAAAGTCAGCAGTCCGACTAACCACCCAGCCACTCGTAGCGAAAAGATTACATGGAACAAGAAGGCCGCGGTCAGGATCGAAAGAATAAACCCGACTGCCCTGGCCGCCCTCAGGAGTTGGATGGTCCGGGTTGTGGCTACTGCAAAGATATTGACCGTCAAAAGGAGCGCATACATCGAGATCGCAAACAGGATTACAACTAGTGTTCTCGTCACTGCCGCCTGAGGTAACAGGAAATAAAACAAAGCCACAGACACTGGATAGAGGGTCGGCAATATCAGGTTCACCATCCAGTTGATCCCGTGCAAATCTTTAAATAATGACCATGCCGTCAAGAGGTAGGCAGATAAAGCAAAGAATCCGATGGCACTATAGCGAGATTCTACCGGTAGTCGCTGAACGATTAATAGTCCAAGCGATAGAAGCAACGAAACCAAAAGAAACTTTCTTCTTTTTGTCATAATTACCGGGTTACGACTTCCCTTTTTTCTATCCCAAATTGGCATAGACCTCCTGTACATCTTCGTATTCTGAGATAATTTCGAGGAATGCTTCGACTCTACTAGAATCGGCAAGTTCTACTGTCACCTTGGGTCGATAACCGATAGTCCCCCCTGCCGTGATCCCCTGCTCATGCAAATATTTAATGACGCTGTGCATCGATTCCGCCGAAGTATAAATAATCGTCGATCCGTCATCTTCGGATACCATATCCGTCATCCCCAAATCGATCATCGTCAGCTCCATCTCATCTGTAATCTTTTCTGGTGTATGGACGATTCCACAGTGGTCAAACAGATACATTACGCCACCAGGCTCGCCCATCCGTCCGCCATGCTTTTCGATCAAAGTTCTGATTTCGGCTACTGTCCGGTTACGACTATCCGTCACTACCTCGAGGATCGCCATGATCCCGTCAGGCGCAAATACCTCGATCGTCAGCTCTGCCAGTTCCGCCCCTCCTTTACCCAGACCCTTATCGATCGCTCGGTCGATATTTTCCTTCGGCATATTCACTGCCCGAGCCTTGTCGATTGCCAGTCTGAGCGAGAAATTTTGGTTGGGATCCCCTACTCCTCCACCTTTTTTGACCGCGATCGTGATCCCCTTGGCCATCTTGGTGAAGATGCTACCTTTGACTTTGTCATTGGCCGCCTTTTTGTTCTTGATGTTGCTCCACTTACTATGTCCAGACATCCTTCTATTCTATCACCATCAGATCATCTCTTAGGGATCTAACAAAGATCTGGAAGGTTTTTCCAAAAGAAAAAATTTCGCAGGCCGACGGGCCGAGAACTAGGCGAATTTTGCACCAGCAAAATATCGCCGGTTTTCGACTTGGAAAAACTTTCCAGATATCAAACTAGGCATCTACATATTGACAAACTCTGTCTAAATCCCGATAATGAGGCGATCAATGCATGACTTACAAGACAAGGCTATCAAAAGTGCACTAAAGGGTGACTGGGAGCTGGCAGTCGAACTAAACCTCGAGATCCTCGCTGATTACCCACAGAATATCACCGCTCTCAATCGCCTCGGCCATGCATATACTGAGCTCGGCCAAAAAGAAGCCGCCAAAGATGCCTACGAGCAAGTTCTCAAAATCGACAAGTATGACACGATCGCATCCAAGAATCTCAAGCTCCTCCCCCACCAAAAAAACAATCTCTGTAACGTCACTTTAGCTGACGAGGATTTCATCGAACTCCCCGGTATCACCAAAAGTACACTTCTCATCAAAGTCGCCAGTCGCGATATCTTGCTTTCGCTCGTCTGCAAACAGCGTCTCACCCTCGTGCCTCGCACTCGCCTGATTGCCATCTATACCGACGAGAAGATCTGCATCGGCTGTCTCCCCGACGATCTCTCCCTCAAACTGATTGAATTGATCAAAAACGGCTATGAGTACATCGCCTGCCTCAAGGGAGCTAGTGACAATACCGCGACGATTTTTATTCGGGAGATTAAACGTCCCAAACGCCCCTCAGCTGGAGCCACTTTTTCCCGTGCCAACCAAGCCAAGAAAGCTTCGAGCAAAACTAGAGCCAAAGCCCAAGTCAAAACCAAAACTCAAGTTAAAGCTAAAGCCAAAGTCAAACCAGCCAAAAAAGCTAAAAAGAAATCAAAATAACTCTTTCGCGTCTTTCCCTACTCTGATCAGCACCTGAGCTCGATATTCCCCAGAAACTTCCTCAATTTTTGGACTATCTAGACCAAACAAGTTCTCAAAGACATAGCTCAGTTTCATCGCAGAGTCCTGATCATTTACTTGCCACTCTGTTGTTTCAAGAGCTTCCGTCTCGCTAGCCGATCTCACCATCACTACATCTAGTCCTAAATTTGTCAAAAAATCAGCCATGTCACTCCCCAGTCCATTTTCTCCACTAGCATTGATGATCGCCGCCGTGATCCCAGTCGCGCCGATTCCCCAGTCAAACAGTCGTGTTCCCACATATTCCTGTAACCGGTCTGGATAATAAGTATTATTACTAATCACTCCTGAGCGCACGAGCTCATCTTCTTTGACTTCGCGCAAACTATATCCACTGGTTCGCGATAGTAGAGTAAGAGCATCTAGTCGCGACAAACTTGTTTCACTATGTCCCCACACCACTTTAAGCAGTGCTTTGGTTAGCTGACTTTTGATACTACCTTTATTTGATTTGGTCACGACATACCCAGGTACTGGAACCCGCATAAATCCCTGGATTTTTTGTCTAGCAAACATTCCACCCTGTCCTTTATATGCACCCAGTTTATATAGTGACGAAACCGAGTATTCTCCGCTCGTCCTCGAATGGATGGCGAGATTATTGGGGAAAGGGATCGCTAGGATCGATTTTTCGGCTGGATCATAGGAGACAAATGTCAGTCCTGACTCTACTCCGATCATCGCGAGATTGAAACGATATTTAGAGTGTCCTACCACTTGGCTATGTTTGTATTCGCTATATCCAAGTCCGAGGATTACGAGCAAAAAAACTCCGGCCATCAAATATTGCACCCACTGGAGTTTTTTACTCATTTCTCTATGCTAGCATATCAAATCCCGAAGGGTTACTCTTGTTCCATAGTTCCGATCCTTGCGTGATTTTAGGCGAGTGATCGGAACTTTTGCGGTTATAATAATAATTATGTTACTTTCTGACTTTAATTACGATCTCAAAACCGAGCTGATCGCGCAGGAACAGGCCGTCCCCCGCGACTCCGCTCGTCTCATGCTGATAAACCGGCAAACTGGCGAGATTTCCCATCACCATATCTCTGACCTACCCACCTTGATCCCACAAGACTATGCCATCGTCGCCAACAATACCAAGGTCTTCCCCGCGCGCCTTCTTGGAGCCAAGCCTACGGGAGGCAAAGTTGAGGTCTTGTTGACCAAACCACTTGGTCACTCGAGTTATCTTTGTATTGCTCGTCCCGGTCTCAAAGTCGGAGATGTGATCAACTTTCCCCATGCATTATCTGGCACGATCACACACGTCTCTGACATCGAACGCACTATCCATTTCAACCAGGAAGAGTCGGTTCTCCGCACTACCCTCAGCCAGATCGGTACGATGCCCACACCGCCATATATCAAGAAACTCCTCGGCAACTCCGCTGATTATCAGACGATCTACGCTAAATACGGCTTTAGCGCCGCCGCCCCCACGGCCGGTCTCCACTTTACTCCCGAACTTCTTAAACGTATAAAAGGAGACCTGCCTCGCCGACAGGCGGGTCATGACTGGAACGAACTCACCCTCAACGTCGGACTCGGCACCTTCCTCCCCGTCAAAGAAGACAAGGTGGAGAATCATCATATGCATGCTGAGTCTTACACCATCTCCCCTACGCTCTCAGCCAAATTGCAAAGTTACGACCAGGGCAAAAAAATCTTGGCTATCGGCACCACCACCATGCGCGCCCTCGAGTCCGACCCCGCTCTCATCCCTGGTACCCACTCCACTTCTATCTTTATCTATCCCCCCTATCAGTTTAAATTGACGGACGCCCTCATGACCAACTTCCATTTGCCAGGTAGTACCCTCCTCATGCTGGTTTCGGCTTTTTGCTCCGCACCTCAAACTGATGTGCCATTTACCACTTTCGCCGATTCACTACTAGGCAAAGCCTACCGCATCGCTGTCGAGGAAAAATACCGGTTCTTCAGCTTCGGCGACGCCATGCTGATTATCTAGACGCTATACTTAATATTTTAAGAATAACTTGAATATCATTGTGGGTGAATCCCGCGACACCAGATTCTTTTTCAAAACCTTTAAGCTCAAAATCTCTACTTCCACCAGCAGTTAGCACATTCACTTGATATCCCATTGCTTTCAAATTTTTTGCTAACTCAACACCTGTTCTAGGTACATTAGCAGAATTAAATCCTTCACCCTGTATGGAGCCATGAACTAAGACAGCATCAGCTTTCTTGCTGTGCAGACCCAGTTCGATCCACGCCTGTCCTAGTGTTAAGTTCTCACATTCCAGCCAAGTCCCCTGGGCAGCTCGAGAAAACATTTCTACCAGAGTATCTCCATACTCATCTCCGTCAACTATCGTCAATCGATATTCTACTTTTTTATCAGACATACTTCTGTACACCAATTACCTAGGAAGTATTTGTTTTCCAGTCGCATCAATTATTCTATCCGGGACTAATATTTGAAGACTTTTATCTGTCGATCCTGGCCCTTCTTCAGACATTTTACTCAAGAACAAATATTGAAAGGCTGCATCTTCATAACTAGAATAATGACCAACATGGCCATTTGGTATTCCACCAACCAATTCTCCATCAAGAATATCTTTAAAACCACTAGACCATACAGCTAAAGGTAGTACTGCTCCACAATCCTGTAAGATATGCACTATTTCACCAACCTCTGATTGGGTTATAGATTCAGCAATCTCTAATTTCTGTCGTCCTAGAGTCATAAAGTTTTAATTTTTTATCAAATATTGTAAGAAATAATTTTCCAGTCAATTATCCCACACTCTGTCAATCTGGAGAAAGTTACTCGCCGGGAGTATGGTTCACCGGCGCACCGAAATATTTGAGCACGGCCTGGATCTCTTCATTTTTAGATTCGAAGTGGATCCGTTTCCCATTCCTCGGGTGCTCGAACTCGATTCTATCTGCCTGGAGCATCACCCGATTGCACCACTTGCGATCCTCACGATTACGCTTGCGTCCCGCATAATCAAAGTCTCCTACGATCGGGTGTCCCATCTGCTGGGCATGGACCCGGATCTGATGAGTACGTCCCGTTTTAGGTTTGAATGATACGAGTGAGAATCCGACATATCCCCTATCATCCACTTTTAACTCTTTGGGGAACTCCCAGGTTGTATATTCTGCGATCACTTCGTAGTTAGTCACGCTCTCGCGTCCGTCCTCGCGCACACCCATTTTCTTACGATCATCCCGGCGCCTACCTATCGGCAGACAAATCTGCCCCTCTCTAGCCTGCCAGTACCCGTGGGTTAACGCCAGATATGTCTTTTGTACTCCACGCTCCTTGAACTGGCGCAGGAGACTCACAAACGCTCCTACCGTCTTCGCCATGATCATGACCCCGCTAGTTTCCCTGTCTAGTCGGTGCACGAGTCCCGATCGCTCGACGAAATATTTCTCGTCCTCGTTAACTTCTCCCTTCTCCCTTCTCCCTTCTCCCTTTCCCAAATATCTCCCGTCCCACCAGTCTTGTAGCGTCTCGCCCTCAACCGTCTCTGCTCTGTTGCAGACCACCCCCGACGGTTTGTCAATGACTACGATCTCACTATCTTCAAAAATTATTGGTATTTCCATAGATAAAGACTATTGTACCAGCTGGCATCCTGCAAGGCCTGGCCTTGCAGGCCTATCAATAATGCCTGCGAGGCCAGGCCTTATGGGTACTAATCACAAAAACAATCACTCCGGTAGCAATGATCCAATCCCAAATATTGTTATAAAACAGCCCAAAAAACTGCCAATTATCGACTACTCCTCCACTCACATACCTACTCACCAGATTTCCAACTCCCCCAACGATTATTAGAGTCAGCCCAACCCGCCCCCACAATTCCCGCATTTTAACCGCATAAATTCCTAGTGCCAGGAGTAGAATTATAAAGATCCAGTTAGGCAAACCAGGTAACAGTCCAAAAGAAATACCCTGATTAATCATCCTTACTTGGCCGCTTTCTTGGCACAATCCATACACAGTTCGGCAGTTGGGTCGATCCCTAACCTATCGGTATTGATCATTTCACTGCATTTGACGCATTTGCCGTAAGTGCCATCATCGATTCGCTTCATCGCATTTCGCACTCTTTTGAGCACTTCCCCAGTTTCCTGACCAAGGGCGGCAGATTGGGCATGACCGTTTTGTTCGGCCGCTTCGGTATCATCACTGGCGTTATCATTTAGTCGACTAGAGTCGGCAAACGGATCTTCTTTAGCGAGCGAGCGTTTGCGGTGGAGGAGATCCTCTTCCAGCTTCTTTAGATAATCGAAAACGGGCTGGAGGATGTTTCTTGGATATTGCATATTTATTTTCTCCTTATAATATTACTTAGCTTACCCCACAATGTGTTCTCCCGTCTACCCACTCGACGACTGATCAGATAGCCACTGATGGCCATGATGACTATTCCCACGATCGTCTCTCCCGGTATGATCGAGATTTTCCAGTTGAGTTGATCGAGGAAGCTCACCCCCACATAATAAACACCGATCGCCATCAGGAAGATTAAAGTCGCGAGTCCCTCTTGGGCCATACTCGAGACACCTTTGTACCATGAGTAAAAGCGAAAATCCTTGCGCACTCGCGATACGACCAAAAATGTGATGAGAGCCCAGACCGCTCCGTAGACATTCACTTGCCAGATAGGATTGGCGCCATTTAAGACAGAACCTATTGAGCCAAACAGTAGTGCCATCGATAGTGATACCACCCCTGCATCCGCCACCTTCCATTCGTCCCAGTTGTAAGCGCGCGCAAACAAAATCATAAATACCGCTACCGCGATGAGTCCAAAAATAGGGTTGATGCCAGGGTATGCCAGGATTGCCAGTGCGCGGTAAACTGTCCCGACGGTATCAGTATGGAGGGCAACATACCCTGCTCTCCCGGCGATCAGATAAGTAATAACCGACAAAAAGAAACCATCAAAGAGTGCGATCTCATCAAAGTGTTCATCTCTCCCCATCTTCCACCAAAAATACAGCGATAAAAACAACCCGATCGCCATCATCACCCCGTATGAATAGATTTTTATTGGTCCTAAACTAACGAGTATTGGCAACATAATCTCTCCCATTATACTTCATACTTTGTACATCATACTGTATACTTTTCTTCATGCTTAGTATTTCTCATGCCACAACAGGCGCGGTCATTGCGGTCAAACTGGGTAACCCCTATCTCTTCGTACCACTCATCCTACTCTCCCATTATCTCGAAGATGCCGTCCCCCACTGGGATGCTGGCACAGGACTCGGCAGTGGCAAGAAAACTCGCCATTCCGCGTTGATCCATGGCTCCATCGATCTCGCTTTAGCTGGTATCACCGTCCTAATTTTCTATCCAGGAATTCTATCTAACTTACCTACTTCCCTTTATGATTTCAGATTTCTCACCCCCATTTTTGGCGCCTTCATCGGACTCCTCCCCGATTTCCTCGAAGCTCCGCGTAATTTCTTGAAATGGGAACCATCATTTATGAAACCAATTAATCAATTCCACCATTCCTTCCACCACTCTATCCCCCGCATGCTCGACGGCCTCGCTCCTCAACTCCTCCTGCTCATTCTTCTATGGCTGGCTCGCTAAGCATCTAAATCATTCATTACAACACCACCAAGCAACAAACTTTCATCAACCATATCCTCAGCACCACTATCATCGAATCCTTTGTCTGCTAGATTCTCTTCAACCAACATGGCAATAATTTCAAGATCAACATCTTTTCCAGATTTATTCACTTCAATTTCTAGCAATTCTTTTGCAGTACAACAGCTCATGTGCCTGGGGAGAGACTCGAACTCTCAAGGCCATTACAGCCACGAGTTTTTGAGACTCGCGCGTATACCATTCCGCCACCCAGGCAAGAATATGATTATTGTACCTCAACATTTGAGAATTGGAGAATTTAAGATTTATGATTACCGATTTTTATCCACTCCGTAGAACCGTACCCGGTCACCCTTGAACCGCAGATCAATAGTTCGCAGGGCTCCGTTGCGATGTTTGGCGATATTTAGTTTGACACTCGATAGATCTTCCGCGTCTTCGCGGTACAAGAACATGACGACGTCCGCGTCCTGCTCGATCGATCCCGACTCACGTAGATCCGACAGCTGTGGCGAACTGCCTGCTCCTCGATTCTCTATCGCGCGCGACAGCTGGGACATGGCGACAACCGGGATCTTTAGCTCACGAGCCAAGTTCTTCATCCCCTGACTAATCTCAGCGACCTCTTGTACCCGGTTTTCTAGGTTGCGACCTTTCACTAGTTGCAGATAGTCGACGAAGATTAGACCGACATTGTGTTCAGACTTTAGTCTGCGTGCTTTAGTCCTCATCTCGAGCACCGAGATACCCGGCGTATCATCGATAAAGAGCGGAGCCTCCGCGAGGACTCCCATGGCTTCTGATAATTTTTCGAAATCAGCCGGCGTCAGTTTACCCGTTTTTAGTCTCCAGGCATCGATATCTGCTTGAGAGACGAGCATACGGTCAACAAGCTCTTCCTTACTCATTTCGAGGGAGAAATAGCCTACCGGTACCTTTGCCACCACACTCGCGTACTGGGCAATATTTAGCGAAAACGCAGTATTATGCACCAGCACATCACCTGCCACAAAGTTATGCAAATCATCTACAGTCAGATCATATACATTTTCCTTACCTTTTGGCAAAATCGATACAATTGAGTCCCAATACACATCACTTTGTGCAATCTCAAGCAACACTTTGGAATTTATGGCTTCCGCAATGTCAACCAAGGTATCTCTACGGGGTTGTCTTTCCCATGGATGGATATTTGCGCCTTCAATCGTTTTCCCCATTTTTCTGGCAATTTCAGCCCAAGAAATATTACCTTTTTCTTTTTCTACTATTCCCCATACAGACATAGGTAAAGTGTCATGAGTCCAATTTTTTGAGTTAGATCTAGGTAAAACCAGTTTTACGGCACTTTGTAATTTTTCTTCTTTGTCAAATATTCCTATCTCTTTGGCAAATTCAAGTATTTCACAAGCACCAAATACCTCAATTTCAAAACTTATTTTAATACTATTTTTATATTTTATTTTCTTTTCACGCAGTTTAGCGATTATTCCAAATCGCAAAAGCAAGTGCTTAACTTGCTCTGCCATCACATATGAACTAGAGGCATAACTTAATCTAACATGATCGTGTTTATCTATCACAACACTACCATCGCACGCAAACAAGCGATTCAGGAACAACGCCATCTTTTCCTTCGGCAAGGTGAATATTTCACTTGGGATCATCTTCCCCAATGCGCTTTTCCCAGATAATCCAAGCTTTTCTATCCACTGACTCAAACTATTTACTTGTGAATCTTCTATGTTCGCACCAATTATATGGATTGTTTTTTCTAAAACAGAACCTCGAGGCATACTCTCACCCTTTATCCACATGCTAACGCTTGAAGCACTTACTCCGATTAACTCTGCAAATTTAACTTGAGATATTTTAGATTCAGATAAATATCGCCGTACAGAATCGACAAATTTTAATCTCAACCCTTTCTTCCAATCAACATCTTTAGCAACGGAGACACTTTGAGTTCGATTAGTCGAGCTAATATTTTTTACCAAAACTCCGACAAACTGGTTTGCCCATTTTGCAAAATCAGCGCGAACTCTCTTTGATCGATTGGTAAATCTTGGCACATTGTTTGTCAGTCCACCGTCCCCAAGTAAATATGCTAAAGTGACTATCTGGTAGTCTTCTAGTTTAGATTCACCAAATATCGCAATTTTGCGCGGTACAGCTATTCTGTCACCATTTCTTAGTTCTTCTACTCTCTTCCAGCCGTCCATGGTCAGTAATGGGTGAACAGCAGTTGCTTTAATCCTATTGCCCAATGAGGTAGTTACTTCAAAAATTGGCTTTATTCCATCGTCTAAATACACACTTGGGGTATGTAATTCCATTTTCCAATTATTATTTAAACTTACTACGCTACTTTTAGCTTCTTTCACAAATCTATCCATACGCATTCTCTCACCTGTACTTGGATCAACCATCCATGTGTCTCCAGAAACACATTTCCCCATACCCGGACGAGCCGCAAGAATGATCAAGTTAGAGTCTTGCATACCAGCCAAACAATTATCCAAATCAGTAAATCCAGATGGCACACCACGTAGTGATCCCGATTTTTTCGAGAGTTCGTCAAGACGATCAAAACTCTCTGACAAAACACTTCGGATCGGGATAAACCCTTGTTTTGTGCTCGACTGAGATAGCGAAAAGACTTTTTGTTCGGCGCTATCAAGTATGCCGGCGATATCACTACTTTCGTCAAACGACATCTCGATCATGGTCGAAGAATCAGCGATCAGTCGTCTCCTCGTGTAATATCCCTGAATGATCTCGCCGTAGTGGCGGATGTTAGCCGAGCTCGGCACTCCTTCAACCAGTGTGGAGATATAACTCACGCCGCCAACGGCGTCGAGGAGCTTCATCGATTTCAATTTTTGTGGGAGCGTGACTAGATCGATCGGTTCGCGTGCCTCAAACAGCTTGAGCATAGCCTCGTAGATATCGGCATGTTTATTTTGGTAAAAATGCTCGGCCGCCAGGAACTCCGATACCTGGACGATCGCGTCTTTATCGATCAGGATCGATCCGAGGACACTTTTTTCGGCTTCATCACTATGAGGAGGGACTTTCTGTACTGCCATGGATATATCTTATCACTCGAACACAATCACTTCGGTTAAATCTTCGGGTAAGCTGACCTTACTCAGATTCAAGCTCTTCACTACCCTACTACCATGTTCGTACGATGCGATAAATTTGTCACGCAGTTCGCCAAATGGCAGAACATAATAGGGCTCGAGTTTAGAGATTACGTCCACTACTTCCTTAATCGCCATCGTATCAACCGGAGCGATAACCACATCAATATTTTCTAGTTCGGTAATGTTCTTTTCTGCTAGTGGTTTAGCTAGATTACCTAAGTACAAAACTCTAATATCTTCAAACTGGATCACATAAACATTGGACTCTTCTGCCTTGTAGCCAAATACCGAGATCCCCTCTACTTCGTATTCACCAGGTGCAGTAATGACAAAATCTTCGCCACCAGTTTTGTGCGATATCGTCAGCTTATTTGGTTCAGCGACGACTGTACCATTCTTGGCTTTGATCTTAAAATTAGCGTCTTTGAGATAGCTTATATCCATAGGTCACTATACTACCATATTCATGAGTCGCTTTGTAGCCTTTACGATAATCAAGGTATGCGTTAGACTACATTCAAGATGAAAGTTAGAAAAGAAGCCACTGTGGCTGTTGTTATAGGTTTAATTTTAGCTCTGATTGTCACGGGTGGAGTCCTGCGTGCTCGCACTGCTCTAAAGTCAGTCAATTTCGGTGGCAAGGATTCTTTTTTACAAACCAAAAAGACGTCACCAGAGTCCAAAACCAATGAATTATTCTTGGAGCTGACTACTCCCGACAACTCTGTCACGACCGAAGCAGTTCTCACTTTGTCCGGCAAAACGCTCCCCAGTACCTACATCGCTATTCTCGGAGAAAAAGGAGAGTACCTCATAGTTCCCAGTGATGTTGGTAGCTTTAGCCAAGAGGTCTCGCTCGTCAAAGGTGCCAACACTATTAAAGTAAATATATATCAGGGCGACGGCAAGAAAATCGAGAAGACAGTCAACGCAGTGTACACTACCGCTGAGTTGTGATAGAGTAAAACCTTCAAAAAAGCTATGCAAAAAAACCATCTTTTTATCTCTCTTATCGCACTTACTCTCGTCATCTCTCCTGTTCATGCCGCCTCAGTTCTACCCTCACCTAGTCTCTCACCAAGTCCTATTTCTACCTCAGCTAGTGACAAAGAGATCACCGACAATCTCAAGAAAAAAATTGCTGAGAATCTCGACAAATCTAAAGAAATTATCACCACCTCCTCAGCTCGTGGCTATATCGGCGTAGTCAAAGATGTGATTAAAGATACTGTCATCATCGAAGATAAAGATGGCAAAAAAGATATCAAAGTTGCCGAAGATACGACTATTCTTCGCACTCCTGGCAATACTACTATCAAATCCGAAAATATCCGGATCGACGACTACATCATCGCCATCGGCTATCCAATCGACGATGAGACCATGACTGGCAAACGTTTGATCGTCAGCGCTGACCCGATCAAAGCTCCAGACAAATCATCGGCCATCGGCACCATCAGCAAAATCGGCAAAACCTCGCTCACTCTCAAGCTCGCCGATAAAGACCAAACCGTCGGTATCACCGCCAAAACTATCTACAAATCTAGCGTGGGTACGATCGAGCTCTCCGATCTGACCATCGGCGACACTGTCATCTATACTGCCACGATTGATGACCCAGAGGTCACTGCCACTATCGTCATGCGTACCGGCACCGCCTCGATCGGTGAGTAAATCAAATCTTCTCCATATTTGACAATGTACATTTTTAATGTACAATTTAAACGTACAAACAAAGAAAAGGAAACACATTATGAATGTCATTGCCGCCACCACCCTTCGCAACAATCTCTCAGATACACTCGATTCCTTGATGGATCAAGAGTATCTCCTGGTCGCCAGGGGGAAAAAAATCTCTCATGCTCTCGTCAACCTAGATTTCCTCGAAGATTTACTTGCTCTCAAAAACAAAGAATACCTTAAAAGTATCCAGCTGGCTCGTAAGGAATATGAATCTGGCGATACCCTTTCTCACACTCAAGTCTTTGGTGATCTATAATCAAACCAATGCAGCATATATTGCTATATACCAAGTCTAGTGTCAAAGATATTAAAAAGCTTGATACTATTGGGAAAAAACGTCTTAAAAAGAAACTAGAGCTACTCGCAACTGACCCACTGCATTATAGTAAAAAACTCATTCATTCCGATCTTGGTAGTTACAGGTATCGAGTTGGTGACTATCGCATAATTTTTGACTTGGATGGTAAGAATATCGTAATTTTGCGCGTCGGTCATCGCCACGAAATCTACAAATAAGTTATAATGAAACCCATGCAAAAACAAAATCTACAAACACTCAAAGGTTTCCGAGACTTTCTCCCTAGTGAGAAAAGAGTCCGCGACTCTGTCATGACCAAAATCAAATCGACTTTCGAGCTATACGGTTTTGAACCGTTAGAAACCCCTTCTCTCGAATACGCCGAACTATTACTTGGGAAATATGGTGACGAAGCTGACAAACTTGTCTACTCATTCGAAGATCGCGGTGGCAGAAAGGTTGCTTTGCGCTACGATCAAACAGTCCCTACCGCGCGCGTACTATCAGAGTATCAAAACGAATTAGGTAAAGGTTTCCGTCGCTACCAGATCCAACCAGTCTTCCGAGCCGACAAACCTCAAAAGGGACGCTATCGTGAATTTATCCAATGTGATGCAGATATCTTCGGCATCACCTCTCCTCTTGCCGATGCCGAGATTCTCGCAACCTATTACAACATCTATAAAAATTTAGGGTTAGAGGATCTAGTTATCGAACTCAACGATCGTGAAACACTCATCAATAGTCTAACTCCCTATGCAAATGATCAAGTAAGTGTTTCATCCATTATCCAAAGCATCGACAAACTCGACAAACAAACGACAGGCGAAGTCGAAAAGGAATTAATTGCCAAAGGCCTAACTCAAGATCAAGCTAACTCTAGTCTCAATTCGATCTTATCTGCTACACCTTCGACTAATTTACAAGCCATAATCATAGCCGCCCAGTCACTTGGAGTAAGTAAATCCAATCTCAAATTTAACCCTGCTCTCGCCCGTGGTCTCGACTACTACACTGGCATGATCTTCGAAGGCAAAATTCCTGGAGAATCTGGTAGTGTCGGTGGTGGTGGACGCTACGATAGACTCATTGAAAGTCTTGGAGGCCCAAACATCCCAGCCGTTGGGTTTGGTCTAGGCTTTGATCGCACCGTCGAAGTTCTCATTTCTCGCTCGCTCGTAGTCTCAAATCCTACTACTCAAGTCCTCGTCACCATCTTCTCACTAGACCTACAAGGTGAGACCTTGAAGGTAGCGGCCAAGCTCCGCGAGGCAGGTATCAATACCGAGCTCTACCCGGAGCCTTCAGATAAACTCGATAAGCAGTTTAAATATGCCGATAAAAAAGGCATTCCTTTTGCTCTCGTCCTAGGCCAAGATGAATTAAACAACAATACGGTTACCCTCAAAAATATGTCTACTAGAGAGCAAGTAACACTCCCACTTTCTGAAGCAATTGCGAAATTAAAAATTTGAGAATTTGAGAATTTTTGATTTGAGATTTGGTATAGTAACTAGGTGACCACCAAACGCAAACTTGCCTACCTTGCACTCACTGCCAATGCCATCATCTGGGGCGCGGCCTTCCCCATCGTCAAACCAGTTTTTGATGTTTTATCCCCTACTCAGTATCTTTATTTCCGCTTTTTAGTCGCGGGAGTGGTCTCACTACCAATATTCCTCTATTTTTATATCAAATCGCATCCAAAGACATCCGAAGTCATCAAAATATTACTTTTTGAAACACTCGGCACTGTTCTCCCTCTTCTCATCCTCTATGAAGGACTCGATCGCACCTCAGCCCTCGAAGCCTCCTTGATCGGAGCCACCGGACCAATTTTCGTCGTCCTCGGCGGTATCTGGTTCCTCCATGAGCGAGAAAGCAAACGTGAATGGCAAGGACTGGCACTCTCACTCCTGGGTTCACTCATCCTCGTCATCGCTCCCATCTTTGTACAAGGTCTAGATACCCCTTCAGGGACAGTGGGCAATCTTTACATTCTCGGATACAACCTCCTTTATGCTGTTTATGCCGTGATCGCCAAAAAACTTTATAAAACTAAACCTATCCTCTACCTCGGCTCGCTCGTCTATCTGGTTACCGCACTCGTCTATGGCTTAATTCTCAGCTATGGACATGCCCTCCCTAGTCTCTCCCTCCTGACTACTAGTCAGGTACTTATCCCCGTACTCTATATGGCTATACCCGGTGGCATTCTCGCTTTTGCTCTTTATCTCTATGCTCAAAGTAAAATCGAAGTCTCAGAAGCCAATCTCTTCACTTATCTAAATGGTGTCGTCGCGATCCCAGCCGCCTACTTACTCCTGGGAGAGAAGCCTTCACCCATCACTTTCCTGGCTATCGCCATTATCGCCTACGGAGTCTACCGGGCTGAGATTCGCACAAAATAGTGTTTTTGTGATAAAATTCACCTCTATGAAAGCCAACATCCATCCTAAATACAATCAAATCACCGTCACCTGCTCTTGCGGTGCCGCTTTCCAGACAGGATCAACCAACGGGGATATGGCCGTCGACATCTGTGCCAAATGCCACCCATTCTTCACTGGTGAACAACGCTTCGTCGACCAACTCGGCCGCGTGGAGAAATTCCAAGCCAAACAAAAAGCCGCCTCTGGTAGGAAAGTCAAAAAAGATCGCAAAGGTTCCCAGTCCGGTCCTCAGACCTTGACCGATATTCGCGCTCAAGCTTAGCTCTCAAACTTGCTTTATAATCAATTTATGCCTACGGATTTGCGTGCCCTCATTGCTAAATATGACTCACTCGTTGAGGAGTCCGGCGATCCCAATAACCAGAGTAGATTAGCCGAAATCGGTGAAGCTATCTCAGAATTAGACCCCAAAGTAGTGATTGCCAAGCAAATCGTCAGTCTCGAAGATCAGCTCAAAGACAATCGCGAACTTTCTCAGGGCAACGACGAATTAGCTAACCTCGCTCGGGCCGAGATCTACGACCTAGAAAGCCAGATCGCATCTCTTCATGCAGAGCTTGCTAGTCTCGAGACCTCGCCTGATTCAGAGCAAGATCGCCGACCCGCTATCGTCGAGTTCCGTGCTGGTGCCGGAGGTGACGAAGCCAAAATCTGGTCAGCTGATCTCGAGCGCATGTACAAACGTTTTGCCGAAATCCAGGGTCTCAAATATGAACTTCTCGAAGAAGGGACCTATCTTTTCTCTGGTCATCCTAGCGACCCGACTTTGCCCCAAGGTGCCTACGGTCTCCTCAAATGGGAATCGGGCGTCCACCGGGTCCAGAGAGTCCCCGCGACCGAGTCCCAAGGTCGTATCCACACAAGTACCGCGAGTGTGGCAGTTCTACCTAAAGTCGATCCGCAAAAGATCACCGTCAGAGACGAAGATCTCGAATGGCAATTCTTCCGGGCCGGCGGCCACGGTGGCCAAAATGTGAATAAAGTCTCGACCGCTGTCCGGCTCATTCACAAACCTACAGGTATCACGACCGTCTCGTCCCAGGAACGTTATCAACAGCGCAACCGGGAGATCTGTCTCGACTTCCTCCGCTCAAAACTCTGGGAGATCCAGGAAGAAGAAAGAATCGCCAAACTCGAGGCCACGCGCCGCTCAGCCGTGGGTCGTGGGAGCCGCGCCGAGAAGATCCGCACCTACAACTACCCGCAGAATCGCGTCACCGATCACCGTGTCGGTCTCTCCTGGCACAATCTCGAAAGCATCCTCGAAGGCGATCTGACCGACCTCCTCTTCTCCCTGAACCAAGAGATCAATAAAGATACTACGTAAAAGAAAGCAGGAATATTGTTTGCTAGCGAATTTTAAGTTGCAAAAACTACGCAGGCCGGGTAGGCCGAGTACTAGGTCGCTCCGCTAGCAAGCGGAGATAGACCGCTTTTGCGTTTAAAATTTGCCAGCAAACAAAGAAATTTTTGCGTGGAACGCGTCGAAACTGAGCGCATGAGATTAATGCTCCTACTCTCCCCTTAGCTCCACGCTCACCTTCTTCATCTCTTTGTCTCGGTAATACTCTACCTCCACCTTGTCCCCAATCTTCTTTTTACTCAGCAGTTCAACCAGTCCTATCT
>Ga0194063_10001158_pt1 | contig 17636 bp, 16 predicted proteins | sample SepL3720m_MetaG_FD_155459 | JGI IMG/M metagenome (GOLD analysis project Ga0194063, IMG submission 155459) | Anoxic zone freshwater microbial communities from boreal shield lake in IISD Experimental Lakes Area, Ontario, Canada - Sep2016-L373-20m | ecosystem: Environmental > Aquatic > Freshwater... | reverse complement strand
ATTTTATTTAGGCTATACCCCTCCAATTGGTAAATTCCTAGCTGTTCTCTTTCTGTTCGGCTAAAATGTGTATACGACATATCAGGGGGGGTAAAATGATAGTTACGCCTATTCACTTTACCCCCCCTTATGTTCGCTCTCTATTGTTTCCCCTGTTGCACTTCGAATTGAAACTTAGGAATAGACTGGATTCTTTCTAGCGGGACTGAAAGTGCTTGCTGAATAACTGCTCTTGTGCCAAAAGGATCATCGGTAGTGCAATTATCTTGGTTTACCACTTCAAGCAATTCTTTTCTCGTTTGCTGTGATTCTGTTGGGACTTCACTGGGGTTTTGTGATGTATAAAGAGCAGATCCTGCTAGTGCGAGAGTTCCGATTACACTTACAAGCATAGGAGTGTCGAAGTCAGGCTCTACCCTTATAGCTCCGTTGCGCATAAAAAAAGTAAAAGAATAAAATTTCCTCCCATTGTACTTCTTATTCTCCCTCTTTGCAAGCCGTTTCCTTTTGCGTACCATACCAACACTCTTCAAAAAGTGTTATGGAGTCTTTTTCCCTCTCCTCACCGCTTCTTTCTGCTTTGCGCACCACGGAAAAATATAAATTTCTCCTTAAAAGTGCAGGGGTTTTGAGTATCGGAGATTTTCTCCTATTTTTCCCGCGCGATTATGAGGATAGAAGCCAAATAACGCATTTTTCTCAGCTGCGCGGTGACCAAAAAAATGTGCTCATCGGCACCTTTGCGTCTGTAAAACGGGAGTATACGGTGCGGGGTTTTTCCCTGGTAAAAGCCATTTTTATTGAGGAATCGCAAAATGCCAAAATTGAGTGCGTGTGGTTTAACACCAAAGGGCTGGAACATACCATTCCCATTGGGAAACGGGCAATGGTGGTGGGAAAAGCAAAATTGTCATTTGGAAAAACAACCCTCCAAAGCCCCAGCTTTGAGCGGTATGAACGGGATACGATTCAAAAAAGCATCGCCCCTGTTTATCGTGAAGTGCAGGGCATTCCCACCGAGTGGATTCAAAAAAAAATGCAGGAACTTTTGGAATTAGTGGAAGACAATCGCATTTCTCTTCCGCCTCTGTTACCGCCCCATATCACGGAGGAGTACCACCTTCTTTCGCGTAAAAAAGCCATTATAGAACTGCATTTTCCCACTTCATCCGAAATGCTGGAGAAAGCAAAGGAGACCATGAGTTTTGAGGAGCTTTTTCTCCTCCAGCTTTCTTCTCTCAAAAAAAAGGCATCGCTCCAATCTTTTTCATCCGACACCGCTGCCGCTATCCCTTTTCGTCCAGAATTTATAAAAGAATTTTTTTCGCATCTCCCGTTTACGCCCACCAATTCCCAAAAAATAGCGATTTTTGAAATTTTAAAAGATCTCGAAAAACCAGTCCCCATGCAACGGCTTTTGGAAGGGGATGTGGGAAGCGGAAAAACACTCGTGGCGCTTACCGCGATGTTGGCGACCGTTTCGGCCGGATACCAATGCGCCATTATTGCCCCCACGGAAATTCTCGCCATCCAACACGCAGAGGGAATTACGCGGCTTTTAGAGGAAGTGCATAAAAAAGGGTTTGAGTACCAATTAGGAATGAAGAATGAAGAATTAAGAATGCCCCGTCATTACGAGGAACAAAGCAATCCAGAGAATAGCGAGCAAAAAGGAAAAAGCAATTGGCAAAAAGAGGGAGTCGCCCTTTTCCCCAAAGAAATCCCCGAAGTTTCCCTCCTCACCGGTTCTGTTACGGGAAATACGCGCAAAAGCCTGTTGGAAGATTTACGATTTGGGAAAATTGATATTTTGGTGGGGACACACGCCATTTTGGAAGATCCCGTGGTGTTCCACCATCTCGGGCTTGCGGTGGTGGATGAACAGCACCGTTTTGGCGTTTTACAGCGCAAAAGACTCCTGTTAAAAGGGAATCCCCATTTTTTACAAATGACGGCAACACCTATTCCGCGCACACTGGCACTTATTGCCTACGGTGATCAAGATCTTTCGGTGCTCACCGAGCTTCCTCCGGGAAGAAAACCAATCCACACTTCCGTTGTTCCACCATCGGACCGCGTTACGGTGGAGCGGTTTGTGGAGATAGAAATTGAAAAAGGACGGCAAGCGTTTGTCATTTGCCCACTTATTGAAGAATCTGAAAATTTAGATGTCAAAGCGGCAACGGAAGAGTTTATTCGACTCGAACAACATATTTTTCCGCATCGGCGCATTGCTCTTTTGCATGGGAAAATGAGACCAGCAGAAAAAGAGCAAATTATGGCGGATTTTAAAGACAAAAAATACGACATTCTCGTTTCTACTTCCGTGGTGGAAGTAGGGGTAGATGTGCCGAATGCGACCATGATGATGATTGAGGGTGCCGAGCGGTTTGGTCTTTCTCAACTGCACCAATTTCGCGGACGAGTAGGAAGGGGAGAACACGCGTCCTATTGTTTTTTGTTCCCCACGGAAAAAGAGACGGTGCGATTAAAAGCAATGGAAAAAACGCAAAATGGATTTGAACTCGCGGAAATGGATATGCGCCTCCGGGGACCCGGGTCGGTGTACGGACTACGGCAAAGTGGTTTACCAGATTTAAAAATGGCGAGTTTAACAGATGGACGAAAAGTGGTAGAAACGCGCAAAGCAGCAGAAGAGTTTTTACAAAAATTTCCACTGGATGATTTTCCAGAACTGCAAAAAGAATTAGAAAACCGGGAGGAAGAAATGGTCCACGGGGGATAAAAAAAGATTTTATTACCGAGGAGGAAAACAACCTTTAAAAAAACATCTCTTGACTTGCAGGTACGAAAAACGACAGAATACACGGGCTATTTTTTGTATGCCCTGTGCTCAAAATCCGACTTCAACCAAAAGGACGAAAAAAAAGACCATTCTACCGTATTGTGGTCGCTGAAAGTTCTTTCCCTGTTCAGGGAAGATTTTTAGAAATTGTAGGACACTACAACCCTCTTGTAACTCCTAAAGAGGTAGTGTTTCAAAAAGAACGCGTTTTGCACTACCTGAAAAATGGTGCACAGCCTTCAGAAACAGTAGCGCGATTGGGGGCAAAAAACGGGATCACGGAGTTTGAGAAATATTTCTCTTCTCGCGTTATGAAGCCATCAAATGCGGAAATAGAAGCAAAGAAGAAAAAAGAGGAAGAAGAGGCGGCTGCAAAAGCAGCAGCAATAGCGGCGGCAGAGGCGAAGGAAAAAGAAAAGGCTGAAGCGGAAGCAAAAGCTCTTGCAGACGCAGCAGCAAAGGCAGAAGAGGAAGCAGCTCCGAAAGATTCAGAAGAAGCCCCATCTGCAGAGTAATTCCAGATCTTTTATATTTTGGGTATGCCTTCGGAAAAACAGTTTTTAGAATTCGTTCTCTCCTCTCTTTTGGATTCCCCAAAAGAGCTAGTAATTACTGAGACCAATGATACACTCGGAACTCTTTTTGAAATACAGGTGAACACAGAAGATATGGGGAAACTCATTGGAAAAGGAGGAAAAACGATTAAAGCCCTCCGAACACTGGTACGCATGGTCGGATCAAAGACCGAAAAAAGAGTAAACATTCGTATCGCTGAGCCGAACTTATAGTGTATGGTACCATCATTTTCCTCTGATTTGGCAATGAATACTTTTAATATTGTTGATCTTATTAATTTGGCAATTGCGCTCGCCATTATCGTCGCTATCGTGCTGTCGGTATACTACCTTTTTGTGGGGGGAATATCGTTTATTTTGTCAGGAGGACAGGAAGATAAAATAAAAGAAGCAGTCAATACTATTCGATACGCTATTATTGGTCTCGTAATGACCGTTTTGGCTGTCGTATTTTTGTATATTTTAGGGAATATTTTTGGAGTAAATGTGGCAGAAAAAATAAACCCCGACCGAATGCTAGAAATGGCACAAACGGTATATAACAGAGTAACTGCCACTCCGGGAGGCAGCGGAAGCTACTAAAATTCAATTCCTAGATTATTTCCCCCTCTTCTCTTTTTTTGTCGTATGAAACTCTCGCCCGATGGATCTCCTTTTTCTTTTTCCCTTGCTGTTTCCACTGGAACCATTGGGATAAATAATACCAAGGGGTCCCTTTTTTCTGTTTTTTTACAGGAACAAGCAGAAGATCAGGAAAAATATTTTCATATCCCAGGGGAGTATGAAAAAGCAGATATTGCTGCGTATCTTATCCATATGGGTGCAAAATACTTCTTGGGAAAACTTTACGCCGAAGAAGTGCATATTGCGTTTTTTTCTTCCGAAGGAGCGACGCTTCCCGAAAATGTGGATGAAGTATTTGGAGAGGTAGATATTTTAGTTTTTGAAAAATCTCCAGAAGGGATTTCAGATTCGGAAGCGAAAAAAATGTTGGAAAAAATTGATCCCCGGATTGTGGTTTTTTCAAAAGACTCTCTCGATTTTGCAAAAAAGAGTGGATTTGTGGTAGAAGCAGTAGAAACGCTCAGCTTTACACGAGTTTCACTTCCCATGGAAAAAACAGAGTTTTATGTGATGGGGTAAGGATTTTGTCCGCGTAGTTCAACGGATAGAACACCTCCCTCCTAAGGAGGAAATACAGGTTCGATTCCTGTCGTGGATACCAGTTTTTCACTCTTCCACCGTTGTATCCCATTGTTCTGCGCATTTGCTCAGGTCTGGAACAAATTTTTTGGTAATGTTGGTGTCTCGTTTACACACCCGCATATTTTTGAGGTGTTCTGGTTTTTTCGGCTTTTCTCCTCGTAAATCCAAGGCTTCTAAAATTTTTGCAAAAATCTTCCCTGCCCCGTCTACTCCACTTACTTCCTCCATTTTGGAATTGTCTATATTCCCGGTCCACACCACAATAATGAGGTCGTCAGAAATTCCTAATGTCCAGTTATCTCTAAAATTGGCACTCGTTCCGGTTTTAATAGAGAAATTGCGTCCCGTGTTAAAAATCCCACTATAGGTAAAAACCCGTTGCCGAAGCGCATCACTATTGAGGGCGCTGAGAATCCAAAATAAAGCCGTTTCTAACCGTACAGAAGGGGGAATTGCTGCAACCAGAGGATTTTTGATCATGGTAGAATACGGCAAAACCCGTTCTCCATGATGTACAAAAATACTGGCAACCGAAGCGAGGTTTAAAACCGACACTTCTGCCGTTCCCAATGCGAGGGAAAGTCCATAATGCTCCGCCGGAAACGGGAATGAGAACCCGAGACTGGTGAGAAAATTATAAAATGGAGCAACTCCCACGCGGTCTAACACTTTTACCGCTGAAATATTAGCGGAATTAGCAAGCGCTTCTTCCAGGGCTATTTTCCCAAATTCTTCCCCTTTAAAATTTTGCGGAATATATTTGGTTCCATCAGGAAGCGGAAACTCCGTTTTTTTATCTTCCACAATATCCCGAGGGTGGGCAGAAGTAGTCAGGAAGAGGAAAAGATAGAGAAAGGGTTTTATGGTAGAGGATATGGGGCGGGGAAGGAGTACGGTATTTATTTTCCCCACATTTTTGTCTTCCGGTCTCGTAGTTCCCACCATCGTCCGAATCGCCCCTGTTTTGGCATCGAGAATAATTACTCCCGCATCATGCACGGCATTGGCTCGAAGCCGAACCAACTCATCCAGTACAATTTTTTCTGTTGTTTCTTGCCAATGTTTATCCAGAGTGGTGAAGACTTCTTGTCCCCCTTTCTCTATGGCGATCCCCTGTTTTTTCATCTCATCTTGGCTATATTCTAAAAATGGACGCAAAAGCACCGGAAAATCGACCAACTCCTTATCGGGGAGAATAAAATCTTCCTTTGCATACGCAGCAATACGGTCTAAAGGAAGTAACTGTTTTTCCTCGGCAATGCGTAAAAAATACGGTTTGTATTTTCCAAAATTTTTCGCCAGAGATTCTCCTTCTTGAGGACGAGAAAGAAGCGTCACCAAAAAGCATTTTTCTAAAAAATTCAGGTCTGCAAATTGTTTTTTAAAATACACTTGAGAGGCCGCTTTAACACCATAAGAGCCGCGTCCAAAATAGGCAAAACTCAGGTATTCTTCCAAAATTTTTTCCTTTGGAGTGGTAAAAGAAAGCGTTCCCGCCAACACGGCTTCTCTCCCCTTTTGCCAAAGGGTTCGGGGACTTTCCCGAAAATATTTATTTTTTATCCACTGCTCGGTAATGGTGGAACCTCCTCTGCTCCCGTTTCCACGGATATATTGCCACAGGAGATATACTTTTTTGGAAAATTCCACTCCCCCATTGGTCCCAAAATTTTCATCTTCTTTGGAAATAAGGAGGGTAAGAAATGTGGGATCTATTTCCGCGTATGCAATGGGCTCTTGGGCGGCAAGATCGTCTTTGGGGACCGTCCAGAGGAGAACACCATTTTTATCGTAAAAATGACTATTGGGGAGCGCAAAAGAAGGAACAGGGGTAAAAAAGAGCGGACTAAAAACCCACACAAAAAATAAGAGTACGGCAAAAAAAAGGGCAAGAAGGAAGAGGGGTTTAGGGCGGAGATTTTTCAGGAAGAAGGGAATGCGCATGATGGAGATATTGGTTAAAAGAAGGGGTTATTCCACAATAAAATCATAAATATTTTTTGTGAGATCTTGAGCCTTTTTGGAAAGATCTTCCCAATTATCCATATCTTTTAACGCCATATCACAAAAATAATGCTTATCCGAGATAGTACCGGACTTTCCCTTGAATGTTTTTAAATCAAACTCTTGTTTTATGGTAGCAAGCTTCTTATCTATATATTTCCCTAAGTATTGGTCTGAATTTTGATAATCACTTTCAAGGGAATCTGGGAAGATTTTAGTTTCAAGCTGTTGGAGTAATTCGGGGCATTTATCCTTTTTATTTGTTTTGCTGTAGTAATTTACAATAGCATTTCTAATATTCTTAGGATTAAGAAGGTTTTCTATTTCTCTTACGGGGATTGTCTCTAACTTTGCCCCTTCTCCTTCCAGCTTCGTTTTCAATTCTTTATTTTTTCCATTGTCGTTGTCGGAAATAATAATCCCCTTTCCACAAAGTCTTTCCCTACCTGTTGGATTGAAATTCGTCAAATTTGCGCCACCATAATGAATAAATGAGAAATCTATGTCTTCGGAAATTCTTTTTTCCCCTTCTGAAAGGTTTTTACTATGGAGTTCTAAAAATCTTGATAAGTATTTTTCATCGGTGATACCTTCCACCCAAATGGTTTTATTTGCTAAAAAAACAGAAGAGTTTTGCACTCCCAGCTCTTCTAAGAGACTATTTTCTCCAGATTTTTTTTCTTCCACGATAAACTGTCCCGTAGTCTCTTTTTCTCGAAATTGGTACACAGAAATATCGTCTTCCCCAATGCTTAAGTCTAAAAGGTGGTTTGAGTGAGTGGTAAGGAAAATTTGATGCCCCCTTTTTTGAGATTCATCTTGTAGGACATTTAAGAGCTTTCTTTGCATTCCAGGGTGTAAATTCTGTTCTGGTTCTTCTATGCAAATTAACGCTCTTTCGTATTTAAAAAGAGGAAAAGTCAAAATAATCATGCTTTGAATTCCATCCCCCAGATCATATATTTTTCTATCAACGGTATCTCCAATGTTTACATGTAAGCAATTCCAATTTTCGCTAGTCTCCACCGATTCTTTAATAGGGGTTAGAGTAACAGATTTTCCATTAAAAAAATTCTTACTTAAAAACTCTTCAAATTCTTTTATTTTTTGCCTTTCTTTTGCCTTCCCCAAAAGCATTTGTTGTATTTCTTCATACAAATTTTGTCCTGTAAAAATTTCTCCTGGAGATCCATACTGTGATGCTACAACACTAATAAAAAGCAATTGGACATTAAATATTTGATCAATAGAAAAGTGATTATTAAGATGGCCAAAATCACTAGGTACAACCTTATTCCTTATAGAAGGAGGGAGAGCATTAAAATAAGGGAAAAATGATGTTAAACTTCTTAAAATAGGGATATAAACTTTATTACTATGGTTAATGATATAATTTTCAATACCTCTACTTTTTATAGTTTCTAGTATATCGATAACAATATTTAAGGATGGTATATTTTTATTTAGACTCTGTTTAATTGATTGGAGATTATGAACACTATTATATATTAAACTCTGGAGATTATTAGAATATAACCCTTTTTTCGTTATACACTTTTGAATATCTTCAAGATTATTTTTTAACGGAAGGTTAATTCTTGATCTAGTATCAGTATCATTAAGAATGATAGGAATATGCTCGAATAAACCATTGATATTTAATTTGTTTCTATATTTTTCATCATACATTTCTTCATTTATTTTATACTGCAAAGGATTTGTTTTTAATATTTCCCGCATCATTCTACTCTTTCCTGAATTATTTGCTCCTACAAAAATGTTAATTCGAGAGAGATTATCCAAAACTTCCAAAGGTTCTTCTTCCGAATCAAAATAATCACTACTTGGGAATTTTATGGCTTTCATAAAGGGATACCCTGCTTCTCCTTCGTTTAGTGCGGTCATAATTATAATTAAAAGCGAAAACCCGTAATCCACTTTAAATTTGCGCGCTAAGCGGTATTTTTGCAAGTAGAGTATGGTAGGGTAGTTTTGTGTCGAGCATGACTTATAATCCACTCTGTTTCGTGTTCCCCAATACTTCCGAAAAATATGTTGTACAGATAGACACCCCCCTTAATAAAAAACTTTTATTCCCAATTCCGTTCCGGTCCTACACTTCCTTTGGCATATATTTCCAACGGTACCGTATGCCATTTTTTGAGTATGGGAGTAATAAACGCCCAGGAAGCCGAGATTTCGTCCGTACTCGCAAAAAGCGTTTGATCCCCTGCAATACAATCAAAGAGTACTTTTTCATAGGCATCTACGCGCATTCCTTGTTCTTTTCCTAGCGAATAATCAAACGACAAATCTTGAGGAATAACGCCCGAAACCATACCCGGTTTTTTAGACCAAAACCGTACCGTTATTTGCTCTTTTGGCTGAATGCTCAATGTAATGGTGTTTTGGTGCTCACTGCCGTCATGTTCTTCGAGGCAAAAGCAAGGATGAGCACCTTTAAACGAAATGGTAATTTCCACTTTTTTGTCTTTCACCGCTTTTCCGCTTTCGATATAAAACGGAACCCCTTCCCATCGCTCGTTATCCACAAAAGTCTTCATCTTAAAATAGGTCTCCGTTTCGGAAGTAGACTGTACGGTTACGCCATCGGCAAATCCTTCATACTGCCCGCGAATAATGCAATTTTCTAAGTCCTGCTCATCCGCCAATTTGAGGTTTTGCATCACCTTTACCCGTGCGTGCCGAATGGCATCGGCATTTATTTCCCCTGGATGGTCCATGGCCACCAACGCCAACATTTGCAAGATATGGTTTTGTCCCACATCGCGCAGCGCGCCAATGTCGTCATAAAACAAGCCTCGGGATGCAATATCAATATCTTCCCACAGTTTTATTTCCACTTTTTCTACAAAATTTTTGTTCCAGACTGGCTCAAAAAGCGTGTTAGAAAACCGAAAAGTAAGAATATCCTGAATAGTTTCCTTTGCGAGGTAATGGTCTATTCGGAAAATTTGTTTTTCCCGAAAGAGATTCCCGAGGAGTTGGTCTAGTTCTTGTGCCGTTTCCAGGTCTCTTCCAAAGGGTTTTTCTACCAAGATACGGGTCCAGCCCAGTTTCCCACTGCACGGAATAGTGAGATCAGACTCTGAGAGATTTTGGAAAATAACCTTATACGAAGTAGGGGGAACGGCTAGATAAAAGAGCTTATTCATGCAGATTCCCACCGTATTATCAATTTCTAAAAGAAGTTTTGAAAGCGCTTCATACGAAGTCGTATCTTCAAAAGTTCCGTATTGGTGATAAAACAACCCCGTAAATTCTTCTATTTTTTCCAGATCTGCCTCTGGATCTTTTTCTAAAAGAATTTCTTTCACAAACTCCTGAAATGCACTTTCGGAGTACTGGTGACGAGAAAACCCGACCACGCGAAATGCACTGGGGAGGTAATCTTTGCAATACATATGAAACAGCGACGACAGCAGTTTTTTTCGGCTGAGGTCGCCCGTAACCCCAAAAATAATAAGTGTGGTGGGGAAATTAAATTTTTGGAAGAGCATGGGAAGGGGGAAGAGAATTAAGAATTAAGAATGAGGAATGAGGAATGTTCCGTCATTGCGAGTTCGTGAAGCAATCTAAATTAAAAATGACAAATAGTGGAGAAACGGTAGGCGAGTATTGCTATACGCCTTTTTGGAATACAGGGCGGGGCTTTTCACTGCCAAAATGTAGGGTTTTGTGAGACGCTTCCTATTTTCCGCCTTCATTTGATTTTTTGCAAAAAATGGGTAAATTTTATTTCCTGTGCTGGGAGGAAAACAAAGAATTTTCGTCATTGCGAGGCATTTATGCCGAAGCAATCCATCACATTCTTGTGTTGGGCATGACTCATCAGTCGCGATCTTTTGTTTGGCAATTTTCAAAATTCTAAATTCTCTTTTCTCTCGGGTTTGGGGGAATTTGTAATCCCAACCATTCATTTCGCCATTCCTATTTTTTACCACCGGCACGGCATGGGGTTTTGTGTTTTGGTTATTTGTAAATATCTCCCCGTGAGTCCCCGTCATACACATAAATCAAAATCTGATCATCAATAATTTCATACAAAAATCGGTACTTCCCAATGCGCAGGCGATAGTGGTTTTTCTCTCCCATAAGCAGTTTTATGTCACAGGTGTTAAAAAACGGACTTTCTGCAATTTTTTCAAAATGTTTAAAAAAACGAGGGACTACCTCGGGGTGTCTTTGTAAAAATTTATCAACCGTTTTGTGAGTTTTAATGCGGTATTTCATGAATTTAGAAGGCATATTTTTCTTTCATTTCCTCCCAAGATACAATATTTACCCCGTTCTCCAAATCTTTTCGCGCTTTTTTCCATGCTCTTTTATTTGCTTCGGTAAATTCCGTATCCGCTAAAGAAGGGAGAATCCCAAGAGAGAGCGTATTTTCGGCGTACGCATTCATACAAAAATTAAGGAGGGCTTTTATAGTAATGCCCTCACTTTTTGCGCGTTTCCACGCTTTTTCCTTTACTGCCGCGTTGGCAACCGTAAAGCTCACTTGGGTACTCATAAAAAAGTTAAAAAACTAGTTTTATAATAGTTAAAAAATATATCTTTTTCAAGTTTTTTAGACTTTTTCACCCCTACAACAGTTTCCTCGTTTCCTCTTTGTAATCCTCCACATTAGGCTGATCAAAGGCATTTACGCCCATGGCTTTCGCCAAATACATCATCTCCATCATTTGGAGCTGAAGGTATTGTCCCAGCGTTTCTTCGCTTATTTCAGGCAATAATATTTCTGCAAATGGGAGCTCATTTTTTTGGTATGCTGCTTTTACGCCGCCATAAATAGCCATCATAATGTCCTCTAAATTTTTTCCCGCAATATTTTTTACCAGTTCTGGAAAAACGCGTTCCTCTGGAATAGAAATTTTTTGATCAGGAGAGGCATACACAAAACAGGTAAATTTGTCCCGTGGTCCACCAAAATATAACTGCGCCATAGAATGGAGATCCGTGGATCCAATGGAAACAATGGGCGTAATTCCGGCGTGGACCACATTGCCATGAATATCGTGTTCTTTCCCAATACTTTCTCCCATGAGCTGACGATACCATTTCCCTGCCATTTCTAGTTCTGGATTAAAAAAGAAATTATTGGTGATGCAAATGTCGTGTGCATAATAGAAATATTTGATTGCAGTGCTCACGAGCGCTGGATTTTCCTTTTCTGATAAACATTTTTCTCGCATCGCTTTTGCGCCTGCTAAAAGTGCAGAAGTGTTGATTCCCGCAAGAGAAAGCGGAAATAGCCCTACGGCGGAAAAAACAGAATATCGTCCTCCTACTTTTTTTGGCAAAAAGAGTGTCGCAAATCCTTTCTCCTCCGCCATTTTATGGAGCAGAGAATTTTCGTCGGTCGTTACCACAACTCTCTCATCAACGGATTCAAATCGGTTTTTCAGGAGCGAATAAAGAATTTCAAAAAGCGCAATGGTTTCGGTGGTAGAACCCGATTTACTAATGACATTTATACAGATTTCGTTGGCATTCTTGATCTTTTGGCTTAAAATGGTTTGGAGATTTGTTACGAGAGCAGTGGAAACGGTATCAATAAAAATTATCTTCGGCATTGCTGAATCTGTCAGTTCGCTATAAGCTCCTTGCAGAGCGTTATAAATGGCATAAGTCCCCAAATTAGACCCTCCTATTCCGACAACAAAAATATATTTGAGCGCTGGATTTTTCTTTTGGGCTACCATATCCGCTACTGTTTGGTGCATTTCCATGTCATCGCAAAGATTAATGGAAGCTTCGTCGGATTCATATCCGCCGGTTTGGACCACTGCTCGCAAATGAGTCGTGTATTCATCCAAAGCGTGAATAGACTCCAAAAGAGTTTTTTCTTCTATCCGGGCGTTTTGATAATGGAAAGAAAGAGATTTCATAGAGAAAAATTTAAAGTTTTAAACAGCGCCCAACAAAGTATTCCAATCTTTCGTAAACCGCACTAATCCGCTATCGGTCAGCGGATGTTGAATATTTACAGATCTGAAATCTCCAGAAAGGTCAATTTCTTGGTATGCAATAGGCACAAATCCTTCTGTTTCGTGAAAAATGGGTGATTCTGGGATGGGCATTCCTACGTCTTTCCACTGTTTTAAAACGCCCAAAGGAGCGGTAATAATATCTACTTCCGCAGAAAGTGCTTGTAAAAAATGTTCAAGATCCCGAATACTGGCCGCCAAGACCTGCACGGTACTATTTTGGGAGTGGTACATTTTTAAAATATTCTGGATCAAGTCCATATCGTTTTGCCCTTTGTCGTGAATGCGTCCCAAAAAAGGAGATACAAAAACAGCACCTAGGTTTGCGCCTCTGGTAGCCATTGCCACTGCTGCCGCTTGTTCTTGAGAAAAACAGAGCGTCATGTTTACCCGCATCCCTTCGTGTATCAATTTTTCCGCTGCCATTAAACCAGCAGGGATAATGGGGTATTTGACATGGGTATGATCCGCCCACGAAAACATTTCTTTCCCCACGGTATACATTTCTTCCGCCGTTGCCGTTTCATCTGCCGGAACTTCTACCGAAACAGATTTTCCCGGAAGAAGAGAGGAAATCTCCACAATAATATCATGGTAGAGCGCGAGCGCGCTTTCTCTTGAAAATGTTTTGCCCGCTCTAATCGCTTCTTTTATCGTAGGACTGGTGGCAATAAGCGACGGATTCGTGGTTTGACCATCTAAAAAACCGAGCATTTCTAACGCTTCTCGGGTTTCTTGAGGATCTCCACTGTCCAAAAATATTTGAGTTTTTAAATGCTGTGGTCGCATAAGAAGAGGAGAAAAAGGAGGCTGTAAACTGGTGGTTTTAAAAAATTTTACCAAAGAATCCTTCCTCCTCCTGCACTGGAACTTTCACATCCTCTGCTATTTTCCTCAGTGCTTTTTCTTCTGTACTGGAGAGTTTTTCTGGAATATCCACCACAATATGAATGAGGTGATCCCCCACGGAAGAGCTGTTTACCTTTGGCATTCCTTTGTTTTTCAGGCGAAGAATTTTTCCATTTGGGGTTCCCCCGGGGATTCGGATTTTTTCCTCCCCATGGACTGTTTTTATGCTTATTTCCGCCCCTAAAATGGCCTGCAAATAATGGAGATGAAGAGTGGTATGGATATCATCTCCTTCTCTCGTAAATTCCCGAGACTGCCCTACATGAACCCGAATCAGGAGATCACCGGCAGGAGTCCCATTTTCTCCCACCGCTCCTTTGCCAGAAATTCTTAGCAGCGCTTCGTGAAAAACTCCGGCAGGAATATTAACCGTAATATTTTTTTTCATCCGTTTGCGTCCGGATCCTCCACAGGCACTGCAGGGCTTTTCGGGGATTTGCCCTTCTCCATTACAATCAGAACATACGGCAGAAGTTTGGATAATTCCAAAAGGGGTTCTTTGCCTTTTCGTTACCCCCCCTGTTCCATGGCAAGTGGCACACGATCGGTATGCAGATCCCTTTTCTATTCCATGGCCGCTACATTTCTCACAGGTTTCAAAGGTCTCCACTTCTATTTCTTTTTTTACCCCCGTCACGCTTTCTCCAAAAGAAATAGTCACATAGGTCTGAATATCTTCTCCTCGTTGAGGACGACTTTTCCGTCTGCTTCCGCCTCCAAATTGCCCTCCGCCACCAAAAAAACTTTCAAAAATATCGTCAAAACCGCCAGCTCCTCCCCCAAAGCCACTAAAGCCTTCAAATCCTCCTCCAAAACCACCACCAAAACCTTCTCCTGAGCCTCCAACGCTTCCAAATTGGTCGTACTGTGTCCGTTTTTTGGGATCAGAGAGCACTTCATACGCCTGCTGAATTTCCTTAAATTTCTCCGTAGCGTCGGCATCTTTGTTTACATCTGGATGGTATTTGGCAGCAAGCTTTCGGTATGCGCGTTTAATCTCCATTTCTGGAGCTCCTTTTTCCAAACCGAGTACTTCATAGAGGTCTTTCATAGACAAAAAATCAAAAATGAGCGATGAGCATTATAGAGCGCGGGGATGGAGAAAGCAAAAGGGAAAAAAGCCCAATTGGTCTTTTATAAAGCGGAGCAGTATACTTTTTGCGTATTTTTAAAGAATAGTATGGACATGGCAATTGTATTTTTATCCGCATTGGGAATTTCACTGCTCCTCAATATTCTCCTGAAGAAACTGCATATTGAGGTTATTTTAGGATATATTTTTACGGGAGTCATGATTGCCAGCATTTTTCAATTTCAGTATGAGGGGAGTCAAGGAAAGTCACTCCAAACCTTTGCCGAACTCGGAATTGCACTCCTCATGTTTACTATTGGGCTCGAGTTTTCTGGAGACAAAATTCATGACATGCGCAAAGAAGTGTTGGTATATGGGAGCGCACAGGTGCTGCTTACCGCTGCTCTTTTTTTTGGGATAGCCTTTTGGGGATTTGGCATTGAACCGCTTTCTTCTCTTATTATTGGGTTTGGATTTTCGTTTTCTTCCACAGCTATTGTGCTCAAACTCCTCAACAGCAACAAATCCCTCCATAAAATGTACGGAAAAAATTCGCTGGGGATTCTCCTGTTCCAAGACATTGCCGTTATCCCGTTAATGGTAATGATTCCGTTATTAGGAGACCCAGGAGTAATGGGCTGGAGCGTTATTTGGAACACCGGGCTGAACATTCTGGCGCTTTCGTTCCTCTTTTTTGTAGGGGGAAAATACCTCATCACTCCATTGTTTCGGATGGTAACGGAAACCAAATCGGACGAAATTTTTGTAGCGGCGGTTATTTTTCTCGTTTTGGGATCGGCAGAACTCGCCCATTTTTTTGAATTTTCCTATTCTTTGGGGGCGTTTATTGCCGGACTCATTCTCTCTAAAACCCCTTTTAAATACCAAATTGAAGCAGACCTTATCCCTTTTCGGGACCTCCTCCTGGGAATTTTTTTCCTCACCGTTGGGATGCAGCTTTCCATTTCGTCTCTGGTAGAAAATATTGGAACGGTTCTCCTTCTCCTTACCGGCGTTATTTTTATAAAAATCCTCGTTGTTTTTTGCATTATTCGGGTCGAGTACCGGCATCAAATATCAGTAAAAACGGCTATTACTCTGGCGCAGGTGGGAGAATTCTCGTTCGTCGTTTTTCAACTCGCCCAAGAGCACAACCTTTTTGTAGACGAAAAAATAGGATCTCTTCTCCTGAGTGTTATTGTTCTCTCCATGCTGGTAACTCCCATTATTTTTCAAAATCTCCAAGGAATTGCCAATTTTGGATTCCCACATGAAGAGGATTTAGATATTGCCCTCAAAAACATACTCCTAAAAAACCATATTATTGTTTGTGGCTACGGAGCTCTGGGGCAAAATATTATTGGAGAATTAGAAAAGCAAAAAATCCGCTATGTTGGCCTTGAAAAAGACCATACTCTGGTGCAACTCGCACATAAAAATAACCACCAAGTCGTAATGGGGAATTCCGCACAAAAAAATATTCTCAAAAAATTAGGAATAGAAGAGGCTCGCATTGTAATTATCGCTATTCCGAATGAAGAAAAAATGATGCGTATTCTCCACACCATCCGATCTCTTTCTCTTACTGTTCCTGTTATTGCTCGGGCACTTAAACCCCACCAAAGAGCATTTTTAGAAGAAATGGGAAATGTACACATTATTGATGAGTTGCGGGAGAGCACCGATTCGGTTCTCAGGTTTTTACGAAATCCCCCTACGGCGCATCAGGGGCTGTAAAGAATAAGCTCTTTCTCCTTGCTAAAGGTATGGAATGAGCGGAGGGTTAAGGGGGTATCAGAAAAAAACCTTTTATCCCCTTCTTATGAAAATTTTAAAAAACCTTTTGGTGGGTGTTTTTGCTGTTACCATCGGACTGAGTATTTCCCATTTTTCAGAAGTGTTTGCAGCACCTCCATCCGTCGGGATAGCCAGTACCTATAGTGTTCTCAGTAGTACTTATACCAACACAGCGGTCGGCACCACCCTTAATGGAGACATGGGATATACCACCGGACCGGCTTTTATTCCCACTATAAATGGCGCAACGCACATAGGAGATGGGGTGTATAATCAAGCGGGAACAGATCAAGGAAGTTCATTATCAGCACTCTCTCTTCAGGGATGTACCTTTAGTTTTGCGGCGGGCGCAATAGATTTATCAAGCGATACGACTCATGGACCCATTGGAGTATATACTCCAGGGGTATATTGCAGTGTGGGAGCCATGAATATTGGAGGACCGATTACTTTTAATGGATCTGGAGCTTACCTTTTTAGAAGCCTTGGAGCCCTCACTTCCACCGTAGGATCCAGTATTTCCATTTTAGGAGGAGCTTCAGAATGTGATATTTTTTGGACTCCTACTCAAGCCGCAACACTGGCTGCCAATACCGTTTTTAAAGGCAGTATTATTGCTCCAGCCGGAATTACTATAGGCGCCAATACGACTTGGATCGGAAGGGCTTTGGCATTTGGAGGAACCGTTACCACCGACGCAAATACCATTACGGTTCCTACTTGTACCCTGGCAGCACCCACTCTGCGAGTCATAAAAATCGTCATCAATAATAACGGCGGAACAAAAACCGTGAATGATTTTCCGCTCTTTGTAAATGGAGTTGCCGTTATTTCTGGTGCAATAACCTCTTTCCCGGCGAGTGTTACTCCCTACGCCGTTACCGAACCCACCAATGCACAATACACGCAGACATTTTCTGGAGATTGTAATGTCAGTGGGAATGTCACCCTTTCATCTGGAAATATAAAAACCTGCACCATTACTAATGATGATATTCCCGTTTCATCTCCTGGAGGCGGTGGTGGTGGAGTAATGGGAGGAGGAAACGGGGTGAGTTTCCCAACGATCACTCCCACTGCTACGCCCACTCCCAGTGCTACACCCATTGCTACTCCGATCCCTATTGTCTCCAGTCCTACACCTATTACTTCTCCATCCCCCACTGCAACGCCTTTTTCTTCTCCCTCTCCTACACCACTTGTTCCCAGTGTGGTCACTCCCGATCCTACCCCTACGCCTTCTCCCACCCCTGTTC
>Ga0194063_10001157_pt1 | contig 17656 bp, 24 predicted proteins | sample SepL3720m_MetaG_FD_155459 | JGI IMG/M metagenome (GOLD analysis project Ga0194063, IMG submission 155459) | Anoxic zone freshwater microbial communities from boreal shield lake in IISD Experimental Lakes Area, Ontario, Canada - Sep2016-L373-20m | ecosystem: Environmental > Aquatic > Freshwater... | reverse complement strand
GTCTTAATTTTATATATTAAAATCGTGATCACACTCTTAGTTTTACATATATGCAAAAATTTGTCAACTTTGCCCTAGCACTTTTCTCTAACACTCTGCGACAGCCTTTAACAGAGACAGCGCTTAATCTAATAAAAACTGCCCAGTTTCGCTGGACAGTTTTTACTTTTTTTGTTTATTTTTTATTTCTTTTCCTTCTTCGCTGGCTTTTCTGGCTTATGAGTAGGGAGAGTGATTTCATTCGCTACGTCAGTCTTTTTAAATGGGAAACCTATAAATTCCATATATGCTTCAGTGAGTTTCTTATCTTTTGATGAAGTGACGACAGTGATGCTCATTCCGAAAACATCCTTTAGATCTTCATCTGAAGTTTCAGGGAAAATAGTGTGCTCTTTAATACCGAGAGTGTAGTTACCCATCGCGTCTATAGACTTTCTAGGAATTCCGCGGAAGTCTTTAGTTCTAGGAAGAGCGATATTAATTAATCTGTCTAGGAAATCAAACATTCTTCCTCCACGAAGAGTAATCATATATCCGACAGGCTCTCCTTCACGGACCTTAAATGAAGCGATGGACTTTTTAGAAACGCGAGTAGAAGGTCTTTGGCCTGTGATTTTAGCTAATCTATCAGCGATCAATTCTACCTTTTTCTTATCCTTAGTAGAGCCGATTCCTGAGCTTATAATCACCTTCTCTACGACAGGAGTCTGCATCGGATTTGTTAATCCGAACTTTTCCTTAAGTGCTACGTATGCTTCTGTCTGCTTTTGTTTTATTGTTTTCATGGTTTTTGTGGAGTGAAGCTAAACTTTTACTTTGCCTTTGGCGCTACGTTCGAAACATTAATAGGCAAAGTCTTTTCAACTATCTGACCTTTGCTATCTTTCTTTTTAGAACGCTGGTGGCGCTTAACGACATTCACTCCTTCAACGATAATTTTATTTAGTTTAGGGAATGCCTTAATAACCTTTCCGGACTTTCCTTTGTCCTTTCCAGTTAAAACTATTACTTCTTGGTCTTTCTTTACGTGCATGATATTTAAATTATATATATTTTCGATTCTAGGCTTAAACGATTTCAGGAGCTTTTGAAGCGATAGTCTGAAAGCCCTTTTCCTGAATTTCACGAGGGATAGGACCGAATATGCGTCCAGCGATAGGCTCTTTCTTTCCCTTATCTAGTATTACTACTGCATTTTCGTCAAAGCGAATGTATGAACCATCCCTTCGGCGATACGCTTTAACCTGGCGAATAACTACAGCTAGAAGAACGTCTTTCTTCTTAACCTGTTTTCTCGGTTCAGCCTTCTGTACTGATAGGACGACTAGGTCGCCTAATTCAGCGTAACGCTTTTTAGAAGCGCCAAGGACTTTGAAAATGCGGCCTATCTTTGCTCCGCAGTTATCAGATATTCTGACTATTGTACGTGGCTGTATCATATAATTTAAGCAATTTTAAAATGTTTTGTCTTTGAAATCGGTGCGCATTCTGCTATGACGACTTTATCTCCGATCTTCTTAGTATTTCCAGCATCATGAACTTTATAACGCTTTCTAAGATTTAGGAATTTCTGATATTTAGAATTCTTAACATAGCGCTCTACGAGTACTACGCAAGTATCCTTCATCTTATCCGAAACCACGACTCCGCTTAGAGTACGTACCTTTTTTACTATATTATTTTTTTCAGTTTCTTTCGTCATTTTATTATTTTGATTTTTGATTCTCTTTATACTCGGCTGATTACCTTTGTCTTAACACTTATCTTCGCTCCGGCTTTCATTAAAGCGTCTAGTGCGACTTCTGGTTCTACTCCGTCTATTTCAAATAGAACGCGTCCAGGCTTCACTTCGCAAACGAAGCCGACGGGGTCTCCCTTTCCCTTTCCCATCTTCACTTCTGCAGGCTTCTGAGTAAAAGGTCTGTCAGGGAAAATACGAACCCAAACTTTTCCTGTTTTTGAAGCGTAACGAGAAACTACTTTTCGAGCAGCTTCTATTTCATTTGAAGTCAGTCTTCCGTAAGTGATAGCTTTCAAACCGAAAGAACCGAAAGCCACTGTAGTTCCGCGGGTTTCCACGGACTTAGCCTCTTTCTTAGCATTCTTACGCTTTGTATGCCACTTTCTAAATTTTACTTTCTTTGGGAATAACATGTTAGTAGTTTATCGTTATGGTGATTATACTGCCTTCTTAGCTGTAGTATTAGCTTCTTTGCTAAATACATCGCCTTTATAAATCCAAACCTTAATACCTAGGTCTCCGTAGGTCATATGTGCGCGCTCACGTGCAAAGTCAATATCCGCTCTGAATGTCTGAAGAGGAATTCTTCCCTTCTTCAAGTCTTCTGAACGAGCAATGTCTGTACCACCGAGACGTCCGGAAATCTTTATCTTTACTCCCTGAACATCACGATTAGCCATAACCTTTTCGATCATCTGCTTCATAACACGGCGGAATGGTAGGCGCTTTTCTAATCCTTCAGCGATCATCATGCCGACGACAGTAGCATTCGATTCAGGATTTTTAACTTCCTCTATGTCAAGCTTTAGATCCTGTCCTGGAATTCTTAGTTTTTTGCCATCTAGGAGTTTAACGATTTTCTCACGGAGCTTTATAACACCTTCACCGTTTCTTCCGATAATCATTCCTGGGCGAGCTGTTTTAATGACGATTCTTAGAATTTTAGGAGTTCTTTCGATTTCTATACCAGCCAGAAGATATGGGCGAAGCTCTACTGCTAAATATTCACGAAGAGCTATATCTCCCTTTAGATAATCTCTATACTGTTTATTCAAACCGAACCAGCGGCTTCGCCAGTCGCGAATGATTCCAAGTCTATGTGAATATGGGTGTACTGAGTGTGACATATTATTTATTTTTTGACTTTTTATCTACGTTTTTTTCTGCGACTTCCTTCGGTGCTAAAACGATAGTGATATGGCTAGTGCGCTTATTAATTCGTGAACCAGAGCCACGGGCGCGAGGCATCATTCTCTTAAGAGTAACGCCGACATCCACTCTGAAATCCTTTATGAAAAGTGTATTAACGTCTAGGCTATGATTATTCTTCGCATTAGCTACGGCTGATTTCAAAAGGTCCAAAAGTTCCTTAGAAGCGCGCTTAGCAGTATATTCTAAAGTAGAGATAGCTTCTGCTACTCCCTTTCCTTTTACGAGGCTAGCCACTAGGCGAACCTTTCTAGGAGACTGACGATAATTTTTAAGTGATGCTGTAATCATATTATTTATTTCTTAGCCGGAGCCTCTGCTGTAGCGCCCTTCGCTGCCTTAGCTGCTGCTATTTCGGATTCCTTTGCCTTTATTTCTAGCTCCTTCTGCATCTTTCCTCCGTGTCTGACGAATTTACGAGTAGGAGAAAATTCACCGAGGCGGTGTCCCACCATGTCTTCAGTGACTAGGACGTCTAAATGCTGACGACCATTGTATACACCAAAAGTAAATCCGACCATTTCAGGTGAGATCATACTTCTTCTGTACCAAGTCTTAATAACGCCAGTTTCAAGTGGCTTTTTACCTGCGATTTTTGCCAAAAGTCTTTCTTCAACCCATGGCCCTTTCTTTAGTGATCTTGTCATTTTTTAAGCGTATAAATAAACAAGCTCTCCATAGAGCTTCCCTTCGCTTATAAGCAAACGGGGTGTTTTAAAGTGAACGCTTCGTATACTACAGCAAAGCGCAAAAATATGCAAATATTTACAAAAACACCCGCTGTTTGGCGAGTGTTTTTGCTTTTTTATCTTTAGAGATTCTTGAAAAATTACTTTTCTCCCTTTTTGCTCTTTCCGACTTTTCGGCGAGAGACGATGAATGGATTTGAGTATTTCTTTGGAGTGCGTGTCTTCTGACCCTTTCCTGATGGCTTACCCCACATAGTCTTAGCACGACGAAGACCTCTTCCCTGACGCTGTTCTCCTCCACCGTATGGATGGTCTACTGGGTTCATTACGGAACCACGAACAGTAGGACGGATACCGAGCCATCTAGAACGTCCAGCCTTACCGATATTCACTAGGCGATTTTCATCATTTGAAAGTGTACCGATACATGCCCATGCAGTCTCAGGAACTTTTCTGATTTCTGTAGACGGCATTTTAATATGAGCATATCCAGCGTCTATAGCTACTACCTGAGCAAAGGAACCCGCGCTTCTTATAAGCTTAGCACCTTCTCCAGGCTTCACTTCTAGGTTATAGATAAATGTACCGACTGGAATGTTCTTTAACTGAAGACGATTTCCATTTGTAATAGGAGCCTTTTCAGAAACTATGAATGTATCTCCGACCTTCATTCCCTTTGGAGCTACTACATATCTCTTTTCACCGTCTTTATAAGTAACTAGACAAATGAAAGCAGTTCTATTCGGATCATATTCTACTGTGTTTACAGTAGCTGGAATATCATGTTTATTATAGACAAAGTCTATTTCTCTGTAGAGACGCTTATGTCCTCCACCCTTATGGCGCGTAGTTAAACGGCCCTGATTATTTCTACCCACATCACGCTTATATCCATGTGTAAGCGGTTTATATGGGTCCTGCGTGGTCAAATACTCGTTATACGAGATAGTGGTCATGTGACGACGCGATTTTGTTGTTGGTCTGTATGTTTTCATGTTAATTACATAAATTCAATCTTCTCACCTTTCTTTAGAAAGACGATCGCCTTCTTCACGCCAGGCTTTCTACCCCATTTGCCACGTACGAAAACGCGCTTTGCCGGGAGATTTGTAATGTTAATTTTTATAGGCTCGACTTTATACTTATCTTTTATAGCCTTATAAACTTTGTATTTATTCGCTTTTCTATCTACTTCAAAAGAGTAGACGCTTTTATCAGAAAGTAATGCGGACTTTTCAGCGACTCTAGGACCGATTATTACCCCTCCAGATATAACTGTAGTAGCATCTTTCTTTTCTTCTGTTTTCTTTTTTCCAAATATAGCCATGATAGTTTATTTAGAAAGTTTGCTAATAATCTGAGGTAATGCTTCCTTAGGATTAACCACTATTATGAATCTGTGTGCCATAGCTGTTAGTGGATTAATATTTCGGAGTTCATCTACCTCAATGTTCCCGAAGTTACCGAAACTCTTAGAAGTGATAAGGTTTTTCTTATCTAGAGTAATCAAAGCTGTATTCTTTGAAGTACGTGCTAGTTTTTCATATCCCTTAACACCTGAAAGTGAAGCTAAAACTGTTTTCGCATCTTTAGTCTTTGGAACCGGGAAAGAAATAGAATCGACAAAAAGAATTTCTCCATCCTTAAATTTCTTTGAAAGAATAGTGTAAAGTGCCTTTGCCTTTGTTTTTCTATTTACCTTTCGGCTGTAGTTTTTATCATTTCTAGGACCATGAGCGACTCCACCTCCTACCCAAATAGGAGATCTAGTAGAACCGTGACGTGCGCGACCAGTACCCTTTTGCTGCCAAGGCTTCTTTCCACCACCACGAACTTCTCCACGAGTCTTAGTGTGCGCGATGTTTTCGCGAGCATTAGAATTCATGGCATTAGTGACTTGGTAAACTAAGTCAGCATTCCAAGAAAGTCCGAAGATTTCACTCGAAAGAGTGATTTTTCCTGCGTCCTTTCCTTCTTGTGTATATATATTTGCTTCCATATTAGTTTAATTAGCCTTTATTTCTACGACTGATCCGCGGCGACCTGGAATAGCACCTTCTACATATAGGTGATTATTCTCCGCATCAATGTGTACGACTTTTAGATTTTTTACTGTGATTCTATCACTACCCATTCGGCCTGCCATTCGCATACCGACTGGTACTTTATTACGTAAACCTCCTCCGATGGAGCCTGGCTCACGTTCTGAGTGCTTCTGACCGTGAGTTCTAGGACCTCCGTGGAATCCATGTCTCTTAACGACACCTTGGAAACCCTTTCCTTTTGAAATTCCAGTGACATTTACTTTATCACCCACCTTAAAAGTGGAGATATCTAATTTATCTCCTCTTTTAAAGGTCATTTCGCCTTCTATGCGGAACTCTCTTAAGTGCGCGACTGCACCTAGGTCCTTAAGATGTCCCTTCCCTGCTTTATTTAATTTGTTTTCGCGCTTCTCTCCTGTACCCAATTGCACCGCTTGATAACCATCAGAATCTTTTGTTTTGACCTGAGTTACGGTGTTTGGAGCGACCACGATTATCGTTGCTGGGTGTATTATTCCTGCAGCATCGAAAACCTGTGCCATTTGAAGTTTCTTTCCGAGTATGAATTTCATGTTAATAGACTAATTACTAACTACATCATCTTCACGTCAATGTTTACCCCTGATGGCAAACTAAGATTTGTCAGAGCTTCTATAATTTTCTGATTAGGATTTAGAATGTCGATGAGGCGCTTATGCGTTCTCATTTCGAACTGCTCACGTGCATTTTTATGTACGAAAGTAGAACGATTAACAGTGTATTTCTTTATCTCTGTAGGGAGTGGGATAGGACCATGGAACTGCACGTCATATCTGACTGCTGTATCCATAATCTGCTTCACGGATGCGTCGAGAATTTTGCTCTCATATGCTTTAACTCGAATGCGAAGCTTTGAAATACCTTCTTCCTTAGTTCCGCTCTTTGCCTTTACAGGCTTTTTTGTGGCTTGTGCCGTCATTGTCGTGATTTTTTTAATATTATTTCAGTGAATTTAGGCGATGATCTTTGTTACCACGCCTGCTCCAACTGTCTTACCACCCTCTCGGATAGCGAAACGAAGTTTTTCTTCTAGAGCTACCGGTGCTACAAGCTTCACTCTGAAGCTAATGTTATCACCCGGCATAACCATTTCTACTTTCTCAGGAAGGAAGACGTCACCTGTAACGTCTGTCGTTCTGATGTAGAACTGTGGCTTATATCCTGAAAAGAATGGAGTGTGACGACCACCTTCTTCTTTCTTTAGAATGTATGCTTCGGCCTCAAATTCTGTATGAGGAGTAACTGTTCCTGGTTTTGATAGAACCTGACCACGGCTAACATCTTCTTTCTTTGTACCGCGGAGTAGAATTCCTGCATTATCACCAGCCATACCCTCTTTTAGCTGTTTATTAAACATTTCGATTCCTGTAACTGCAGTCTTTGCAGTATCTTTGAAACCGACGATTTCGACTTCCTCACCGAGCTTCACTATACCGCGCTCGATACGGCCAGTAACTACTGTCCCACGACCTTCGATAGAGAATATATCTTCGATAGGCATTAGGAATGGCTTTTCAACTTCTCTAACTGGAGTAGGAATGAAAGTATCTAGAGCAGTCATAAGCTCTTTTATCTTCGCTTCCCAGACAGGGTCTCCTTCGAGAGCCTTTAGTGCTGAACCGCGGATAACTGGAGCATTCTTACCGTCATACTGATACTTAGTTAGAAGTTCACGAACTTCCTCTTCTACGAGGTCGATAAGATCTGTTTCAGGGACCATATCGCACTTGTTAAGGAAAACGAGAATCTTTGGCACACCTACCTGACGAGCTAGAAGAACGTGCTCGCGAGACTGTGGCATAAGACCATCAGTCGCTGAGACCACGAGAATAGCGCCGTCCATCTGAGCGGCACCTGTAATCATGTTCTTAATATAGTCTGCGTGACCTGGAGCATCGATGTGAGCATAGTGTCTTAGTATAGACTCATACTCAACGTGTGCTAATGAAATAGTCACTATCTTACTGTCATCTCTGACAGTACCGCCCTTCGCGATATCCGCGTAGGCCTTTGTCTTTGCCAAACCATCCTTTGCCTGTGTAGCTAAGATAGCTGCGGTAAGAGTAGTCTTACCGTGGTCAACGTGGCCTATAGTTCCGACGTTAACGTGTGGCTTTGTACGATTAAACTCTGCTGCCATATTTAATATAGTTATTAATAATAAAACGCTTTCCTAAGATGAGAGCAAAAGAAAACGACGCAAAATTGCGATAATCTACATGATAGCAAAAAGCGCAAGTATGTCAACCACAAACAAAGGGCCGCCCTTCGGGCGGCCCTTTTAAGATATTAGACATTACCCCAAGACACTACACAACAATCTAAGCTCTTGAAATATTTGTTGTTATCGAAGTGCCATCTGTAAACTTTATAATTACATATCCATCTGTGGATCCACTGCCTTCTATTTGACCGTATAGATCTAAATTAATATTTTGACCGCTTAATAAAGTTATACCTAGATCCTGATCATATGCGGTATTCTCAATACCTTTACCTATAACTTTTAATGGGTAAAGAGCCTTTGATAATGGGTTACTAGTAGAGATACTTGTTGACCATCCTTCGTTTGAATTATTTCTTATTACAGTGATAGATGAAACCTTTTTGATTGAACCTGCTGGCAGTGTCGATCCATCCAAACCAAGTGCCCATCTCCAATCACCTACTGTTCCGCTAATGACCCCCTTTCCTGGAGTCCAAATACCAGCACCAACTTTATCTTCAATTCCAGAAATCACAGAAATGGAGACTTTAATTAGTGACTGATTTATCACTATGGATGAAGACGCTACTGTGAAATAATTATCACTTATATCACAAAGAGACTTACCAGCTAATCCGACAGGAGATTTTGTATCATCGCAAACATTCACTTTATACTGTCCTCCTGGGTAATTAATACTCATCGGTATATTAGTACTCTGCTTACCAGATACATTAGAAGTTATTATTGGTGATTCATATATGGAACCATTGACAGGGCTATAAAGATAAACCTTCACAGAACTCGGAGCAAAATTTGTATTCCATGTAACTGGAATATACGGATAATCATAAGTGAAGGTTTCTCCTCCATTAGGACTTAATGTTGTAATTAATGGAGATTGAGTCACAGAAGTATTTGCAAAGCTTACCATCTGTTCTCCGCCAACATTACCTGACTGAACCCAGATTTTATATGTAGCACCGGATACTGGAGAGAAACTTGTTGGCATTGTAAAGCTTGTAGAATTTGTACCGTTTCCAACTGAATTCAGTGTACTAATTATCATTACTGTATTCAAAGTGTTTCCTATTTGCTGAAGTGTGACTTGCGTATTCCCGCTCGTATTAGTTTCATTCCACTTTATAGAATAGGTATTTCCCAGCTGTAGCTGAGACACCGCTCCCCCATTCTGAGAAACTGTTACATAATTAATTAATGAAGATTTTACTGAGTAATAAACGTCGAGACTTCTTATGCTGAATATATTACTTTTTCCAGTATTCATAATTCCACCGCTTACTCTATCTAACTTTACTGCATTAACCTTAACATAGTAAGCATCCTTGATAACATCTCTACTCATTCCGGAATTTGATATGATTTTATCGACAAATGATGATATGGCAAAAGTGTTATAGCTATTCTGATATTTTGATATTTGCATTCCATCACCCATCTCTACTTCTGAATTAGCAATGTTATTTCCAAGCATTATTTGATAATAATCAAAATCTCCGACATAACTAGTCCACTGAACGTTTAATTGTCCAGTCGAATCATAAGAACCACCGTTTGGAGAAGTTACTGTTAAGCCAGTGAACGACTTAGTTGTGGTAGTCAAACTTGGAGTTAAACTAGAAGCTGGAATAACGACCGTCATAGAAGTACCATCAGTAAAATATACGACCGCCTTTCCTCCAGAGAATGTATGACTAGCGGGTTCACCGTATAGGTATAAAGATTTCGTATTAGCAGGGTTTAAAGCGACTGATATGTTTTCATTATACTGGTTAAATACTCCACAAGTTTCGCAAGTAGCGACTGCGGCTAAGCGAAGAACTTTTCCTAGGGGATTATTTGAACCTCCCTCTGTAGACCATCCTTCACCAGATGCGTTGTGAAGTATAAGAATACTCTTTATATACTTTGTTGCTGATCCCTTATTAGTTAAGTCTATTTCCCATCCCCAGTCAGGCGAATGAACCTGTGAACCGTTCCATTTATAAACTTGGTCCTTATTTGCTGAGACTAAAATAGCATTTGCTGAAACAGTGCCGTCTGAAGGAATGGTCGGGTTAACTGGATAGATATATGGAGTAGGAACTGGGGTAGCGACTGGAATAGTACCTGGTATAGAAACAGCTACCCGACAATTAGTAGATGAATTTAAACTTCCTCTAGTCAAAGGGCCTACATACCCAGTCTGAATAATTCCATTTGCCCCCTGATATTTCACGACTGCTGCTGCGACATTTTCATCAAATGTTCCAGAAGTGCTCTCTAAATATCCGAGAATCTTTAAGCTCTTTGTAAGTTCTAATACATCAGGATTTGAATCGTTTATTTTAACATTGCGATTAAATACATAACAATTCGTCCGAACTGCTGGAGTAGTAGCCATACCACGAAGCGTGGCTGCTCTCGTACTATCTAAATTTAGAACGGTTATAAGCATTTCCACTTCATCCGAAGTTAATGCTTTCGCTCCACTTACTCCGACTATAAGTCCGAGAAAAATAATAGCGATTAATAAAGTTTTTTTCATAATTTTTAACAAATTTTAATGATTATTAAGCAAAGAACAGGTCGCCCCAAAAAGGGCCCCCGTTCTGGCTTTTATATAAAGAGTGGTTGTTGGATTAAGCTTATCAGAAATAAACTTAAAAGCAAGCTTAATATCTACACGATTATTTCTTCTTTTCTACGATTTCCTTTTCGACGTTTGCTGGCACTACATCATAGTGATCAAATTCTAGGTTTGAATTTCCACGACCTTCTGTCATAGAACGAAGCTGTGTTGTGAATCCGAACATTTCAGATAATGGTACCTTTGCACGAATGACCTTAATGTTATTACCGCGATCATCCATGCTTTCTATTTGCCCTCTCTTTGATGAGATAGAGCCTGTGATATCACCGACGAATTTTTCAGGGAAAGTAACTTCGAGTTTCATTATAGGTTCTAGAATAACAGGTTTCGCGCGCTTCGAAGCATCCTGGAATGCCTGTGATGCAGCGATCTTATAAGCGATTTCAGAAGAGTCCACATCATGGTAAGAACCAAATGTAAGTTCACAGGAAATGTTTACCATCTTAAAGCCGGCCACTATTCCGCGCTCCATTGCTTCCTTAACTCCCTTCTCTACTGCAGGAATAAATTCCTGAGGAATAACTCCTCCTTTAATAGAGTCTATGAATTCGAAATCTTCATATCTGCTAACGTTTTTCGGAATTTTTTCGCCTTCAGCGATAGCCTGCATAGGACGAAGAGTGATTTTAACGTGACCGTACTGACCTTTACCTCCAGACTGCTTAATGTATTTATGTTCAGCCTCTGCAGTTCCTAGAATAGTTTCTCTATAAGCTACCTGCGGTTCACCCACATTTGCCTCTACTCCGAATTCCCTCTTCATGCGGTCCACCATGATTTCTAGGTGAAGCTCTCCCATTCCAGAAATAATAGTTTCATTTGTCTCTGAGTTTGAAGAGATCTTAAAGGTAGGATCTTCATCAGAAAGTTTCTTAAGTGCCATACCCATCTTTTCCTGATCGGCCTTTGTTTTCGGCTCGACGCGTAGTGAAATAACTGGATTAACGAATTTAATAGGGTCTAGAATGATAGCATTATTCTCATCACAGAAAGTGTGAGAAGTTTTTGCACTCTTAAGACCGACAGCCGCTGCGATCTCTCCTGCATAGACCACTTTAACTTCTTCTCTCTTATCCGCCTGAAGCCGAACTATTCGGCCTAAGCGCTCTTTTTCTCCTGTAGTGGCATTATAAATATATGTTCCAGCCTCTATGTTTCCTGAATATACTCGGAAGAATGTTAGCTGACCGACGAATGGATCGTTCTGAAGTTTAAATGCTAGAGCAGAAAAAGGTTCCTCGTCTGATGCATGGCGGTAAATAGCTTCGTTTGTATTAGGATCAATTCCATGAACAGGAGGCATGTCTAGAGGAGACGGAAGATAATCCACAACAGCGTCTAGAACCAGCTGAACACCCTTATTTTTCAAGGCAGAACCAGTGAAGACTGGGAAGATCTTATTTGCGATAGTCGCTTTTCTTATCACCTTCTTTAATTCAGCGACAGGAATTTCCTGACCGTCTAAATATGCCTGCATAAGGAGATCATCATGTTCCACTGCCTTCTCTACTAATTCGGCATGGTATTTCTTTGCCTCTTCTAAGTATTCTGCTGGAATTTCTGCTTCTCTAACATCTTTACCCATTTCGCCCTCGAAGAAGAAAGCCTTCATTTTTAGAAGGTCTATCACACCTGAAAATTCCCCTTCGAGGCCGATAGGAATTTGAAAACGAACTGCCCTTTTATTTAGTCTGTCTAGAATAGAAGCATATGAACGCTCGAATGATGCGCCCATTCTATCTAGTTTATTTATAAAGCAAAGACGAGGCACATTTCCATCATCAGCATAACGCCAGTTAGTTTCTGACTGAGGCTCTACTCCGGCTACTCCGTCGAAAACGACTACAGCTCCGTCTAGAACTCGTAGAGACCTCTTAACTTCAGCTGTGAAGTCTATGTGTCCTGGAGTATCGATAATATTAAAACGAACCTTTTGTGATATATCCTTACCCATGTATGTAGGGTTCCAGAAGCAAGTAATCGCTGCTGCGGTAATAGTGATTCCACGCTCTCTTTCCTGTTCCATCCAGTCAGTTACTGTATTTCCTTCGTGCACTTCACCGATCTTATGCGATTCACCGGTATAATAAAGCACTCTTTCTGAAGTGGTAGTTTTACCAGCATCGATGTGTGCGATGATACCGAAGTTTCTTACTCTTTCTAATGGATAATCTCTGTTCATTTTATTTATTATGTTTTTCTATAATAGCTGTAATCCTAATGCATTTAAGGCAAAAAGTCCAATTTTCCTTTGCAAAAAGCTTTAATTTCTATAGTAAAAGTACGTAATGGGTATTTTATTTTCAACTTCTATATCGACGAAGTTCTTTGAGTGTTAAAATCTTTCCTTTTCCAGCTTTAAATTCCCTTTCGCTTTCTCTTAATTCAGAAAGTAGACGATAATCCTTCCACATTCTTATAAGAACGCGGAAAAATTCGCTTGTAGAAGCGTATTTACCCTCTTTTATAGCCATATCTACTTCTTTTTTTAGATCTGCTGGCATTGAAATATTTACAATCGTTCTCATACGACTATTGTAACAAATTGTATTACAGACGACAACCCTACCGAACACTCTTTTAATCTATTAAAACTTTTTCGACCCACGCATTTTAGCATTCGACCGATAAAATTCTGATAAAAAAGTTCTAAAGAAATAATGAAAAATTCATAAAGATTTTATCAAAAAAGACCTTATTTTAAGGTCTTTTTTGATTATCTTTTTTCCGCTTATATTTTCTAGTATATTACCAAGCAAAGTGTGCGAATGCCTTGTTTGCTTCGGCCATTTTATGAGTGTTTTCGCGCTTCTTTACTGCTTCGCCTTCATTCTTAGAAGCTCCGATGATTTCTTCGGCTAATTTCATATGCATCGGCTTTCCCTTCTTTCCGCGAGCTGCCTCTATAATCCACTTCATTCCGAGGGCTAGCTGTCTCTCTGGACGAACTTCACGAGGAACCTGATAGTTAGCACCGCCGACTCTTCGTGAGCGCACTTCCATAAGAGGGCAAACATTCTTTAGGGCAGTTTCTAGTATTTCTACAGGATTTTCTACCTTTGCAATCTCCTTTATCTGATCAACAGCAGCATAAACTACTGTTCTAGCTGTGTTTTTCTTTCCAGAAAGCATAACGTAGTTAATGAGCTTTCCGATTTTATCATTTTTATAGACTAGGTCTGGGCCTGCTATATTTCGATTTTTTATAGGTCTTCGCATGGGATTTTATTTAGCTGCTTTAGGCTGTTTAGTGCCGTATTGACTACGACCTTTTCTTCTAGTTTCTACTCCACCGGCATCGAGCTTTCCTCTGACTACCTGATAGCGTAGACCGACGTCCTTAACACGTCCTCCTCTAAGGAGAACGACCGAGTGTTCCTGTAGATTATGTCCCATTCCTGGAATATATGCAGTCACTTCCATTCCGTTCGTCAAACGAACCCTAGCGATTTTTCTTATAGCTGAGTTAGGCTTCTTAGGAGTCTTTGTCGTAACCTTTACGCAAACACCTCTTTTAAAAGGAGCTGGGAAAAACTTTGGTCGGTTTTTCAAAGCATTAAAACTTCTGCGTAGGGCAACAGACTTAGGCTTACTCGTAAGCTTTGTTCTGTTTCTTTTTATGAGTTGGTTTATAGTAGGCACTTGTCTTTAAGAAATTACAATATTAATAAGCTTCAGCTATAAAGCGTGCATATGACTATACTATATCTCGTCAAAAATGCAAATTTTCCTCTTATTCAAAGAGATTTTAGGCAAAAGAGCGAGCTCTACCTTAATTCCCCAGTAACCAAAGCACTATTTTAGGAATAATGGGAGAAATAATATCCCAGAATAAAACGACGAAAATCATGACGAATACTAGGAAATATCTTTCCAAATAAACCCTTATTTTTTCAAATACTTTAGGAAAAAGTGTAAAAAGTATCTTTGAACCATCGAGTGGCGGTACCGGAACTAGGTTAAAGACAGCTAATGTAATATTTGTATCAATAACTATTATTCCGAACTCTATAAATTTAGCTGATAGACTAGTTTCAAGCGTTCTTAATATAAGAACAAAGAGAAGTGCCATTATAATATTCGAAAGTGGTCCAGCTAAAGCAGTGAAAAATTCTCCCCATCTTCTATTTTTAAAATTATATGGATTTATTTCCACTGGCTTTGCCCAGCCTAAAACTATACCGGTTCCAGATAGAATGAATATGATAGGCACTATTACTGATCCCCAAAGGCTTAAATGACGAATAGGATTAAGGGTTAAACGCCCCTGATGCTTTGCTGTAGGGTCACCACAAATATTTGCCACATATCCATGTGACACCTCATGAATGACGACAGACATTATTAGAACCGCTATACCAATGATGAAATTTATCTCCATAATTTGCGTTTATTACTATATATGATAGCATACATACCACTAACTTAAAGGTATGGCAAAAATCTGCGCAGTAACAAAAAAGGGTTCAATAGTCGGAGGCGGGTACTCAAACCGTACGCGTGCTACCCAGTATAACCCTACAGGTAAGGTTCGAAAGTATCCAAATCTTCAGAAGAAGAGAGTTTACGTTCCTGAACTAAAAAAGACTTTCTTTTTAACCCTTTCTACCAGAGCCATTAAGACTATTAATAAAAACGGCGCTTTCCAGACTTTGAAAAAGGCCGGAATCATCAAATAATTAGGCCGTTTCGAAAAGGTAAACAAAAGATACGAAAAAAGGAGCGCACTCGCTCCTTTTTTCATTTGTTTATTTTGACCATCATTTCTCTTTCCAAATAGACTGACCATCTGATGTGATGTTTATGGTCCCCACTTCATCTGTTCTAAAATATGATAAATTTAGATTTTTGAGAGTTTCTAGCGTTTCTGGGCTCGGATGATGATATTTATTATTTAAGCCGGCTGAAATGATGGCAAAATGAGGCGAAATTGCCCTTAGAAACTTTTCATCAGACGACGTTTTAGAGCCATGGTGTCCGAGTTTTAGAACAGATTCACGTCCTAATTTCGTAGACGTGGACATATCCCCTAACGCCATTAAATACCGCTCCATTTTCCTCGGCGCATCACCCATAAAGTAAAAATCATCTTTTTTATAAGAAATAAGTGAAATAGTGGATCCATCATTCTTTTTAAGGGGGCTAGCATCTCTATCTGGAAAAAGTATTTTAATATTCACCCCGTCATCAAAAGGAAATGACATACCTCGACGGGCAAAAATCACAGGAACTTTTTTCAAAGCCAAACATTCTTTTAATGCTTTATATGAAGCACTTACCGCTTTTGTTCCAGACTCTATAAAAAGTGATATTTCATATCTTTTGCAAAGATCGATTAGGCCGGAAAGATGATCCTCATCAGGATTCGTCAAAATTACAATATCTATTTTTCTATTATAAAAAGGCATGACTTTTCCGAGTGCTCGCATAAGAGCATTTCCTGGGCCACCGTCTATCACTATTCTCCCTCCATTCGGTGTCTCTATATATGAAGCATCCCCCTGCCCTATATCTAAATATGATATATATAGTTTCCCTCCGTGAGATTCCCGCAAAAATCCATACCAAAAGAAAATATTAGCGAGAAAGACTAGTACGAGCGCAAACGTAGTAAATGCTATACTATATTTATCATTATTTAATTCTTTCAATTTCATTAATATGCAAAAATTTATCGAAAAAAAGTTTGATCTTCCAAAACTTAAAGGAATATCAGAAAAGACAAATGAGGAGCATTTAAAGCTTTACGCTGGGTACGTTAAAAATACTAATCTAATTTTGGAGAAGATGGAGGAGCTCGGTGTGGACGCAGATAAAAATTCGTATTTACTCGGTGAACTTCAAAGACGTTTTGGTTTCGAATTCGATGGAATGAGGAATCATGAATATTATTTTTCTTCTTTCGAGGACGGAGCGAAAGCGCTTTCAAAAAGCGACGCCCTCTACTCCGCGATAGAAAGTGAGTGGAATTCTTTTGATGCATGGCTTTTACGTTTTAAAGCTATTAGTATGACTAGAGGAATAGGCTGGGCAGTTTTGTACTATGATGTACAAAATAAAAAGTTATTTAATGCATGGGTAGACGAACAGCATTTAGGACACCTCACGGGACTATCACCTATCCTTATGCTGGATATGTGGGAACATTCGTATGTAGCAGATTATTTTCCGAGCGGAAAGAAAAATTATATAGAAGATTTCTTTGCAAATATTAACTGGGAGAAAATTTCTAAAAACTTTTCGGATTTAATTTAACTTAATTTGTGGACTTGTGACGATTCGTATAATCAGTAGCGAACTTCATCACTGTAAAAATCACGGCGTAGGAAATTAAAATCCAAATAAAAGAAAACTGCGGAACGTGCAAAGATGCGAATGGAATCTTTGCACTGTTTTCGACTATAACAAGAACATAATGAAGAACTCCGTAAGACATCCAGGAAAATGGGAGGGCTAAAAGTGGTGAGACTAGACCGATGAGTCCGGTGACACCGGTCGCGAACATTGCGAATGGCATGGTGGGGAGGACGAGAATATTTGTAATAGGAGCTATAACTGAAAACTGACCCATCGTATAAAGAATGAGAGGTGAAACAGAAAACTGTGCAGCGAATGTAGAAGTTAGAATATCCCGAAGGCCAAATTTTTCAGTTACTTTTTTAAAACAGATTTCTCTTATAGGATCAGAGAAAAATATTAGTCCGAGTGTAGCCATAAATGAAAGCTGGAAAGAAGTGTCTAAGGCAGGTGTGAGGGGATTAAGAATAGTCATTCCGACTGCTGTTAAAGTTAGAGCTCTGAGGACGTCATATTTTCCTTTCATAACAGGAGAAAAAACTGAAAAGCAGGCCATCACGGCGGAGCGAATAACTGTCGCTCCGCCACCGACCATAATGGCAAATAAAATGATGCTAAAAATACCGACAATTACTGATAACTTTTTACTAAATTTACGAAGAACAAACATGAGGGCCATGGCGATAATGGAAACATTGTAACCAGAGAGAACTACTATATGAATTAAACCAGCGATTCGAAAGTCATCCTGTAAATCTTTTCCGAGTGAGCGTTTTT
>Ga0194063_10001156_pt1 | contig 17658 bp, 20 predicted proteins | sample SepL3720m_MetaG_FD_155459 | JGI IMG/M metagenome (GOLD analysis project Ga0194063, IMG submission 155459) | Anoxic zone freshwater microbial communities from boreal shield lake in IISD Experimental Lakes Area, Ontario, Canada - Sep2016-L373-20m | ecosystem: Environmental > Aquatic > Freshwater... | reverse complement strand
ACCTGTGCCAAATTTAGCGAGGAATTCTTGTCGTGTCTGCCAAAGATCGGTAAAAATCTTCTCTACCCCACCTGATTTGGTGAATGACCAGTCTACATCCTGCCGACGACCGAGGAAAATACTAGATAGTAAGAGACCGAGGACTTTGTCAGGGTGAGCTTCGGCATAGGCTAAAGAAAGAGTCGATCCCCAGCTACCACCCGCGACATACCACTTGTCGATTTTTAGTAAACTTCGTAATCTCTCCATGTCAGCGACTAAATCAGCAAGAGTGTTATTTTTCGTTTCGCCAAGTGGGAGACTTTGGCCACAACCACGCTGATCAAAGGTGATAACCTGATATTTGCTGAGATCATACCTAGTTACATGTTTAGGTTTCGATTCACCACCTGGACCTCCATGACAAACAACGATGGTAATACCACGGGAATTGCCATACTGAGCAAACCAGACTTTATGGCCGTCTTTTTCTTCCAAATAGTCAGTGTGAAATGGTTGTAGCGTCATGATTTTGACTCCAGTATTTTTACAGAACTATTATTGATCAAAGATTTAATTTGGGAAATGGCTATTTGGTTGAGAGATTGTAAGCGATCTGATTGTGAAATTCCTTGATTGATAAAAGTAGCGTTAAGTGTCTCTAGGTTAGCTAAGACGACTAACTGTAGAACGTCAGTATAATCTCGAATATTGCCTTCTTTCCCATTATTGTGATCTCTCCATTCTTTAGCGGTCAGGCCAAAAAGCGCCATATTTAAGACATCCGCTTCGTTAGCATAGACAATATTTGCTTCACTCTTTGTGAGAGTTTTTGGTAACAGATTTTCTTTGATGGCATCCGTATGGATATGATAGTTAATTTTTGTCAGATGACGTTTTACATCCCACCCTAGAGCTAATTTTTGATTTTCTATTTCCTTTAGGCGCTGAAATTCTTTGATTAGGTAAAGTTTGAATTCTGGAGATATCCAAGTGGCAAACTCAAAAGCAATATCTTTGTGCGCAAATGTTCCTCCGCCGAATCTCCCAGATTTTGAAATTAAACCTATGGCACACGTAGATTCAATCCATTTCTGAGGTGAAAGGACAAAACTATTTGACCCTGCTTCGTTTTTAAACCCGTCGAAATCGACCAGTTTAAAATTTGGATTATTTATTTTTTCCCACGAACCTAGAAAATCTATTGTACTCCTGGTACGTAGCCAATTTTTGACGATATCGGCAGGCGCAGTTTTGTTTTTGTATTTCGCAATGTCTGTTAAGGAAATGAAATCTTTGTCATTTTTTGTAAATGTATATATCTGGATTCCTTGAGTATGTATTTTTGACATTAACGAACAACCTCAATTTTGCTGATTAAGCCGCCACAAAACTGTTTTATGTAATCCGCACCTTTTTGGAGGGCTGAGGTAACTTCTGCTTCGGTAAGTCCGGGAGCACCATCGGCATAGAGGATAATTCGAGAAGTATCCTCCGTGATTTTGGTTGTATTGATATCTCGGTAGTTAAGATCGAGGGTAATCAGTTTTTCTGTGTCTGCATATGCCATTTCACCGTCCATGAGTGTAGTAGGCTCGTCATCCCCTAGGAGCTGCATCTGTTCTCCCTGCCTAGTCATGCGGAGAGTGACGGGGAAGGCGATCTTGTCGGCATTAAATCCGCCTAGTCCTACGCCAGTTTCGATGACAGCGAGATTGTAGGCATCGACAGCAGTATTGATATTGTAGATACCTTTGCCAGTCGCGATACGGCGAAGAAGAGCCTCAGGTGACGGGCGACGAGAGAGTTTCCAGGCACCAGTTTTCTTAAATATTTCGCGGTAAGCCTTGATAGGTTTAAGCTCGCCGATGGCTTCTAGTTCAGGCGTATTATTTTCGATAATTTCTTTAGAAAGTTTTTTTAAACTAGGATCAGATTTTTTAATATTGACTCCGTCGATCACTGTGTAGGCATAAAACATTCCGGGGAAAATTTCTTTTACACTTTCATCAACTGTCCCACTCGGTTTTTGAGAAGAATTATTCTTTTTTACCGGTGTGGGATCGACGATACCATAAATATTTTTGGTCAACTGGGAGACATGGCGCTTCATCTGGGGGAAGAGGGTACCTTCGCGGGCGGTGACATTTTCGAGGAACCAGAAGAGACGTTCAGACACACCGAGGCCACTGGCGGGTGGCATGCCGTATTCGAGCATTTCGACGAAGTCGACGTCGAGCATCTGAGCTTCGTCGTCACCGGCATCGCGAGCTGATTGTTGATCCATGAAACGAGCGAGTTGATCGAGCGGATCATTGAGCTCACTATAACCGTTGCAGAGCTCGCTCCCAGCCAAGATGATTTGGAAACGTTCGGTGAGCTCGGGGTTGTCGACTGATGATTTGGCGAGAGGCGAGATGAATTTCGGGGTATTGATCAAGAAAGCGGGACCGGCGATATCTTGTCTGATGATCTTCCAGAGATTATCGACGAGTCGAGCTTTGCCGACTTTGCCATCGAGTCTGATGCCATGTTTGATGAGAACTTCTGCCATCTTGCTCTGAGAATCATGGAAGATATCGATGCCTAGTTTGTTTAAAATGATGGTGGTGTAATCGATCTCTTCCCAGTCGCTAGCGAGGTCAAAAGTGTGTACGCCGCGGGTGAATTTCGTGGTGCCATAGACATCCTTAGCGAGGCGACGGAAAAGATCACGGGTGAGCGTCATATTATCGCGGAAATCAGCGTAGGCCCAGTACCATTCGAGCTGATAAAACTCTTGCAAATGTTCATCATCAATCCCTTCATTGCGGAAGTTGGGGGCCAAAGTATAGATTTTTTCAAACCCGCCACCGAGGAGTCTTTTTTGATATAGCTCGGTGGAGATGCGCATATAAAAGGTCTCGTCCAGGGCGTTGTGATGGGTCTCAAAAGGACGTGCATCGGCACCACCGGTAACATGCTCAAGCACGGGTGTCTCGACTTCGAGGAAATCGTTTTCTGCCATAAACATGCGGGCGACAGCCCAGAATTTGCTCTTGCGGATGAAGAGGTCGCGATGATCCCTGTTCATGATGAGATCGAGATAGCGACGGCGGAAGATGGTATCTGGATCTTTGAGTCCTTCCCAGCTATCGGGGAGCGGACGGATAGATTTGGTCAGCAAGCGGAATTCGATGACGTCGAGCGAGATCGCCCCAGTTTTGCTTTTGCAGACTGTCCCGCGAGCCTCCACGAAATCTCCGACATCGATGAGGGAGAGCTCCTCGAATCCGAGCGTCCCCTTTTTCACATCCAAGGCAGTCAAATTGGAGGCGCGGAGCAAGAGCTGGATTTTGCCGGACTGATCTTCGAGATCACCAAAAGCTAGTTTGCCGTGCTCACGCAGACCCCGAAGTCTTCCAGTGAGTGAGACAACTTGGCCGTCATACTGGGCAAAATTTGTAATTATGGTAGCGTTTACCACTTCTTTGTGAGACTGAGCAGGGAATGGCGAGATGCCAAGAGCCACGAGCTTTTTTAGTTTGCCAATACGTTCGTTGCGGATTTCTTCAAGTCGAGAACTCATGAGGGAAGTATAGCAGATCTGCTAGTTAATTTTTTTGATTTGGTAGACGATTTTGCCGGCAGGAGCCTGGAATTCGACGGCTTCGCCTTTTTTCTTGCCAATTAAAGCAAGTCCGAGGGGTGAGGTGTGGGAGATTTTTTTCTTGAGCGGATCGGCTTCCCATTCGCCGACGATTTCATAGGTGTGTTCTTTGCCTCTCAGAGTGAGGGTGACTTTGCAACCGATATCGATCGTGGACTTGCCACTTTTGCTCCCGACGACTTCAGCGCGAGCGACGATGCCCTCTAACTCTTCGATACGACCTTCGATGAAAGAAAGTTCTTCTTTGGCGGCGTGATACTCGGCATTTTCGGAGAGATCGCCAAAGTCACGGGCTCGCGCTACCCGCTCGATAGCGGCGGTTAGTTTGGTGCCTTGTAGTTCGGCCAGTTCGGATTTGATCTCAGATAGACCTTCTTTAGTGAACTGGATTTTGTCGTTTAGTGTGTTCATAGCTCGTAGCATGATAACAAACCCAATGGGAGAGTCAATATGCCTATAGTACGCATACTTTTGTTTTTATGCGATTGGTGCTAGATTGTAATCAGCAATATTTATTACTGAGGGAAACAATATGATTGGATATGTCGGTGATATCGAAAAAGTAACAGAAGGAAATAATACTTTCCGCACCGTCGTCTATACCGGTAAGCACGCACAACTAGTCGTGATGAGTTTACTCACCGGAGAAGAGATAGGATCGGAAGTACACGAAACGGTCGACCAATTCTTCCGCCTAGAAATCGGTACGCTCAAGATCGTGATGAACGGCGAAGAGAATACTTTGACGGTTGGCATGTCTGCCATCGTCCCAGCGGGTGTGACACACAACGTGATTAATGTCGGACAAGACGTGGCCAAACTATATACGATCTACTCCCCTCCCAATCACCCTGAAGGCACAATCCACGCTACGAAAGCCGATGCGATGGCGGCAGAAGAGGCAGAACACAAAACATGAAAAATCTATGGTGGGGAGTGGGATTAATATTACTTGGAGGAGGGATATATTTTGGTTATCAAATAATGTATCCTAAACCTATGACCAAGACTACAAAAGAGAAAGCTGAATCAGCTACCCCAAAGAGTTACAACATGAGCCAAGTCGCTGAACACGCGAGCAAAGATAGTTGCTGGCTAGTCTTAGACTCGAAAGTTTATGATGTGACTCCGTTTGTGACGAGCGGATTCCACCCTGGCAAAGATGCAATTCTAGAGGGCTGTGGCAAAGATGCTACCGAACTATTTAATACTAGACCCATGGGATCGGGCACATCCCACTCCGACAAAGCTAGAGGGATGCTCGGCAAGTATTACATCGGTGATATATCCGAAACATGAATGATTACCGTATTATCACGATAGAGGGTGAGCTAGAACCGGTCGACATGAAAGTGCTTGTAGACGGCATGCTCAGTTATCATGCAAGCAAAGGCCATCCACGCAAGGTCGATAAATATTCCATACTAATTAAAAATGATGATGACAAACTAATCGGCTGTGTGATGGTGAGTTTCCTGTGGAATGGGATGCAGATCGGCTCGCTGTGGGTAGAGGAAAGTAGACGCGGACAAGGACTCGGACAAAAACTGATGGAGATGGCGGAAGCTGAAGGGAAAAAGCGAGGATGCGAATTTGCTTATACAGATACTTTTACCTGGCAGGCACCAGGATTTTATGAAAAGCTTGGATATACGATTTACGGAAAATTAAATGATTTCCCTAAAGGTAATGAGCTTCGTTATTACCGGAAAGACTTGAAAATTTAGAATAAGAGATTGAGTACATAGCCCATGAGGACTATACCCAGAATTGTGATGCCAAAAAAGATGGCTAGTAACTGCCAACGCATGACTTTCTTTAGAATCATAGATTCGGGGAAAGAGATCGTCACGATGGAGGTCATAAATGCTAGAGCAGTCCCGATCGGGATACCCTTGCCGACTAAGGCTTCCATCACGGGGATGACACTAACTGAGTTGGCATAGAGCGGAGCGCCGAGCAAGGTCGCAAGTGGGACAGACCACCAGGAACGACTAGATAAATATTTTTCGACGAAAGTGGCAGGCACGAATCCGTGGATCAGGGCTCCGATAGCTACTCCCAAAACGACATAAGGGAAAACAGTTTTGGTAATGGTAAATCCATCAGCCCAAAAATATGCCAGCTGTTCTTTGAGTGTGAGAGAGTCGCCATATTCTTCTTCGACTTGTCGACGAGATTTGGATTTGAGCAATTCTAGTTTGATAAATTTTTCGAGTTTTAATTTTTGGATTAGTAGTCCACCTAGCATCGCGACCGTGATACCCAACAAGTTATAAACTAGCGTGACTTTCCAGCCAAAAAGTGCGGGGAATAAATATAGTGACGATTCGTTCACTAGCGGTGAGCTAATAAGGAAAGCAAAAGTGACACCAAGTGGGATCCCGGCTCCGACGAATCCGATAAATAACGGAATCGAAGAACAAGAGCAAAATGGAGTGATGACACCAAGTAAGACTGCTAACAAATAATCGAGTCCGAACCAACGCCTCTTCGTGAGTAGATCGCGGACTTTGTCCATAGGGAAGTAATAGCGGACTATGGCCATCAGATAATTGATGAGGATGAGGAGTAAACCAATTTTGATGACGTCATAGATAAAAAAATTGAGAGCGTCGCCCAAATATGAATGAGGCAGGATATTTAAAAGATGGTAGGTAAGATAGTCGGCCAAAAGCTGAATAGGTTTAAATATGTCCATATATTTTGGCCTTGATTTTGTTTTTGTCAGGAATGAATCCGACCATCGCGACCCGGTCACCCACCAAGAGAACTGGACTACTCATGATCCCGAGCTCGATGATGCGAGTAGTACCAGCGTCACCCGTGAGATATTCGACACTATCCTTGCCACCATTTTCGGCCACGATATCTTTGACTAGCTGATGCAGTTTCTGACAAGTAGAGCAACCTGAACCTAAGACTTGGATTTTCATAATTACCAGTTGATTGTACTCTGACCCTGCGAGTGCAAATACGCGTTACATTTAGAGAAAGGTTTAGAACCAAAAAAGCCGTTGTAAGCAGAAAATGGGGAAGGATGCGGTGACTCGATCACGAAGTGTTTGGAGCGGTCGATGACTTGCCCTTTGGTCCGCGCATAGTTACCCCACAAAATAAAGACGAGATGTTCTTTTTGATCCGAGAGCGTTTTGATGATCGCATCAGTAAACTCCTCCCAACCTTTTTTTTGATGCGAACCGGCGGAGCTTGCCCTGACGGTGAGCGTGGCATTTAAGAGTAAGACTCCCTGCTTCGCCCACTCTTCTAGGTCGCCACTAGGATAGCTCGGGGCATGGCCGAGGTCGGTCGCGATTTCTTTGTAAATATTCTTGACTGAAGGGGGCAGACGGATCCCCTGTCCCACAGCGAAACAGAGACCATTGGCTTGGCCAGCGCCATGATAAGGATCTTGGCCCAGGACGACGACTTTGACCTGATCAAAGGGAGTGAGCTCAAAAGCGCGAAAGATGAATTTGGCCGGCGGATAGACAGTTGACGAGAGATACTCGGCTTTGACAAACTCAGCGAGGCGAGCGAAATAATCCTGTTCAAACTCTTTAGAGAGTACTTTTTTCCAGCTACTTTCGATTTTTACTTCCATATGCACTAGCTACTTTACCACAACATTTTTTACCTTAAACAACTTAAGCAATTCGAGTAAAAGATAGCAAGTGATGACGATACCGATCAGATAAAATAAGTACGGCCACTCGATCGGTGCAAAGTGGAATAGCGCGGACATTTGAGGGAAAGAAAAGATAATAAAGAGAGACAAAGTAGTGATGGTAGAGATAATCCAAAAAGAATTGTTGTGAGAATTGGTCCATGATTTAAAGATGGAAAAATGGGTCAATTTGGCCCGGACGAGGACCAAATTGCAGAGTACCAACGTGATAAAAGCGATAAACCTCGCCGATGGTTCTACTACGCCACTCGTGAGGGCAAATAGATAGGAGCCTAGACTGAAGCCTAAGATAATTAGTCCGTCGAGCAAGCCATAAAAGATGTGGCTCTTGTCAAAGAGTGGGCTAGATAAATTGCGGGGAGGTCTAGCCATAATATCATCTTCTTCTTGTTCTACTTCAAAAATAATTGAACTAGCTGGGTCGATAACTAGTTCGAGAAAAGCAATGTGAAGCGGATACAGGACGGGGGGTAGATTGAGAAAAATGGGGAGAATGGCGAGGAGCGCAATAGGGATATGAATAGAGTATATATAGCTGGTAGCTTTTTGGAGATTGTCGTAGATCCGCCGACCCATTTTGATGGCGGCAACAATGGAGGAAAAATTGTCATCGAGCAAGATGAGGTCAGCGGACTCGCGCGCGACATCTGTCCCCTTTTCCCCCATGGCAATACCGATGTGAGCCGACTTTAGAGCCGGGGCATCGTTGATCCCATCACCAGTCATGGCGACGATCTCACCACGGAGCTTGAGCGCTTCGACGATTTTTAGTTTTTGTTCTGGGATGACGCGAGCGAAAATATTGACGTCTTTGATAAGCTTGCTAATATCTGCGATAGAGAGAGTTTCGAGCTCGGCACCGGTGATAAATTTGTCAGGATGCAGGATACCAGCTTGGGTGGCAATCGAAGTGGCTGTACCTGGATAGTCGCCAGTGATCATGATGACCCGGATACCGGCCTTGTGACACTCCTGCATAGAAGCAGGCACACTGGATCTGAGTGGATCGACGAAACCGATGAGGCCCAGGAACTCGTAGATTAATTCTCGTTGGGTAGCGGGGAATTTGTCTCCACGATAAGTACCTTTGGCCACACCCAAGACTCGCTGTCCCTTTGACGCTAGAATAGTCATTTTGTCCATCCATTTTTTTGTGGCTGATTTGCTTAGCCCGCAAAGCGACATGATGGTTTCGGGGGCACCTTTAGAACTCAAAATATAATCAGAGCCAATTTTTGATTGCCAAACCCTAGTGAGAGCCAGAGTTTCTTTAGAAAGATTATAGGTATGCTTGAGATGCCAATCGTCGAATTCCCTATTATTTTGATCGAACTTGGATAAATATTTTTTATTGATTTCTTTTTCTAGGGGATCAAAGGCCGATCTTTTGCTCGCCAATTTGGCATATGTTAAGAGTTCGTTTTCACTAGTATCATGAGTGAGCAAACTAACTAGCTCCATATTGTTGCTTGTGAGCGTACCAGTTTTATCTACACACAAGACGGTCGTAGCCCCGAGAGTTTCGATCGCCTGATTGTTCCTCGTCAAAACATTATTCTTAGAGATGCGCCATGCACCTAGAGCCAGGAAAATGGTCAGTACAACCGGGAACTCTTCAGGAAGCATAGACATAGATAACGTTAGTCCACGTAATAAACTAACCAAGAAATCTGAGGTTAAATAGTAGTAAGAAAGAAAGACGATGATACAACAGGCGAGCCCTACAGCACCAAAGATTCGCACAATCTGATTGATTTCTAATTTGAGCAGTGGCTCGCTATCCACGACAGTTTGGAGAGACTTGCCGATTTTGCCGATTTCGGTTTGATAGCCGATGGCGACCACTTTGGCGACACCAGATCCTTGGACCATGAGCGAGCCGGAATAAACTACATTATTACTGACACCACCCACACTTTTAATGATAGGGAGCGATTCGCCGGTCAAGAGAGATTCGTCACACAAAATATTTTGGGCAGAGATGAGCTCGGCATCGGCGACGATACGTGACCCCTCCTCTAGCACGATAATATCGTCTACGACTACTTCGCGACTAGGGATACGCTGATGCTCGCCTCCCCTGATGACGGTAGCATGTGGACTAGACAGGTCACGAAGGGCCTCGAGAGCGCGCTGTGTCTTGCGCTCCTGATAAAGGGTGATGCCGACTACGAATAAGACTGAGATACCTAGAGCGATAGAGTCTTGAGCTTCGCCCAGGAAGATATAGACCAGGGCAATGAGGAATAATAAGAGGATCATGGGCTCACGAAATACCGTAATGATGAGGGCAAGGATACTACTGGATTTGGTAGTTTCGATTTCGTTGTAACCTGCCGTCTGCTGGCGATCTTTGACTTCGGATGATGAGAGACCAGTAATTTTCCCCATAATTAGCTATCTCTATGATAACCTATCAAAAAAAATTAATTATCGCAATGACACTCTGGAGGTATATGACTGGATATTTGTGGAAATATTTTGTGAGCCATCTAGATCTGGAACCGTTTCGACCCATAGCTGTTAATGTTTGAAGTGTACTACTCTCAGGCTAAATGGGACAATAATATTTTACCTAGCAAAAGACCATCATTTTAACTTATAAAAACTACCTTTTGTGTCACCTTTTTTCTGTACATAGCCTTTGTCGACTAAACCTGACAGGAGTTTGTGCGCTTGCTGACGAGATACTTTAAACTCGCTCACGAGGTCTTGCGTAGTTATTTCTGCGTGAGAGCCGAGATATGTCAGTATTTCTTGTTCTTTAGGGGTAGGACGATCTGCTACTTTTTGACTTTGCATGACAGTCTCTATGCGTGAAAGCGCGCTTTGTAGTGAGTATTTAACACCATCTGTAAAGTACGTAAGCCACTGACTCTTATCACCTTTATCAGCAGTGCTCAATTTGTCGGAATATTCAAAACGATCGAGGTCGTAATAATCGTCCAGGACAAAGTATTTATTGATTTGATAGTGATATTTGAGAAAAATTAGAGCAGTCAGGAGACGGCAGGTGCGACCATTACCATCTACAAACGGATGAATGTAGACATATTGGTGATGGAAAATACCGATCTTTAGCAGTGGAGAAGTGTCTTTGTCCTGCTCTAGCCAATCTAGCAATTCAGTTAAAGCTTGCTCAATTTCAATTTTTTTGTGAAATGGAGGCTCATGTTTGACGTGGAGCTTGGGAATACCGTTTTCTGTTTCATAACCTCCCACTATGACCCGCGAATTTCTGATGGACCCAGCGATTTCGTTATCAACTGACTTTAGGAGTTTGGCGTGGAGATCAGTGATAGTTGAGAGTGTAAGGGGTTGATTTACATACTGATCGAGTGATTTAAGCAAGTCAAAATAGTTTTTAACTTCTCTTTCGTCACGATTAGCTGGGACTCTATCACCTAGTAAGAGATTGGTAACTTCGGGTAGAGATAGTGGGTTACCTTCGATACTATTACTTATGTAGGTTGATTTAATCAAGTGGTCGCGCTCGAGGTTGAGCTCGAGCTTCTTGGGAATACGTAGCCCCTCGAGCTGGCCATAGATACGCTCTATCTGAGTTAGATTGGTGATTATATCTGGAGAAAGGATAAAATTTGGTTGGAGCATACCTTAAGTATACAAATTTTTCTATTATTGTCAACTTAATTGACAACTTAATTGTAAACCATGGATGATGACATACGATAATTAGCACTAATTTGATATACTTCGCACTATGGTTTCACTCGATAAGGTCCAGCTCTACATGAATTTGTTTACAGGTAGGAGAGATGTCTATGCACGGCGATGGGAACGTAACGGCAAGAGCGGTTATTCCCCTGCCTATTCCTTCTCTTGGCCAGAGTTTATGACACACAAAGAAAATGGTGGGACAATGGCTAATTTCACGAACAAGACCTCGCTGCCCATGACCATGGAAGTTATCCAAAAACACTTGGAGGGAGATGAGTATCTGGGACTTTATCCACTGAGAGCCGACGACACTTGTCACTTGATTGCTGTCGATTTTGACAAAACTACCTGGAAAGATGATGCTGTAGCTTTTGTTGCCATGGCCAAAGAATTGGGAGTCAATTCTTCGCTTGAAGTCTCTCGCTCAGGCAATGGTGCCCATGTCTGGGTATTTTTTGCCGATTGGTACCCTGCCGTCAAAGCTAGAACTATTGTGCAACTCCTCCTTGATAAAACTTTTTACTACTCATCACAAGAAGAAACCAGTTATGACCGTATGTTCCCTAACCAAGATTTTCTAGAAATTGGTGGTATTGGAAACCTAGTTGCTTTGCCACTCCAAGGAAAATTGGTCGTCGATGATAGAAGTGTATTTGTGGACCCTACTACTTTGCTCCCATACCCAGACCAATGGGACTACTTGCAATCAGTCACCCGAATTACCACTGACAATCTTGATCAAATTCACGATAAATTAATGGTAGCCACCCCGACTTTGGTAGCAGTAAAAGCTGGGACGATGAATATTCGCCTAGGAAAACTTATCGCTATCCAAAAAGCTGAGGTACCAGTCGAGCTATCTAGCTACCTCAAGTCTGAGCTAAACTTCCTGAACCCTGGCTACATGATCAAAGAACGAATGGGACTCTCGACCTACAAAACTGAGCGGTTCTTCAAATTAATCCGTGAGTCGGCAGGCGAAATAGCCATACCTAGAGGATTTCTATCGTCACTAAAAACGTATTGTGACGAGCACAAGATTAAACATACCATCATCGATGAGCGACTAGAGCTACCAGAGACTAAATACAAATCGACCATCAAGCCATACGATTATCAGCAAGACACGATAGACGAAGTACTTAACCATGATTGTGGGGTCATCGTCGCACCACCTGGCAGTGGGAAGACTGTGGTTGGGCTATCACTGATTGCCGAGCACAATCTCCCTGCGCTCATTCTCGTCCACCGTGCCCAACTTCTCTCCCAATGGAAGGATCGGATCATCCAGTTCTTGGGGATCCCTAAAAAAGAGATTGGACAATATAGTGGGAGTAAAAAGAAACTAGGAAAACAAGTAACTGTCGCCATGATGCAGACCTTAACTAGGCTAGATCCTAACGAGATCGCACAAATTACTAATAAAGTCGGGATGATTATTATCGACGAATGCCACCATATACCAGCTTCGACTTTTCGCGAAGTCATAGTGCAGTTTGCACCCAAATATTTATATGGTTTAACAGCTACTCCCCAGCGTAAAAATCACGATGAGGCACTCATTTTTGATTACATCGGACCTATTATCGCCACTATGAAACCGCAAGCTATTGAAACAAGCTCCTTACTCGGTAGCACTAAACACCAACAACCAAGTACAAGCCTGATGATTCGTGAAACCAAGCTAGAAATTCCCTTTACTCCCAAAGTCGATCAATATGATCTTCTCTCCAAGCTAATCATTTTTAATGACGTCCGTAACCGTCTGATTGTAGATGATGTTCTCGAGCTAACCTCCAAGGGACTCAAGGTTTTGGTTTTGACTGAGCGAAAGGACCATGTCGATGTCCTACAACTCTATCTCCGAGGAAAAGCTGAGATTGTCACACTCACCGGCGATGACTCCGTCAAATCTAGAAGAGAGAAACTAGCCACAATAGAGCAAGGAAGTTTCCAAATTCTCCTTGCCACAGGCCAGCTACTTGGCGAGGGCTTTGACCTTCCGATCCTTGACGCTCTCGTTCTCGCCTATCCATTTTCCTTTGAAGGTAAACTTATCCAATACGTGGGGAGAGTAGAGCGTGGTAATACCGCACGTCTCATTTATGATTACAACGATGCCATGACTCCAACCCTTGCTAAAATGTTTAAACTCCGTCTCCGCCACTACAAAAAACGAGGGTGGATAACCTAGAGAGGTGCCGAAACCAACAATGCCTTAATATCTATTCCACTACCTTGGTCATACTTAAGTGCCGTGGCAATAATATGGTCACAAATGTAGTCATAGCTATAGGTAACGCAAGTACAAATCTGCTTGGGCGAACCGATTCGATGAAAGCCAATGAAGACGGAGTAAATTTGATTATCCTGTTTAACGATAGCGCGGCAACCATTATTATATGGACGCGTAATCTCGACTTGATTTTGCCAAAATAATTCTATGCCACGAAGTTTGATCTGAGGATCCAAATCAGGATAGATAAGGGAGAAGTAGGAAAATGCCATTTTACTTTTCCCCACTCCATTTTTTGTAGGCAGCCAGAGACTGACACCCTTTCATTTTGAGGTCAAACTTGAGATCCAAGAGATCGATAGAGTGACTCATCCCTGCATGTCGATAAATCCCCAACAACCTATCATTGCTCACTCTGATACGAATAATTGTGACAGATTTCCCAGAGACTTGGGCTGCAAATGGACAAATATCAGCATCTTCCAATAGAACTTGGAATCCACTAATTTGCTCACTAATGTCGTAAGTATCAATTGTTGCGCCCTCTATGATCTGATCCAAATTATTTGACTGCATTTCACTGCTTATTCCAAAACTTACCGAGTACTTTTTTGCGGTAAACATGTCGCCAATTATACATTCGTGGGGCACTAAGCGTTTTACACGTCCAATAGCCGTTTTAGAGCGTTTTACGCGTTACAGGCTGTAAAAGTGAATTGTCGGAAAAGTGACGACGAATTGATAGGAAGCGTCAATCTATTCTTCTGACCCCTTCGGGTCAGCTCGAACCACCAGAGATGTGTGAGCCCACTGTACCACAGGTGGAACCCATTTTCGACAGTGTGATCAAGACGTATTATAAACTTCAAGAACTTGGTATCCAAGAGGTAAACGGCAAAATCGTCTTTATCGACAATATGGAGGTGAAGAATGAATAACTTCACTACCTCGCTCCATGATGAGAAGACATTTTATAGAGCCTTCCTGAGAGATATTGATCGGGCTAGAGAGGAGATTATTATTGAAAGTCCATTTATTACCTCCCGTAGGATGAAAACACTCTGGCCATCCCTCAGAGGTGCGTATGCACGAGGTGTTAAGCTCTACATTATTACCAGAGACCCTAACGATCATAGTAATGGATATGAAATGCAGTCAGAAAGGGAAATTGAGACAATGGAGGCCCTTGGGATACAAGTATTATTGTGTATTGGTAATCATCATCGAAAGCTGGCGATAATCGACAGGGAGATCCTTTGGGAAGGTAGTTTAAATATTTTGTCTCAAATACATAGTAGAGAGATTATGCGCCGCCTGGATGGCGGCGGCTTCGCCGTAGATATGTTTAATTATTTGAATTTGGGGAGATACATATGAAAGTGTTATACTTCGACCATATGACGCAAAACGTAGGCTACCAGATTAGTAAACAAGATATCGAAACCACAATTCGATTCCTTAAGGCAGAAAATAAGCCTTGTACTAGAGAAGATGCGATAAAGCACTTGGAAGAAAAGGCGGCTTTAGCCCATATGGCTGCACACAAAATTGTCGAAGATGAGCAAAGTGGGAAAATTGATCCAGTTAAATTAAAAAAAGATTAAAACGAAAGTACGTCAGAAGATTTTATATTCAAAACCTTTAATATACGCTTCAAAGTTTCGATTGTAGTGTTCTCCTCATCCCGTTCTACTCTGGCGTAGTAGTTGACACTTATCCCAGCTTTTTCAGCCACATCAGCTTGCCTTAAACCAAGCTTTAGACGAGCTTCTTTTAGTTTTTTACCGATTTTCTGAGGCGACATAATTGGTATTCTACGACACTTATTACTCTATACTATATTAGCAGATTGAGACTTCAATATTCAATTTGAAGACACTTATGAAAAATGGTTCTTATAACCATGTGACTTATAACGCAAACTCCTAAAGCCATTATCGCTTATAATACTTATTATGCTGACAAAATCTGACTTTCTGCTGTACATGGATGCGCCAATGCATTTGTGGGCAAAAGTACACGATCAACAAACGAACGCCACCCCCTCTCTTTACGATCAACACTTAATGAAACAGGGTTACGAAGTCGAAAAGGTAGCTAAGGAGTATCTAGAAAAATATATTCTCCACAAATACTCTAATGCAGAACTCCTCTGGCAGACAACCTATATCTCTGGAGAATATCAAACTCGGGCAGATGGAATAATTCATGAGCTAGATACAGACACCTATCATCTATATGAGATTAAGAGCTCAACTTCTACCAAAAAGGAACATTTACCAGATGCTACATTCCAATCGATTGTCATAGGGCAGAGCATTAATTTAGAAACAATCCACTTAGTATTGCTCAATGATGAATATATTCGTGGAGATGAGCTTGATATTGAACAACTCTTCTCTGTACCCGACGTGACTGAAGAGGTTTCTGAAATGACTCCTGGCATCCTTGCCAAGATGAGACAGGCTCTAGAGATAGTAAAATCACCACAAAGCACCTTAATAGTTAATTGTTTGAATCCTAAAACTTGTCCATGTCCGGGGTTGTGTCATCCAAATCTTCCCAAAGCATCTATCTACAATATTCCCAACCTAACACCTAAAAAGAAGCGTGAACTCGAAGAATTGAAAACGATTGCTATTGAAGACATTGATGACGATTACCCGCTCACGCCTAAGCAAAGGAAGATTGTGGATGTGTTGCAGAGCAAGGCACCGTATTTAGATAAACCAACGGTTACAGGCCTTCTACAGAGCCTTACATACCCACTTTATTTCCTTGACTACGAAACCTATGACGAAGCTATGCCACTTTATAAAGGGCATAAACCATACCAGAAGATGGTGTTTCAGTTCTCACTCCATATAGTGAGCAGTAACAGCGAGACAATACAGCACGAAGAATATCTAGCTTTAGAGCCAGGAGATCCCGCAAGAGGCTTGGTAAAGCACCTGCGCAAGTGTATTACTGACCAAGGCACAGTTATTGTGTGGAATAAAGCGTTTGAGGGTGGACGCAACAAGGAAATGGCAGAGCTTTACCCAGAATACAAAGACTTTCTACTAGATGTGAACGCTCGAATGTTTGATCTCATGGAAATTGTATCTAAGGGATATTATTTGCACCCCGAATTCTTGGGCAGTTGGTCTATCAAGAATGTGTTACCTGTGATGTCACCAGAACTATCGTACAAGACACTCTCTATAAACAAAGGTGATCAAGCTATGATTGAGTGGTATGAGATGGCTAATGGCGATAAAACTAAGAAAGATGGAGTTTCCAAGGCTCTTTTGCAATACTGTGGTCTAGATACAATGGCGATGGTGAAGGTTTGGGAGAGATTGATAGAGTTAATTGCCTAGGTTGTGGGTCTAGATAAATCAATGATCATTGGCATATTAGACTTTACTGCTTTACCTGCACTATCTATGGCTTTGATTCTTAAGTAGTATGTCTCGCCGTTGACAAAGGCGCTAGATAAATAACTAGCACTCCCCAAGTCAAGACTAGTAGCTGTGGTGACAAACAGACAATCAGTACCAGCTACCGTTGCTGGAGAATTAGTTAACATTCCTGCCGTCCCCGTCAAGTTACTGAGTTACCAGGATCGGCCGTAGCATTTGTACCAAGATATAGACAATATCCGCGAAGTCCCGATCCTCCAGAGTTATCAGATCCAGCTACCCAAGAGAAAGTCGAAACACTGCTATTAGTCCAACCACCATTTGTTACAGCATAGCCTCCAGTATTGTCAGTTAGCATGGAAAGTACTGTGGCGTTAGTTGCAGGCTCCACTAGATCATTACTGAAGTTATTTATACTCACTCCGGAAGTGCCAAAATCAAGCCAGCCCACATCTTCACTCCAAACATAACCGCCAAGTACTCCCGTCGAGGTATTGACGGTGACATTGCTGTTATAAGCAGAGAAATCTAAGAATGCGCCAGTTGAAACAACTTTGGCTTTGCCAGTTACGACTCCTGTTGAGGGATTTACATGGACAGGCCCTTGTGCATTATCATCAGTACCAAAGGCTACCCAGCCAACATCTTCGGAAAAAGCATAGCCACTAAAATTGCCGGTTGACCAATTGACTCTGACATTTGAATTATAGAGAGCAAAATCCAGATATGCTCCCGTATTAGAAGATACTGCTTTACCAATAATGGCTAAACTGGCGGCATAAACTGGCTTGATAAAATAAAATCCACCAAGTGCCAAAATACCCAAGAAGAACCCTAACAGAATTGCTGAGTTCTTATTGTTTGTGACTAGCCTGTGTTTTATTAACCAATTGTTCATTTAATACCAAATACAATAAGTAAGCGAGAATTACTTTATATATAGCACCCTAAAAACGAAATGACATTTTCCCTCTGGTATGCCTGGTGTTCTTGAGGTATACTTGAGGTAGTGAAAAAGACTGCC
>Ga0194063_10001153_pt1 | contig 17676 bp, 17 predicted proteins | sample SepL3720m_MetaG_FD_155459 | JGI IMG/M metagenome (GOLD analysis project Ga0194063, IMG submission 155459) | Anoxic zone freshwater microbial communities from boreal shield lake in IISD Experimental Lakes Area, Ontario, Canada - Sep2016-L373-20m | ecosystem: Environmental > Aquatic > Freshwater... | reverse complement strand
CGTGCTGATTGCCGAGCGGCTCACCGGCCGTGTCGTGGACTGCACAGTCGTGGGTGGGCGCTGGATCTCGGCGTATGACGGCGTTGTGACCCGCGATGCGAGTTCGTTCGATATCGACCACCGTGTATCTGGCGCTGCGACAGCCTCGGGAATCTTGACGTGAGGGATACCAGTCGGCGGCATGCCGCTCAACGAGGTGGGGTGCAGTGACACAAGACGTTGTGCTGCCCCGCAGAGCGCGGGCAACGGCACTCTCCGCGCGCGTGACCCCAATGCCACCGCCGCGACGTCGGCCCGTGAAGTCGTCAGATGATGTCCACGATCTCCGGGTGGAACGTCTTGAGGTGGCCCTGCGACCATCGGCCGAGTTCTTCGAGTACTGGTCGCAATGCCGTGCCGCTCGGGGTCAGTCGGTAGGCGTTGTTGCGCGCCGATCCGTTGGGGTCGGTGCGCTCGATGATCCCGACCGAGGTAAGCAGCCGGAGCCTGGCCGCGAGGATGTTCGTCGAGACGTGCTCGGGTGACTCGAGGAACTCGGAGTATGTGCGGGTGCCGTGGGAGATCAGGTCACGGACAATGAGGAGGGACCACTTGTCCCCGAGCACGTCGAGACCGGAACTGATCGGGCAGACCGATCGCCAGTCGAGGCTGTCCGGGTCGGGGTCCGTGCTCATGTCACCTCTAGTCTGCCAGCGACGCGGCCATCTCCGTGAACGAGGCTGTCATCGGGGTGGGTTGCCAGTCAAGGACATCCGTTGTCGCCGTCGTGTCGAAGGCGATCCTCTTGCCGAGCAGGGGCAGCGTCCCTCGGGCCTGACGGTCGAACAGGCTCATGAGCCTCACGGCCACGTTGGGCGCCCTGCGGGTGGGGACCTTGGCGTAGCCGGCATCCTTGAGAATCGTGGCCACGGTCACCAGCTCGATCGGCTCGGAGGTGGAGGCGATGAACCGCTGTCCCGCGGCCAGCGGGGCCGTCAACGCTGCCACATGCAGCCGGGCCACGTCGCGAACATCGACCATGCCCATCGCGACATCCGGGATCATCGGCATCTTCCCGCCGATCATGTCCGAGATCATCTCGACGCTCTGGCCCTCGGCCTTGGCGCCGAGTGACGGGCCGAACACCCCGCCGGGGTTGATCGCCGTGAGCTCCATTTCGCTGCCGCGGTTGATGTCCCAGGCCGCGCGCTCGGCCAGCGTCTTGCTCTTGGCATAGGCGCCGATGCGTGCGCTGGAGTCCGACCACGAGTCCGGGCCGTATCGACCGCTGTCCTTGCCCGCGACCATGGCCACGATCGATGACGTGAGCACCATTCGGCGCACGCCCGCCCGCTGCGCGGCTCGCACCACGCGTTTCGTGCCTTCCACCGCGGGAGCGATGAGCTCGTTCTCGTCCTTCGGCTCGGCCAAGACGAAGGGTGACGCGACGTGGATCACGTACGTGCATCCCGTCATCGCCTCGTCCCAGCCCGTGTCCGAGAGCAGGTCGGCCTCCGCGAAGCTGAGCCGGTCCACGGGAGCCGCTGCCGCGAGGGCCGCCCTCGTGGGGTCCGCCTTCGACGCCGAGCGGACTGTCCCGACGACCTCATAGCCGCCACGCAGCAACTCGGCGCCGACGTGCTGCCCGATGTACCCGCTGATGCCTGTGACGAGGACGCGTTCCGTCATGACTTCTTTCCCCTTGCTGTCAAGAGCCGATGTGAGATGAACGAGAGAGGGGACCGGGGGTCCTGGCCGGCCGAGGCCGCTCAACTCACGGGCTCACCGACCGGGAAGCCCTCGATGAAGACGATGCTGTTGCCGTCGGTCAACTCGTTGATGCGCAGCTGCTTGAAAGGCTCGTAGTCCGCGGAGTCGTACCAAGCCTGAGCGGCCGCCATGCTGGGAAAGCGGAGAATGGCAGCCCAGTTGCCGTCGAAGTCGCCTTCGCGGGTGGTCGGCGTGGGAGACCCCGCGATCATCTGCACGCCGTGCTTCGCCAGGATCGGGAAGACGTACTGCGAGTAGCGCTCGTTGAAGTCCATGGGGTCCTTGATGGTGATCTGGACCATGGCGTAGGCGGGTGCGGTCTCGTCCGTCATGTGGGTGACTCCTCGTGGCGTAGTGGCAGACTGGATAACTTGCGTTTCGCAATCTAGCGGGTTGACTTGCACTCTGCAAGTCAACCCGCATTGAGGCAGACCGCGAGCAACCCCTTACGGACTTGTCCCGCCCGCGAGGCCTGACGCAAGAGGAGCTGGCGCCGGCTGCCGGGCTGGACCGACCTGCTCGAGCCCTAGTGACCGGACGGACGGCCCCCCAGCTTTCGCCGCAGGGCGAGGTTCTCCGCCTGTGCCGTAGCCAGGGCAGTGCGCAGCGTTGCCAGTTCGGCTTCGTATCGCGCCCGCTGTTCCTTCAGCTGAGTCGAGAGGGCTCGGACAGCCGAAGAGTTCGCCGCGACCGGCACGGATGCCTGACCGGGGACACCACGAGGGCGGGCGCGTAGGTCAGCGATCAGCATGCGCAGTTCAGCATGCTTGTACAGGAAGTCCGTCGAGACGCCAGCCTCACGAGCGACCGACGCGAACGTGACGGGCCGGCCGCTTCGCGACAAGGCGCTAAGCCCCTGTCGGGCACGGTGCTCAGCGCTCTCGGTCCGCGCTCTGCTTGCGCGCGCCAGGTCATCGGCGCTCATGCGGTCGCCTCGTCTGCACCCGACTCCGCACGGTCGCGGGCACCAGCACCGCGGACCGCATCACTCCCGGGCAGCACTTCAACGGCGAGGAGGATGTTTGCCAACGAGGAGACCTCCGCTTCGCGACCCTGCAGCCACACGTTGTCGTCGGACATTGGCGTGCCGTACTTCCTCTGGAAGGCCGCCTTTCGGTCTTCGATCAGCATCCGCGTCTGCTGCAACTGGCGAGCGAGTTCAGGCGCGTGACTGCCGTCGGTCGCGAACTTGTCGCACGCCAAGCAGGCGTTGCCTTTGCCACAGGTCTGCTTGGGAGGCAGGAGGCACCAGCCGTTCGGAAGGATACGATCTGCTCGGCTCGCCAGATGCATCTGGTCGAACAGGTCGGAGGCGTCCTCATGCCCGCCTCGTCCATCGCTCCGGATCTTGCGGTACTTGATGAACTCCTCCTCCGCTGTCTGGGAGAGCGTGACGGCGTAGTACATGGTCATCTCGGGTGAGGAATGCCCGAGGTAGCGCTGCACGACGTGTAGGGGCACGCCGGCGTTCAGCAGGTTGGTGGCCATCGTGTGGCGAAAGCGGTGCGTTCGACTGATGGCAACCGGCTTGCCCTGGCTGTCAGTGATGTGTACGCGCGCAGCCAGTTCACGCAGGAGGGCATTGAACGTCGCGGCCGAGTAGGCGAGCCGGCCGTTGCGATTCGCGCGGTAGCGAAGGAACAGATACCTGGGCGTGATGTCCCCGGATCCCATCTCGGCCATCAGCGCGCGCGCTCGGGTCTGCTGAGCACGGATGATCTGGACAACTTCCTCATCAATGGGGATCGTGGCAGGTTCGTTGGACTCGATCTTCGTGCGCTGGTATCGCATGCGCGCCACGAGTGGCGATGGTGCGTCTGGTCGCCCCGGAGTGGGACCGATCGGCAGGAGCGGGTCGAAGTCCATCATCAGCACTTCGTGCACGCGGCGCCCTGTCTTGATCAGGAGGAGCAGTGCGTGCAGCGCCTGCAGGTCGTCGAAGCCGCCTTCGCTCTTGGGGAGCGCCAACAGCTCGGCCTGCTCAGCGATGGCCGTGACGACATCGTCCTCGAGGATGAGGTCGTCGGCCTTCTTGTTCGTCAGGCGAGGCTTGTCACCAGGGCGGAACAGGGCGGTGTGCTCCGGTCTCAGGTCCAACCAGCGCGGCTCGGACAGCACTGCGGCGGCTTCAGCCCGGTTGTCGTACATCCACCGGTAGAACTGCTCGACGCTGGTCATGAGGCGGCGTCGCGGATTGCCCTTCAGCGGTTCCCCCTTCCGGGCTCCGTAGACGGCCCGATGCTCCGTCAGCTGGCCCATGAAGGCCAGCGCGAACGATCGGAGCTGGTGCGGATCACTGGTGAGGACCGGACCCTCGTCACCCTGAGCGTCGAGCGTTCGCTGCAACCATTGCAGTGAGTCAAGCCGTGACTTGACGGTGCTCCAGCTGTACCGCTGCGACTGAAGTGCATCCGACAGCCACAACTTCGCGCCCTCCCTCAGCCAGAGGCTGGTCAGCCTGCTGAAGTTGGCGACGTAGGTCCCTGACGGCTCGTGCGGTCGCTGTGGCACGCGCGCGTCGAGGCTGGGGTTCCACACGTCGAGGCGCCACCACTCGCCTTCGTGGTACGCGTACGCGAGGAGGTCATGCCATCGCCGCATGATGCCGCGGGCCTTCTCGTCGTTCGCTTTCCCGAGGTCCACTCCAGCAGTTCGGACACGCACCATCTCCCGGATCCACTCATCTGGAGTGAGGGCCAGGACGGACTCTGCCTGGCGAACGGAAAGCGAGCCGTGCTCCATGGCGAGACGAAGGATGCGGGTGGCGGAGTTGAACCCGTGTGGGCCAATGAAACGACCCAGTTCCACTTCGCGGTGAATGAGCCAGGCGATCTCCCACGTCATCGTCTCGGGCAGGTCCCTGAAGTTCAACGCCTGCGACGTCCCTGCGTCCGCACCTCGTCCGCTCGTGACCTCGCGGACGGCATGGCGGTACTTCTCGGGCAACGACCGCTTGTCAAAATGGTCCGCGCGGCACTCTGGCGGTAACGACTCCCACAGGTCGCGGGCCTTCTCCACGCTGAACATCTGGGACATGGGAAGGCGTGGGTCCCGCCGGTCAAGTCTCTTCGGGGCGGCACCTCTAACCGGGCCGCGCTTCCTAGCTTCCGCCATCAGCGACTCACCCAGCCCTTCGTGAAGGAGATCCAGTCGGCCAAGGCAGCGAGTTCGGCGTCCTCGGTGACGTGGCCGTAGCGGTCGAGGGTGGTCTGGACGCTTCGATGACCGAGACGGCGACTAACGACGTGGATCGGCGTTCCCGCCAGAAGCAGTGCTGTCGCGTGCGTGTGCCGAAGCCAGTGCGGCGTCACGCTGGCGGGCACGCAGCCAGCCCGCCGAGCAGCGACCTTCATGTGCCGCTCGACCGTGCCCGCCTGCATCGGCGCGAAGAGCGGGGCACGCCGGGTGTTGCAGAACACGAAGGATGCGTCCCAGTCGGTCAGAACGGCGTCGGCCCCGTTGTCGCACAACCACCACACATAGTCCCCGTACAGGCGATCCAGGTCGCTCCCGATGTGGACCGTGCGCCCGCCGCTCTTCAGGCGGATCCCACCCGGGTGGTCATGTTCCTTCAGGACGATTCGGCCGGTCTGCCCCCGACCGGTCTGCCAGTCCCCGTGCGTCAGCATGAGGGCCTCGCCGATCCGCATGCCCGTCTCAGCCAGCAACGCCCACAGCAGCCGATACCGCAGGTCCCCTCGCCAGACACCGGCCTGCGCATCCCACCGGGCCTCAGCATCAAGCAGTGCGCTGATCTGCTCGGGATGCAGGATGGGTGACTCGCGGGCCGCCATAGGCAGCTTGATGGTCACCCGGCGCTTGCTCGGAGATCGACGATCCAAGTGCTCCATGAACCTGAGATACCGGTTGGGTGAGTTGCGTACCTGCTCGTACAGGACCAGGCCTGTGCTCGAGCCGTTCAGAGCGTGAAAGCGGTACAACGACATGACCGCCCTAACCCGAGCGGTCACGGTTGCCTCGGCGACCGCCGGCTCGCGATGCAGCGGCTGCAGGCCGCTCATTACCGTTCCCGATCGGACCGCCTGCATGAAGCTGCTGAGGTCCTTCAGCTGGACCTCGGCCCAGTCCTGGCCCCGGTGGCCAAGGTACGTCCACCACATCGCCAGCGCCCGCGAATACGCCCGCACAGTGTTGGGCGAGTAGCCCTGGTCACGGGCGAACTCCAAGAACTCCTCCGCTGGCGCCACCAGTGCGCCGACGTCGTCCACTACGGTCCAGGTGCGCTCTGGGCCGGTACCCACTGTCTGCGTCCGAGCCATGCTGGGACGTTAGGGGTCACGTCTGACAGTGCCGGATAACGCTGCCGCTGACACAACCGCCGAGAGCGCCTTCGGTACGTCGATCGTCGTGAGCGGCACCCAGCGGCAGTGCTGGATAACACCGTGTGCCGCTTCAGGAGGCGTGGGCCTCGGGAGCCTGGCGGTGGACCGAGCTCACTCGTGACCGGTACGCGAATGACACCGGATACGCGGCGTCACTCATTGCCGTCTCACAGTCGACCAACCGCGGGAAGGGTGACAGCGAGCCGTCGGAGTGGATGCCACCGCTGCGTACGCAGAGGTGCTCGTACATCAAACTCTGGATCGGCGTGAAGTATCGGTGGCGACTGGCCGTGGATGCCGCAGAGAAGGCCCACCTGACGCGGGCCCTGGCCGGATGCGATCCGCTGATGACCGTTCCGCGGCGGGCCGTGGTGCACACGCGGTAGTGGGCGGCTAAGTCGATTGCTTCCGGCGCTCGATGTGCAGTGCGAGGACCGGGCAGGCATGCGTGGCGTCCTCGGCGGCCTTCACGTCGGACTTCGGGAGGTCGACCGTCAGTTTCGCGCCCGGCAGGATCGGGTAGCCCCACTCGTCAAGCTCGATGAGGTGCGGAGCAGCGTCATGGCACAGGCCCCGCCCATCGCAGATCGTCGGATTCAGCAGCAGCGTGATGACGGGCTCGTCGTCGTTCCGGCCGGATGGTGCGCTCATTCGAAGTCCCTCCCATCGACATCGACGAGGGCCAGGCGAGGCGTAGGGACCGGAAGCAGGCCGGGATTGCCCGGACGGACGACCTGCCGGGTGATCGCCAGCGAGCACCGACGGTCCAGGTGGAGGGCGACTTCGTCGGCGAAGGCCGACAGGCCGGTGGCGATGAACCGGGCGGTGCCATCCGGGTGCTTGCAGCCGCCGCGACCCTGGATGAGCGAGAGTCGGACCTTCATGTGCTGCATCTCGTCATCGGAGATGTGGCGCATGGCCAGATGGTGGAAGTCGTCGCTGATCGAGGGCAGGCCGTACACGCAGGGTCCACACTGCCCGGCGCTCTCGCCGGCCATCCACGCGACCACGCGTGCCATCTCCTCCAGTGGGCACACGCTCTCGCCCACGAGGAACAGGACCGATGCGCCGATAACGGCGCCCGCAGCCCGCGTGCCGTCCGGATCCCACGGGGTGTCCTCGAAGCCCGCCGCCGGCACCCACCCGCCGCCGTAGCCGCCGGTGAGGTAGCCACGCACGGTGTCGGTCGTGCCTCCGCACATCGCGAGGATCTCGCGCACGGTGGTGCCCGTGGGAACCTCCACCACGCCTGGGTCGGATACGCAGCCGCCGACCGTCACGAGGGTCGTCCCCGGTGCGGACGGCACGCCCACCTCAGCGAACCAGTCGCCGCCGTAGCGGGCGATCAGGCCCAGATGGGCCATCGTCTCGGCGTTGTTGACCAGGGTGGGTCGACCGGCCGCGCCCTTCTGGAATGGCCGGTCGGGGTAGACGGGAGTCGCGACTCCATCGCCGACCCAGTGCGACAGCGCGCTCTCCTCGCTGGCGACGTAGCGCGCCGGTGGCGTCACGAGACTGATGCGGAGGGGATCGAGCCTGGCGGCCTGGCGCTCGTCAAGGGCCTTCGTGAGGATCGGCAGGAGCTTCGACCCGCGATGCAGGGCCAGGAAGGCGTCGGTCGCACCGATGGTGGCGGCGGCCGCAGTGATGCCATCGAAGACGAGGTGGGGAGACGACGCGAGGAGGACGGCGTCCTTCGCACTGGCTGGCTCGCCCTCCATGGCGTTGGCGATGACGACCGGATGTCGTGACCGGTCGAATCGGCCCATGTTCGAGGAACTGTCGACGACAGCGGCGAGCTTCCGAAACGTCGGGAACCAACCGCCACCTCGGCCGCGCAGGCCCGACTTCTCGACTTCGACGATCAAACTGCCGGGCTCCTTGCCGCGCCGTTGATCGATGCCCGGCAGATCCCCGTATTGGGACAGGTGCATCGACAGCGATGAACGGGTCTCGATGCCGAGCCGGCCCATGTCGTGCCTTTCCGTTTGCATGGCCGCGGAGCGCGACCGTGCGCCCATCGTGGCGTCCCCTCATATAGGGGGGCCCATCTGAGGGCAAACTACCGGTAAAGCCCGCCTGTTGCTGAGCGCCCGCTGTGTGGCAGCGTTCCACCTATGACCCTCGTTGCTGGCGTGGACTCCTCGACGCAATCCGTCAAGATCGTCGTTCGCGACGCGGACACTGGCGCGCTCGTGCGAGAGCGACGTGCAGCCCACCCGGACGGCACCGAGGTCCACCCGCAGGCCTGGATCGACGCGTTGGCCGAGGTGACATCCGGGATGCTCGACGATGTCGAGGCACTGGCCATCGCCGGGCAGCAGCACGGCATGGTCGCCCTGACTGAGGGCGGCGAGGTTGTGCGGCCTGCCCTCCTCTGGAACGACACCCGGTCGGCCGACGCCGCCACTGACCTCATCGCGGAACTCGGGGGTCCGGCAGCCTGGGCGCAGGCTGTCGGGAGCGTCCCGGTGGCGTCCTTCACCGTCACGAAGGCCCGGTGGATGGCCACTGCCGAGCCGGAGAACGCCGCCCGCACTGCCCGCATGATGCTGCCGCACGACTACCTCACCTGGGTGCTGGCCGGTCGCCCTGAGCAGGCTTGGACCGATCGCGGAGAGGTCTCGGGAACCGGGTACTGGTCGCCCATCACCAATGGCTACCGCCCCGATCTCCTGGAACTCGCCATGGGCCACGTTCCGGAGCTGCCAGCGGTTGCGGCTCCGGGGCAGGCCGTCGGCACGACGGCGACCGGCATCGTGCTCGGCCCCGGCACGGGAGACAACATGGGCGCGGCACTGGGCCTTGACGCCCAGCCCGGTGATGTCGTGGTGTCCCTTGGCACATCAGGCACCGCCTTCGCCGTTTCGCGCACGCCGGCATGCGACGCGACCGGTTTCGTCGCGGGTTTCGCAGATGCGACGGGGCACTACCTCCCGTTGGTCTGCACACTCAATGCCGCGCGGATCCTCACGGCCACGGCCGGCCTGCTGGGCGTGGACCTCGAGGACTTTGCTGACCTGGCGCTGTCGGCGAAGCCGGGGTCTGGCGGACTCGTGCTGCTGCCCTACTTCGATGGCGAGCGCACTCCGAACCTGCCCACGGCCCGTGGCTCGCTGCACGGAGTCACGCGCGACAACCTGACGCCGTCGAACATGGCCCGGGCCGCGGTCGAGGGCATGCTCGGAGGCCTGGCGGAGGCGGTCGACGCCCTCGTCGCGGTCGGCGTGGAGCCTCGACGGGTGCTGCTCGTCGGAGGGGCCGCATCCAACCGGGCGGTAGGCGCCATCGCGGCAACCCTGTTCGACGTTCCCGTCGAGGTCCCACCGGCGGGCGAGTACGTCGCCGACGGGGCGGCGAGGCAGGCCGCATGGGTGCTGAGTGGCGCCGATGCGGCCCCGACGTGGCCGCAATTGGGAGCGGGATCGACGCAGCGGTTCGACCCAGCCCCGGTCCCAGCGGTGCGGGAGGCGTACGCGGCCGCGCGCACCGCTCTGTATTCGTAAGGGCGTGCGTGCGCCAGGTGAGCCAGGCATGAATCGTGCGTGACCAAATCGTTATCAGTTGATGTCGAATCGATGCAGAAAACACCTTGTGGCGCTGGGGTCTCCGTGCATATGTTTGAGGAGACAACAATGTATGTTGCACCAAGCAACAAAAGATCGACCTACGGATCGAGGTAGAACGTGCCGCTGGAGTTCGTAGCCAAGCCGGAGGATCACTTCTCGTTCGGGCTGTGGACGGTGGGCAACCGCGGACGCGACCCGTTCGGCGAGGCCGTGCGACCCAAGGTCGAGAACGTCGATCTGATCAAGGGTCTGGCCGATCTCGGCGTATGGGGCATCAGCTTCCACGATGACGACCTGATGACGTTCGGGGCACCGGAGGCGGAGCGGCGCGCACAGCTCGACGAGTTCAAGAAGGTGCTCGACGAGACTGGCTTGGTCTGCTCGATGGCGACAACCAATCTGTTCTACCACCCCGTCTTCAAGGACGGCGCGTTCACGTCGAACGATCCGGCGATCCGGCGCTACGCCATCCAGAAGGTCATGCGAAACATCGATGTCGCCGCTGAGCTGGGTGCGCCGATCTACGTGTTCTGGGGCGGCCGCGAGGGTGTGGAGAGCGCTTCAGCGAAGGACACCCGCGACGCGCTGTCTCGCTTCAAGGAGGCGATGGACTTCCTCGGCGGCTACGTCAAGGACAAGGGCTATGACATTCGCTTCGCGATCGAACCGAAGCCCAATGAGCCACGCGGAGACATCTTCCTGCCGACAGTTGGCCACGCACTCGGCTTCATCTCCACCCTCGAGCACCACGAGATGGTGGGCGTGAACCCAGAGGTGGCGCACGAGACCATGTCTGGCCTGAGCTTCTATCAAGGCGTCGCACAGGCGATGTGGCAGGACAAGCTCTTCCATATCGACTTGAACGACCAGCGCCCGGGCCGCTATGACCAGGACTTCCGATTCGGCTCCGAGGGCATCAAGGACCACTTCTTCCTGGTGCGGCTTCTCGAGAACAGCGGCTATCAGGGCGCCAAGCACTTCGATGCGCATGCCTACCGAACTGAGGATGTCGACGGCGTGTGGGACTTCGCACGCGGCTGCATCCGCAACTACCTCGCACTCGCGGCCAAGGCCCGCGAGTTCGACCAAGATCCCCGCGTGGCGGAGGCACTCGCCTACACCGGCGTTCCTGCGCTCGCGGTGCCGACCGTTGGTCCTTACTCAAAGGATGCAGCGGCCGGACTCATGGCCGAGAACTTCGACATCGACACCCTCGCCCTGCGCGGGTTCGGAGTCGAGGCTCTCGACCAGCTCGTCATCGATCACATCCTCGGAATTGCCTGATCTGTTTTGGGAGATTCCCGTGTTCGACAGCACCACCTCCTCCTAACAACATCGCAGGAATCCCTGCGGGGAAGGGACAGCACCGCATGTCCAAGAAGCTCATTGGAGCAGTAGCCGGCCTCGCTGCCGCCTCACTGCTCGTCACCGCCTGCGGCGGTTCCACCACGAGTGACGCCTCGTCTGCTGCTGCTGGGGTTGCATCCTCGGCCGCCGCTGTGGCGTCCTCGGCCGCTGCCGTCGCCTCCGAGGTTGCCTCGGCTGCAGCTTCGGCTGTCGCTGCTGGCGGCAAGGCCTGCGTGATCCTGCCCGACGCCGCATCGTCGGCTCGCTGGGAGACCGCGGACCGTCCGTTCCTCGAGCAGGCTTTCACGGCCGCTGGCCTCGAGTACGACATCCAGAACGCGAACGGCGACAAGGCCAAGTTCGCGACCATCGCTGACGGCATGATTGCCGGCGGCTGCACCGTCATGGCCATCGTGAACCTCGACAGCCCGTCGGCTGCTGCGGTCATCGCGAAGGCTGATGCTGCTGGCATCCCGGTCATCGACTACGACCGCCTGACCCTCGGTGGCGGCGCCAAGTACTACGTGTCCTTCGACAACGTAGCCGTCGGCACCGCGATCGGCGACGGCCTCGTGAAGTGCCTGACCGACGCCGGCACCGCTACCGGCAACGTTGCACTGCTCAACGGCTCCCCGACCGACAACAACGCCACGCTGTTCAAGCAGGGCTACGAGAAGGTCCTCAAGGACGCCGGCTACACCGTTACCGACGATCAGGCCGTTCCGGACTGGGACAACACCAAGGCCGGCACGATCTTCGAGCAGATGTACACCAAGGCCAATGGTGACTTCGTCGCCGTTGCCTCGGCCAACGATGGTCTCGGCGGCGCCGTGATCTCCGTGCTTGACCGCAACGGCCAGGCCGGCAAGATCTTCGTCTCCGGTCAGGACGCCACGGACGAGGGCCTGCAGCGCGTGCTGCTCGGCACCCAGTGCGTGACCGTGTACAAGGCCGTCAAGAAGGAGGCCGAGGCGGCTGCCGCCCTCATGGTCGCCCTCGCCAACGGTGACACCGCTGCTGCCGACGCGCTTGCCACTGGCAAGACCGCCGACAGCGAGGCCGGCACCGACGTGCCGTCCGTCCTGCTCGTCCCGCAGCCCATCTACCCGGACAACGTCGTGGACGTCATTGCTGACGGCTTCACGACGGCGGACAAGGTGTGCACCACGGCGGAGCTCAAGGACGCCTGCGCCAAGTACGGCGTTAAGTAAGAGACCCACACCGGCTTTCGCCGGATATGCAGTAGACCGTGGGGGCGGATGCCCTGCATCCGCCCCCACGGGCGTATCTCCCCCGCCCAATTCGCGAAGTCCTCCCCAGAGCTCGCTGGTTACGAGAAAGTAGCGGCATGACGGAATCCTCCAGCCCCTTGCTCCAGCTCAAGGGCGTGAACAAGAGCTTCGGCCCCGTGGACGTGCTCAAGAGTGTCGACCTCTCGGTGTACGCCGGACAGGTCACCGCACTGGTCGGCGACAACGGCGCCGGCAAGAGCACCCTCGTCAAGGGAGTCGCGGGCATCTACCCGTTCGATTCCGGCGAGTACCTCTTCGAGGGCAAGGCCCAGCACATCACCGACCCGAAGCAGGCCAACAGCCTCGGCATCGAGGTGGTGTACCAGGACCTGGCGCTGTGCGACAACCTCGACGTCGTCCACAACATGTTCCTGGGTCGCGAGGAGAAGAAGTCGGTCGTTCTGGATGAGATCACGATGGAGAAACGCGCACGCGAGACGCTGAGTGGGCTGTCCGTCCGCACGCTCAAGTCCGTCCGCCAGCAGGTCTCCAGCCTGTCGGGTGGCCAGCGGCAGACCGTCGCGATCGCCCGCGCCGTGCTCTGGAACTCGAAACTGGTCATCCTCGACGAGCCGACCGCCGCACTGGGCGTTGCCCAGACCGAGCAGGTCCTGAACCTCGTTCGACGCCTCGCCGACAACGGCCTCGGCGTCATCCTGATCTCGCACAACATGAACGACGTCATGCAGGTGGCCGACAACATCGCCTGCCTCTACCTCGGCGCGCTCGCAGCTCAGGTGAAGGTCGGCGAGGTCACCCACGGCCGCGTCGTCGAACTCATCACGTCCGGTCGCAGCGGCGACCTCGGACTCCAGCCCGAGGCGGCGCACGTGGCAGGTGCGGTATGAGCACGATCGAGCAGTCGACGGATGTCGACGTCAAGGCGGCGGGCGACCAGGGCGGTATCGGTCAGGCCATGCGCGACTACTTCAACCGGGTCAAGGGCGGTGATGTCGGCTCGCTGCCGGCGGTCCTGGGCCTGATCGTGCTGGTCGCGCTGTTCAGCATCCTGAAGCCATCGACATTCTTCTCCGCACTCAACTTCGCGAACCTGCTGAATCAGGGCACCGCGATCATCGTCCTGGCGATGGGTCTGATCTTCGTCCTGCTCCTCGGCGAGATCGACCTGTCTGCAGGCTTCACGGCCGGCACCGCTGCCGCCGTCCTTGCTATCGCGCTGAGCTCCTGGGGCCTGCCCTGGCCGCTCGCTCTCATCCTGGGCCTGATCACGGGCACGTTCATCGGCTTCCTGATAGGCATCCTCGTCGCGAGGCTGGGCATCCCCTCGTTCGTCGTGACACTGGCGATGTTCCTCGCCCTGCAGGGTGTGATGCTCCTCATCATCGGCGAGGGTGGCACCATCACCCTGCGCAGCGACGAGCTGCTTGCCATCATGAACAGGAACATGCCGGTCTGGGCGGGCTGGGTGCTGTGGCTGGTGGTCGTCGTCGGCTACGCCCTCATCAACTTCCGCGGGATCGCGGCTCGCCGCAAGGCCGGCCTTGGCGCGACGTCGACCTCGGTATGGATCGCCAAGACGGCCTCACTGGCGGTTCTGCTCGGCGTCGGAGTGTTCCTGCTGAACCAGCCGCGACAGATCGTGCGCGCGGGCAAGGTGGCCTGCGAGGTCAACGACCCGCCCACCCCCAAGGGCTGCATCCCGGTCATCGTCGGCGTTCCGTGGGCCGTGCTGGTCATCCTCGTACTGCTGGTCGGGCTCACGTTCGTGCTCAGTCGCACGGGCTTCGGCCGCCACATCTACGCAGTGGGCGGCAACTCCGAGGCGGCGCGTCGTGCCGGCATCAGCGTGCAGGGCATCAAGATCGCCTGCTTCATGATCTGTTCGACCATGGCGGCGGTTGCTGGCGTCCTCATCGCCTCACGTGACAACTCGGTGTCGCCCACCACCGGTGGCGCGCAGACCCTGCTGTTCGCGGTCGGTGCGGCGGTCATTGGCGGAACGTCGCTGTTCGGCGGCCGCGGTCGCATGATCGACGCGATCATCGGCGGCCTGGTCATCGCGGTCATCGCGAACGGCCTGCCGCTCATCACTCAGCAGTCGGGCATCCAGTACGTCGTCACCGGACTGGTCCTGCTCGTCGCGGCGAGCGTTGACGCGATCTCTCGCAAGCGCTCGACACCGTCATAGACCCACGGGCCCCAGGGAGTCGAACCGGGATGGCCACTCGTGCCGCGGCGACGCAGGACGACCTGCGTCGTCACAACCTAGCGCGCATGCTGCGCCGATTGCACGAACGCGGAGCAGCCAGCCGATCGGATCTCGTCGCCTATACCGGCCTCAATCGCAGCACCGTCGGCGTGCTGGTGTCCGAGCTGTCGGACGTTGGGCTCGTTGCCGAGGCGGCCGGCTCCGCCGGGCAGGTGGGGCGTCCTTCGCTCGTTGTGCAGCCGGACCCGACATCCGCGGTGGTCGTGGCGTTCGATCTTCGCGTGGAGCGAACGATCGTGGCCCTGGTCGGACTTGGCGGCGAAGTTCTGATGCGCAAGGAGCAGCGTCACCGGCGCACCAGCTACACGCCGGAGACTGCGGTCCGCAACATCGTCAGCCTCGTCGTGTCAGCGCTCGGCAATGCGCCGGGCAGCGCCTCGTGGGTCGGAGTCGGCATCGGCGTCCCGGGCATCGTCGACCACTCTGAGGGCCGGGTTCGTCTCGCGCCGAACCTCGGGTGGGCGGACGTCCCACTCGGAGACATGGTGCGAGATGCCCTCGTGGAGCACTTCGGCTTCTCACCCAGCGTGGCGATCGGCAACGACGCTGATCTGGGTGCCATCGCCGAGCATGCTCGCGGGGTCGGCCTCTACTGCGCGCACCTGATCTACGTGTCGGGTGAGGTGGGCATCGGTGGCGGCATCATCATCGACGGTCGGCCCATGAGAGGTGCCGGCGGTTATGGCGGCGAGATCGGCCACATGGCGGTTGATCCGTCCGGCGCGGTGTGCCGTTGCGGTTCGCAAGGGTGCTGGGAGACGCTGATCGGTCGCGATGCGATCGTCGCCAACGCTGGCCTCGGCGGGGAGCAGATAGAAGTGGCGGACGTGATCGCGGCGGCCAACGCCGGCAACCGTAGCGCTCAGGCGGCCATCGAGAAGGCGGGCGAGTGGCTGGGCATTGGCCTGGCGAATCTCGTCAACCTGTTCAACCCTGAGGTGATCGTGCTGGGCGGCCACCTGCGACTGCTGTTCCCGATGGTGAGTGGCACCGTGTACCGCAGGATTCACGGGGCGCTTCCGGCGACGCGGGAGCAGGTTCGCGTCGAGGTGCCAGGACTCAACGGTGACAGCACACTGCTCGGTGCCGCTGAGGTGGCCTTCGAACCGCTGCTGACCGACCCGATCGGCGAGTTGTCGCACGCGCACCATGCCGCGGCCTCCTGAGGTCCTCGCCGTCGGCGATGTCCGCCTCGTCATCGATCTCGATCACGGAGCACGGGCCATCGAGTGGACGGTGGGGGAACTGTCCCTCCTGGCGCGTCACGGCGACGATCCCGTCGAATACGGGATGTACCCCATGGCACCCTGGGCCGGGCGCCTTCGTGGCAACCGCGCGACGATGAACGGTGAGGAGCACGTGCTCCCCACCACCTACGGGCCGTGGGCCCTGCACGGCACTGTGCTGGACCAGCCCGTCGAGGTCATCGAGTTGGTCCGAACCGATGAGCGTGTCCTGCTGGTCGGTCAGGTGGTCGAGCACGCGGGGTGGCCCTGGCCCATGGCGGTGGACATCATCTGGGATCTGCGCGAACGCGAGCTGATCACGGAGATCAATGTCTATCCCCGTGACGGCCAGTTCCCGGTCGTCGTCGGCTGGCACCCATGGTTCCGTCGCGACCTCGGTCGAGGGGGGCCGCTGGAGTGGAGCATCGACGCGACCGCCCAGGCCGAGCGAGGTGAGGACCACCTCCCGACCGGCCGGCTTATCGAGGTGGGGATGGGGCCCTTCGATGATGCCTTCGTCGTTCCGGACGGCCGCGCCACCGTTCGGTGGCCGGGTGCACTGACACTTGACATCCAGAATGACCACGAGTGGTACGTCGTGTTCGATGAACTGCCGGGCAGCGCCTGCGTGGAGCCGCAGAGCGGTCCACCGAACGCGTTCAACGACGACCTTGGCCGCCCGGTCCCATCCGCCGCACCAGGGCGACCGCATCTGATGGTGACTCGGTGGACTATGCGAGATGCCCCGCTGGCGGATCAAGCCTGACCGATTGGCCGGTGGCCGCCGACTGCCGCGCTGCGTCGAGCACGCGAAGGTCCTCGACGACGTCGCCAATCAGCACGGGCGCTGCTGCCCCGTTGTGCAGTGCGTCCTCGACACCGGTGTAGAACGCCGGCCAAGCACCTCGCTCGAGCGGGATGAGCCTCTCGGTCACCACGCTCTCGGGCGAGTACTGGCGAAGTCGAGCGTTCGACGAGTCGGGCTCGCGGCCCCAGTCATCGCCGCTGAGCGTTCGGCCAGCCGCGAGGGCGGATTCCTGCGAGTCACTCGCTTCGACTCGCAGGCCGCCACGGGTGCCATAGAGCGTCATGCGGGGTCCGTCGAAGGCACCGAGCTGGCTGGCCACCAGGACGCTTATGGCCTCGGATGCGTGGCGGAGGAGCAGAACCACGTCGTCGTCACTCACGCCCCGGAGGCTGCGCACTGTGGCTTCGACCGATACGACGGGCCCCATGAGGCGCAGCGCCTGGTCGACCAGGTGGGCGCCTAGGTCGTAGAGCATGCCGCCCATGTCCGCGGGATCCGTTGATCCACGCCACCCGGGCTTGGGCACCACGCGCATGCGCTCAATGCGGGACTCGAAGCGGTGCACGTTGCCGATGCCGTCGTCGGCGGCAACTCGGGAAGCGGTCAGGAAGTCGCTGTCCCACCGGCGGTTCTGAAAGGGAATCAGCAGGCGATCGGCAGCCTCCGCGGCCTCGGCGAGGGCGCGCGCGTCCTTTGCAGTGGGGGCGATCGGCTTGTCCAGCACGACATGCAGGCCGGCGGCGAGTGCCGCGTGTGAATACGGAAGGTGAGTGACGTTGGGGGTGGCCACCACCGCGAGATCATGGCCGGCAGCCCATGCCTGCTCGGGGGAGTCGTACAGCGTCACCTGCGGATACGTCGCGAGGGCTCGCTCTTTGCGTTGTGGATCGCGCGTGACTATCGCGTCGAGCGACAGTCCAGGAGTGGCCTCGATGAGGGGTGCGTGGAACACCCGGCCCGCAAGTCCGTAGCCGAGGAGGGCGACAGAGATCGGAGAGTGAGCGGTCATGGAGGCAGTCAAGCATGTGGCCTCCAATCGCGCCGCAGGGATGAACGCTAGGTTGGGGGCATGTCATATGCGCTGCGTGATCTGTCCGGAACTGTCGTTGCCA
>Ga0194063_10001152_pt1 | contig 17704 bp, 17 predicted proteins | sample SepL3720m_MetaG_FD_155459 | JGI IMG/M metagenome (GOLD analysis project Ga0194063, IMG submission 155459) | Anoxic zone freshwater microbial communities from boreal shield lake in IISD Experimental Lakes Area, Ontario, Canada - Sep2016-L373-20m | ecosystem: Environmental > Aquatic > Freshwater... | reverse complement strand
GGCCTTGAGATCGCGATGGTTCTGGGCGAAGAGATGGTGGAACTGGCTGATCGCCGTCGGTCCCACCCCGAGCAGCTCCAGCTCACCGCCGGTGGTGTATCCCTGGAAGTTGCGATGCAGATTGCCCTGGCGGGCGGCGATCGCCAGGCTGTCGCTGCTCAGGGCGTAATGATCCATGCCGATGGCGTCGTAGCCGCAGGCCACCAGCAGCTGATTGGCGTTGTCGAGCATCGCCAGCCGCTGGCGCTGATCGGGGAGATCGGCGGCGGCGATCTTGCGCTGCAGCGGCAGCTGCTCGGGCAGGTAGGCGAAGGAGAACAGCGAAATGCGATCGGGTCGCAGTTCCTGCACCAGCTCCAGGGTGGTCTTGAAGCGATCGGGGGTCTGCAGCGGCAGGCCGCAGATCAGATCGACGTTGACGCTCTGGAAGTCGGCCTCCCGGATCCAGCCCATCACGCGGCGCAGCTGCTCCACCGGCACCACCCGGTTCACAGCCGCCTGCACCTGGGGATCGGCATCCTGGATGCCGAAGCTGATGCGGTTGAAGCCGAGATGCCGCAGGGTCTGGATCTGCTCCCGGTCCACCAGTTCGGGATTCAGCTCGATCGAGGCCTCCAGATCGGCATCGAGATCGAAGTGCTGGGCGATCAGGTCCCACAGTTGGGCCAGCTCACCGTTGTTGAGGTAGTTGGGCGTGCCGCCGCCCCAGTGCAGCTGGGCCAGGCGTCGCCGTTGCGGCAGCTGGGCACTCACCAGCTCCAGTTCCCGCGCCAGGGCCAGCAGGTAGGGCGCCACCACCTTCGAGCCCAGCTGGGTGGTGATGCGGTTGCAGCCGCAGTACCAGCAGGCATGGCGGCAGAAGGGCACATGCACATAGAGCGAAAGCGGCGCGCTGGCCGGGGTGGCCAGCTGCCGGGCCATGTCACCAGCCCCCACGGCGGTGCTGAAGGCGGAGGCCGTGGGATAGCTGGTGTAACGGGGAACGGGACGGTCGTACTTGAGCAGCAGCTCCAGGGGGCTCAGGCAGGGGCTGGTGGCCAGGGCGGCTGGCAGCGCTACGGCCAGGGCGGTGCTCGTGGAGGCGGTGCTGGTGAGCGAGGGCATGGAAGAGGCGGGCAGCAGGGGTGAGGGGCCGCGGCGGTCAGCCGTGGCTGTAAGCCTTGGCTGAAAGCCGTGGCGGTGATGGGTGGCGGTAATCGCTCAAGAGTGGCGGTAAATTCAGTTGCGTTAATTCAGTCGCGGTAAGTCAGTCGCGTCAAGTGCGTTGGCAGGGGGCTCGAGACTGCGCCGTTCAGCCGAGTTCGGCCAGCAGCCGCTGGGTGGCTTGAAAGGCCAGCACCGCCTCCTCCAGCAGTTCTTCTTCTTCCGCCTCCGAGAGCTCCAGCTGCTCGAAGGCCTCATGCAGTTCCAGCTTCAGGTCCGCCGTCGGTCGCTCAAAGGTCCAGAAGGACAGGTTCGGCAGGCCATGGCGCTCCAGGATGGCGTTGGCCTGGCTGCCCAGCTGCTGGCCGCCGGAGAGATCGCCGCCGTAGCGCACATAGACATGGGCCATCAGCCGGTGCGGTGCCTGCTGGGCCAGGGTGCGCAGCTGGGCCACCCACTCGGCTGAAGCGATCGAAGCCGGCGTGGCTGTGATGCCGTCGAGCATGGCGACATCCCGCTGCAGCGCCGCTTTGCGGCTGAGGTCGCCCCAGGGCAGATCCCGGGCTCCCAGGGCGGCGCCCAGTTCGGGTCCGTCCTGCTCCAGCACGGCGTAGCCGGGCTGCAGGGCCCGCAGCAGGGCCGCCAGTTGCTGTGGTTCCGCCTGGCCATCGAGCAGGGCCCGCGAAAAGGTCATGCCTTCGGCCTGGTGGTGGGCGGCGCCGATGCGGGCATGGAGCCGGCGCACCCTGGGGCCGAGGCGCGGCCGCAGGGCCGCATCGCGGGCATTGGCGTGGACGGAGAGGGTCTCGGTGGCGTTGGTCATGGTGTCGAGCAAGGGAGGTGGGTGGGGAGAAGCCGCCGCTGAGTTCCGCTGCCGGGGATCGGCCAGCTGGCCCGGCTGGAGAGACTGGAGCTCACAGACCTGGCCGGAGGGCACCGGCGCGGCCGTCGATCAAGGGCGTGGCGGTGGCCGGACAGCGCCGCTGGGTCCAACGGTATAACAGCAGCGTTGTTATGCTGTGTCGTGGTCGCGATTTGTTGCGCGGCTCGCCGCCGACTGCCTCCCTGGCTGATCGGCCCGATCTCTGTCTGGCTCGGGACCTGGCTGGCTGGCTGGCGTCAGTCGGCTCCGCCGCCGGTCCTGAGCTCCCCTTCCTGTCCCTTCTTCCCCGTTCCCATGACTGTGTCCGCCTGTTCCGCGCTGCATCTGCTCGTTGCTCCCCGCGGCCAGCTCAGCGCCGATGGCCAGCTGGGGGAGTTGATCCGGGAGCGCCGCAGCCGCCTCGGCGGCGATGGCGGCATCTTTTATCTCCGCCCCGAACTGCTGGCGTCCCAGCAGCTGGCGACTCAGTCGCTGGCGACCCAGTCGCTGGCGGCTGAGCCGCTGGCTAGCGCCGACCAGGAGGCTGTGGCGGCCCAGGACAGCGCCGTGATCACCTGGTTGCAGCTGCGTTTCGGGGGCCGTCGTCAGAGCTGGGAGCTGCCCATCGGCGCCCTGCCCGAAGGCAGCCTGGATCTGCCGCCGGCCGTGGCCCTGCCCTGGTGAGGCTCGCCGCCAACCGTTCAGTAGCTGGTGGGCGCGAAGGCGTAGCCCTGGCCTCGGAACAGGCGCAGACAGGCCGCCACGGGCACGGGGTCGTAGTGGCTGCCACACTCCGCCTCCACGGTGGCCAGGGCCGCCGCAATCCCGAGGGAATGGCGGTACGGGCGGTTGGTGGCCATCGCCTCCACCGTGTCGGCGACGGCCAGGATGCGCGCCTCCAGACAGATCTGATCTCCCTTCAGGCCCTGGGGGTAGCCGCTGCCATCAAGGCGTTCATGGTGTTGCCGCACCGCTTCGGCGACGGGCCAGGGGAACTGGATCGTCCGCAGCGCCTCGTAACCGGCTTCGGCATGGGTGCGCACCAGGGCCAGCTCCTCGGCGGACAGGCGGGTGGGTTTGGTCAGGATCTCGGCGGGGATCGTGAACTTGCCGACGTCATGGACCAGGCCGCTGATGCGGACCCCCTCCACCTGCTGGGGTGAGAGGTTCATCTCGGTGGCGATTGCACTGGCCAGGGCGGAGACCCGCAGTTCATGGCCGGCGGTGTAGGGATCGCGGGATTCATTGAGCGACACCAGGGCACCGACGATCTGATGCAGGCTCTGCAGCACCTCGCCCTGATAGCGCAGAGCCAGCAGCTCGGCGGCGCGGCGATCGGAGATGTCGCGGATGTTGCACTGAATCACGGCGGTCACACCGGCGTCGTAGCTGTTGCTGACAAACTCCACCTCGCGGATCTGGCCGTTCGCCGTCTGCAACATCAGGTTGTCGTGGCGCACATAGCCCTGCTGCTGCAGCGCCTTGAAGATCTCCAGGGCACCCTGTTGGTCGCGGAAGACGCCCAGTTCCAGGAGCTGCTTCCCGATCAACTCCGGCGGCGTCATCCCCAGCAGCTCACAGATGAAGGGATTGGCCTCGAGGATGTGGCCGCTGTCGGCCTCGAGGATGAAGATGCCGTCCTGCGCTGTTTCAAACAGGCCCCGATAGCGCTCTTCACTGCTGATCAGCGCCCGCCGGCCCCTGGCTTCGGCGATCGCCCGGCTCACGGTGGGCCCGAGTTTGTCGAGCTGATGCTTGAACACGTAGTCCACCGCTCCCTGCCGCAGGGCACTGAGGGCCGCGGCTTCGGAAATGGTGCCCGACACGAACAGAAAGGGCACTTCAGGCGCCAGCTCCCGGGCGATCTGCAGCGCCCGTGCCCCGGAGAACTCCGGCAGGGTCCAGTCCGCCAGGATGGCGTCCGGCAGCGGCTGGCTGAGGGCGGCGCGGAACGCGGGCTCGGTCTCGAGGCCGCGGATGGTCGGCTCCAGGCCGGCATCGCGCAAGGCATCGCCGATCAGCTCCAGATCTTCGGCCGAGTCTTCGACCACCAACAGGGTCACGGATCGGATGGAGGAGGCCGGCTGGCTCATCGGGTGGTTCCTGGCAGCTTGTTGAGCAACATCCAGTAGAGCCCCAGATCCGCCACCGACTTCATGAACGCTTCCGATTCCACCGGTTTGACCAGATAGCTGTTGGCTCCCAGGTCATAGGCGCGCACCAGGTCGGATTCTTCTTGCGAGGAGGTGAGCACCACCACCGGCAGCAGCCGGGTGCGTTCATCGGCTCGGATCCGTTTCAGCACCTCGAGGCCATCCACCCTGGGCAGGCGCAGATCGAGCAGCACCAGCTTGAGATCCAGTCGGGCGGCTGATTCCGATTCAGCACCGAGCAGCAGCTCCAGCGCCTCGGCCCCATCCTTCACCCACTTGATCTGGTTCATCAGCCCCGTCGACTGCAGGGCATCCATGGTCAGTTCGGCATCGGCGACGTTGTCCTCCACCAGCAGCAATTGCAGGGGAGAGAGGTCACTGCTCATGGTGGTTGTCCTCAAGGATTCGGGAGCGATCGGCGGAGCGGGCTGGCAGGGCAGTGGCTGCCAGAGAAGTGGCTGCCGGGGCAGTGGCTTTCGGGGCAGGGTGGAGCGGCAGGGTGAAGTGGAAAATGGCGCCGCCATCGGGCTGGCCTTCGCCCCAGATGCGGCCCTGGTGGCGATGCAGGATCCGCTGGCTCAGGGCCAGGCCCACGCCAGTGCCTTCAAATTCATCCTGGCGATGCAGCCGCTGGAACACCCCGAACAGCTTGTTGGCGTAGGCCATGTCGAAGCCGGCGCCGTCATCCTGCACCGTATAGACCAGCTGGTCCCCCTCCACCGTCCCGGCCACGCGGATATGGGCCGGCTCGCGCCCGCGCGAGAACTTGATCGCATTGCCGATCAGGTTGGCCCACACCTCCCGCAGCAGGGCGGCATCGCCCTTGGCCCCAGGCAGTTGGCCGCAATCGAATTCGATCCGGCGCTTGCTCTCGGCGCTGAGCAGCTCGGCGGCCACCCCCCGGGCCAGGGCCTCCATGTCCACCGGTTCGAACTGCAGCTCACGGCGGCCCAGACGGGAGAAGCGCAGCAGATCGTCGATCAGCTGGCCCATGCGCTGGGCGTTGTCGCGCACCACCTGCAGCAGCCGCCGCCCCTCGGCATCGAGCTGGTCGCCATAGGCCTTGAGCAGCTTGTGGCTGAAGCCATCCACCGCCCGCAACGGTGCCCGCAGATCGTGGGAGACGGAATAGGCAAAGGCCTCCAGCTCCTGGTTGACCTCGGTGAGCTCCTCGGTGCGATGCTGCACTCTGATTTCCAGCTCAGCGTTGAGGCTGCGCAGCTGTTCCTCCATCATCCGCACCTGGCTGATGTCTCGGGCGGCGGCGTAGACGCCGAGCACCTCGCCCTGGGCATTGCGATAGGTGCTGGCGTTGTAGAGCACCGGCATCAGCGAGCCGGAGACATGGCGCAGGGTGAGGGGATAATCCCGTACCGAGCCCCGCTGGAAGACGCTCAGATAGCCGGCCCGGGCCCGCTCAGGCTCGGTGAAGAAATCGGCGAAGTCCCGTCCCCGCAGCGCTCCCCTCGGCAGCCCGGTGGCCTGGACCGTCGCCTCATTGACGTCCTCGATCGTGCCGGCGGGGCTGATCGTGACCAGGGGATCGATGCTGGTTTCGATCAGGCTGCGGGTGTAGTGCACTCTCTCCAGCAGGGCCTGCTCCTCGCTCTTGAGGGCGGTGATGTTGAGCATGATCGTGATCAGCTCCAGCAGGGCGCCGTTGCTGTCGCGTCGCAACACCAATCCCTCATCCACCCAGACTTTCTGGCCGTCGCGATGCCGGTAGCACTGCACCACCCGGGCGGAGGCTTTGCTGCCATCCAGCAAGGAGGCCAGGCCGGCGGCGTGGCTCTGGGGCTCCTGAGGATCGCAGAGGTTCTCCAGGCTCAACGCCTTCAGATCCGCCTTGCTGTAGCCCAGCATGATCGCCACGGCCTCGTTGGCTTCCAGCTCCGTGCCGTCGTTGTTCATGGCGGGAAGCGTGGTGATCGTCATGCCGACGCTGGCGTTTTCGAACAGGTAGCGGAAGCGCTGCTCACTGCTGAACAGAGAGCCAAGCGTGGCTTTGCGAACCTGGCGTTCCCGCCTGATCAGCACCAGGTTGAGAATCACCAGCATCAGCATCAACACCATGCTGATGGCCTGAAGTTGCTGCAGGCGCTGGCGCTGCAGGTTCAGGTGGGCATTGCGGCTCTGGAGCAGCTGGTGCTCATCGCGCGTCATGGTGCGCAGTTGCCCCAGGATCGCGGCCAACGAAGGGTTGACCTGCCGGCTCAGCACCTGGCGCGCCGAGGCGCTGTTGCCGCTGGCCGCCAGCTTGACGCTGCGCTCCAGCAGCCGCTCGTGGCCATCGAGGGCCAGCCGCAGCTGGTTCCAGCGGGTCTGCTGGTCGAGGTTGTCTGCCGTCAGCCGCTTCAGCTCCGCTAGCGACTGATCCTGCAGGCCGTAGCCGCTCCACGGGATCGGCGCGACCGGTTCGGTGTTGAGGATGCTGGCCAGGGCGCCGAGATCGCTGTGCAGCAGGCCTCGCTCCACATCCGAGAGCGCCACCAGCACCGCCAGGCTGCGGCTGGTACGGACCGCTTCGTTGAGGGTGGCCTGGCTCTGCCCCCAGGCGAACGCCAAGGCCACCAGTGCCAGGGCTCCGGCCGCAGTCAGTGGCACCAGGGGATTGAGGGGGCGGGCTCGCCCCTTGGGGTTGGCGTGCTCGGCTGCTGGCCGTGTGGCTTGCTCCATGGCCTGGCCTCTGCGGCGGTTGGGTGCTCAGGTCCCAGCTGCACCGGAGCTCCCCCCTGTCTAGTCAGGCTTGCTCAGTCGGTCATCCCCAGTAGCCACCGCCGCCTGCCCACGGCTTGGCGCCCACCGCCCAGGGGCCTGGCGCCCACCGCCCACGCGCTTGGCGCCAAGCCGTCCGCGTTCAGGCCGCCATCGCCCGGCGCAGCAGGCGGGCGGCCTCGCTGGAGCCGAAGCCGATCGTTTCCAGCGATTGCTGGAAGCCCTCGCCGAAGCTCGCCACCAGCTCATAGGGATCCATGCCGATCACGCGCATGTCGTCCACCAGGGCCCGCAGGATCGCCAGGGTGGTGGGCAGGGCCTGCAGGCAGATGGTCGACACCGCCGCCTGCACCGCCGCGAAGCGCTGCTTCAGCCACACCTCGCCGTAGTCGAGGTGTTCGCTCTCATCTGCGAGCACGGCGGCGGTGATCGGCCGGGCGAAGGCATCGGCCACCGGCAGGTAGTTGCGATAGGCCGCCACCGCGAAGCACTCGACGATCAGGCACTGGATCACGACGCAACCGGTGATGTCGCCGCGCTCGTCGCACTGGCGAAACAGCTGGTGCAGTGGCGCGAACAGCTGTTTGGCCAGACGGATGTCGGGTCGGACGCCGAGATTTCTGGCGCATTCGCTCAACTCGCGGGCATGGTTACCCTCCATCTGCCCCAGCCGCAGCAGTTCAGCCCCGTCAGCGGGGATGGCGCGGGCCAGCAGGCGGAAGTGGTGGTGGGCCAAGGTTTCCCCCACCACCACCACACCGTTGATGCGGCCATAGGCCTGCCGGTAGGCCTCGGAGTCGGTGTGCGGCCGGCCGGGCTTGCGGATCCGGGGCTCCGGGTTGCGCTGTGGCTCAGTGCTGATCTGGCCAGGCTGGTTGAGCTGGCAATCAGGGGTGAGTGTCATGGGGGGAGGGCTCGCAAGGCGAAAGGGGATGGTTCATGGCGGCGCGGGCGGCCTGCCAGCGCTCCGACTGCGGCATGGTCAGGCAGTCGTCGAACCAGGGCCCGCCGAGGGTGTAATGCAGGATGCGGGCCCGTTCCGGCACGGGTTGCACCCCCACCAGCACATTCCATTCCGGCGGCAGATCGCCGATGGCCTCGTCCTCGAGCCAGCGGAACTGGTGCAGATCCAGCCCACTGGCCGTGTTCACGTACTTCGGGCTGAGGGCGCGGCAGCGGCTGCAGTTGAACAGCACCACCGAGGACCAGTTCTTGCGGCCGTAGGGGCTCTGGGGCATGCCCTGGAATTTGAGCCCCGGCTCGCACTGCTGCTGGTGCTTCACCACCTGGACGGCCTTGCGCTCATCGCGCAGGGCCCAGAGCTCGGCGATGTCCCCCTGGCAGAGCATGTCGGCATCGATGAACAGGGCCCAGCCCTCGTAGCCGGCCAGCCAGGGCACCAGGAAACGGCTGAACGAAAAGGCCGTGCTCTGCAGCGGATGGTGCTGGCGCTGGTAGACGTTGCCGAGCTGGGAGAGCCTGACCTGGGCGATCTGCACCGGCGTGCTCGCATGGGCCTGGATCGAATCGGCCAGCACGTTGACGGCCACGTCCTCGCGGGGGTCGTAGCCGATGAACACCCGGGGGGTGTCGCGGCCGGTGAGCGGGCGCCTGGCCGTGCTGGCCGGGCTGGGGAGCGTGGAGGTGTTCGTCATGCGATCACCTCCGCTGAGGCCACCATCGGCTGGCAGAACTGGCGCAGCAGCAGCTGGGCGAATTGCCAGCGCAATGTCAACCGCTGCAGCCAGCGGTTGTTGTCCGCCGGCGAGGCGGCCAGCGCCTTGAGTTGCCGGAAGGTCTCCACCAGCTGGTCGCGCAGCTCGAAGTAGCGGCTGTTGTCCAGGTCGAACACCATCGGGAAGGCGCGCTGGGCGGTGCGGTTGGTCTGGCGCATCACCTCGGCATCAAACTGGGCCGGATCGAGTCCGAGCAGGGCGTAGAAGTCGCCGCGTTCACACACCGTCAGGCTGTGGGTGAGGAACACGGACCAGAGAAAGAAACGGCTCAGCAGGCGACCGCGCAGGCCGCGGCGCAGGCCTGGCCAGCAGCGGATCAGCATGTTGAAGATGTCGCCATGGCGATTCTCGTCCTGGCACCAGGGCTCGAAGAAATCGAACAGGGGCGCGACGCTGTTGTCGGGATTGGCCTTGAGATGGCGATCGATCAGGATGTAGCGCCAGTAGCCGATCTTTTCGGAGAGGTACACCGAATACAGCACCCAGCTGAGCGGAAACCAGGTGATCGGCCGTTTGCCGCTCAGGGAGGGCAGATCGATCGTGATGCCTTCCGCCACGAGCGCCCGGTTGAGAAAGCCGGCATGGCGGGCTTCGTCGCGGGCCATCAGCTGGAACAGGCGGCCAAGATCGGCGCGGCCAGCCTGAATCAGCTGCCGGGAGAGTTCCTTGAACAGCAGGAAGCCGGAAAACTCCGACACACAGGAGCGCACCAGATAGCTCTCATAGGCCTCCTTGTCGGCGGGTGAGAGGGCACGCAGGCGATCGAGGGGCGTGCGCCGATCGAAGTGATCGCGGTTGTAGTCCGCCTCCATCTCGGCGAGCATGGCGTCAAAGATCGGCCGTTGCGCTTCGATGTCGGTGGTGGCGGCCTTGGCGATCTGGGTGGTGTAGAAGCGCGGCGTCAGCAGGTCTTCGCGCAGATGGGGGGCGGCGCCGACATCGGCGGTTGCTGCTGGACTGGGGCCGGAGAGGGTGGTCATGGTTGCGAATCGGTGATCGAACGGGCAAGGGCGTAGGCGTGGGCATCGGGGCCGCCTGTGTGCTCCAGCAGCCAGGTCTGGAGACTCCGCAGCCAGATCAGCTGTTGCTGGCGATCAGTTCCGGCCTGGCTGAGGCCCTCCTCGCTGTCGCGGGCAACCAGCCGATGGATGGCTCGATGCCCTGGGCAGAGGCAGGCGCAGGCACTCAGCCAGCGCTCCTCCAGCCGCAGATGCAGTCGCAGCTGCCGCAGCAGTTGCTTGCTGCCGCCGTCGAACTCGGACGGTGCGTCCGCGGCATCGGCCCCGGAGAGCACCGCCAGGATCAGATCGGCGATCCGATCCCGCAGGATCTGGTGCTGCCGCTCCAGCAACAGCTCCCGCTCCGGCCAGCAAGCCGGCCAGCGGTCCGCTCCCGCCACGGTGGCGGCGGGACGCCTCAGCAGCACTGGAGCCTCGCTGACAATCAGCGCCATTGGATCCCTCCCTGAAACAACAGCCTCACAACCTTGATGTCATAACGGCATCGTGATACTACAGCAAGTGAGAGGCTCGATAGGGCAAGGGGCCGATAGGCGAGAGCTCTGATAGGTGAGAGCGTTGATGGCTGGCCGCTGATCTGCGCTAGTTTTGGCAGGCTTCGGCCCTTGGTTGGCGGCCCTTCTTCGGCGGCCCTTGGTATGCGGCAAGGTGCCACCGGTGCTCTGCCGTTGTCTCGAGCTCCAGCCAGGCAAGGTGCATCGGGCCCGCTGGTTGGGCTCCATTCCCTCCTCCAACGCCACCTTTTCTTCGCTGTGTCCATGGACGCCCTGGCCGACTATTTCAAGGTCTTCTCCGAGCCCAATCGGCTGGCGGTGCTCGAAGCCCTGCGCGATGGCCCTCTCAATGTCACGGCCGTCGTCGACAAGACAGGCCTCAGCCAGGCCCTGGTCTCGAAGCACCTGAAGCTGTTGATGATCGCCGGTGTGGTGCATCGGCGTCCCGCGGGCTCGCTGGTGTTCTACGAAGTGATCGATCGCTCGGTGTTCAGGTTGATCGCCCAGGCGGAAAAATTGCTGCTGGCCTCCCGTCGTCTCCAATTCGAGGCCCTGGCGGCGAGCCTCTGATGGCCGCCGCTGGACCCCTGCCGCTCACGGTTGCGGAGCTGCGTCAGGCCCTGGCGGCTGGGCGGCGCCATTTCCCCGGCCTGCAACTGCTCGACGTCGACGGTGGTGATCTCGATCTTTCCGGCTGTGATCTGCAGGGCGGCTCCTTCCAGGAAGCCCGCTTTGGTCATGCCTGCTTCCATGGCGCCAATCTGACCGGCTGCGGCTTCCAGCAGGCGTTGATCTGGGGGGGCGATCTTTCGGCTGTGCAGGCGCCCCGATCCAGCTGGCAGGAGGCGGATCTTTCCGGATCCCGACTGCAGCACGCCGACCTGAGCGCTGCCCTGTTGCATCGCTGTTGTCTGCGGGGGGTGGTGGCGGCGGGCAGCATCTGGTGTGAAGCGACGCTGGTGGATGTGGACTTCCGCAGTGGTCAGGACCAGCTCACCGATCTGGGCGGTGCTGACTTCCGCGGCGCCGATCTCAGCTTTGCCCAGTTGCAGGGGGTGCAGCTGCGCGGTGCCGATCTGCGGGGCAGCCGCCTCTATGGCACCAACTTCAGCGGTGCCGACCTGCGGCAGGCCGATCTGCGCGGCTGTGATCTCAGTGCCTGCCAGCTCGATGGTGCCGACCTGCAGCAGGCCCGGCTTGAAGCTGTCATCGGAGCCCATCCGGCGCTTGAGCCCAGCTGAGACCCAGGACCGAATCCATTCTGACCGCTCTGGCCTCCAGCTCTGCTGTCCAGCTCTGCTGTCCAGCTCGGCCTGATCTGCCGCTTGTTGATGAGCTGGCTCGCGCCGATGTCCATTGGGGCCAGCTTCGCCACAATGGACTCTCTGGGCTGGGGATGGGCTCGGCCTGCCGAACCGGGATCTGGCGCCACTGGATCTGCGACCCCTTCAAATGCCATCAGGCCATGCAGCTGAACACTCGAGGAGCGATCTGATGGCGATGCAGCCGCGCAAGCCGGTGGAGGACTTCTTCACCTTCATCGTCGGGGCCGTGTTGCTGAGCACCGGCGTGTTTCTGTTCTTCAACCAGGTGCTGGTGGGTTCCCATGGCTTCGCCATGGGGGGGGCTGCTGGATTCCACCGCGGCTGGGGCGGCGGCGGCATGCTGGGCTATGGCTGGGGCGGCCCGCTTGCCCCCGGCGGCAGTTTCGGCTTGCTGCTGATCCCCCTGACCGTGGGGGTGTGCATGCTGTTCGCCCTGCGCAACCAGCGCTGGGGCTGGTTTCTGGTGCTGGCCTCCCTGGCGGCGCTGGCTGCCGGGGTGCTGCAGACCCTGTTCGTGCAGTTCCAGCCCACCACCCTCTGGAACCTGATGATGATGCTGGCTCTTGTCGGCAGTGGCGGTGGTCTGATGTTTCGCGCCCTGAAGGGCTACGACGATGGCCAGGAGTGATGCCGCCCCGGCCCCGGGGGCCACAGCCCCGGGGGGCACAGCCCCGCGGCGCCCTTGGCCTGGCGGTCGTGCCGGCTGGCTGCTGGCGGCCCTGCTGCTGGGGCTGGGCTTCTACGGCGGCTGGTGGTCGCGGAGCCTGCCCTGGTTCGCCGCCGGTAAGCCCGCCGCCAGCTCCGCCCCCTCCGAGCGCCAGCAGCTGCTGGCCACGGGCTGGCGGGAGGTGGATGCGGGGGTGTTCGTGCGTCCCTGCGCCGGCCATTGCCGCCAGCCCAGGGTCTACGGCGGCGGTGCCGTCGAGGTGCTGGAGGTGGAATGCCTCGATCGGCCCTGCGGTCAGATCCGTGCCACGTTCCGTGTGCTCGGTGCCGATGGCGCCCCGCTCGACAGCCTCGTGGTCACGGCCGCTGGCCGCCAGGGCGAACGGCTGCAACTGGTGGCCGAAACCCCGAATCCCCAGGCCCGGCGCCTGGTGCTGCAGGAGTTCAGCGCCCGGGCGAGGCTCGATTGATGGCGGCTGTGACGGAGTTGTCGCCGATCCCCCTGGGGCAGTTGCCTGCCCTGCCTGATCTGCGGCTGGCGGTGCTGGGCCATGTGGAGCTGGTGAGTTTCGTGGGGGTGAGCCATCTGCCTCGCGCCGGTGAGATTCTGCGGGCCGACGATTTTCACGAGTGCGCCGCCGGTGGTGGCGCCGTGGTCGCCGTTCAGCTCGCCCGCCTGCTGGGCCGCCCGGTGCCGTTCTTCACCGCCCTGGGGCGCGATGCCAGCGGCGAACGGGCGGCGGCGGAGCTCACGGCCCTGGGTCTGGAGCTGCATGTGGCCTGGCGGGAGGCCCCCAGCCGCCGGGCGATCACCTTCGTCGATGGCGATGGCGAGCGCACGATCACCGTGATCGGCGAGCGGCTCCATCCAGGGGCTGCCGACCCCCTGCCCTGGCAGCTGTTGGCGGACTGCGACGGCGTGTTTGTGACGGCGGCCGATGCCGAGGCGCTGCGCCTGGCCCGCCGGGCGCGGCTGCTGGCGGCGACCCCCCGGGTGCGGCTGCCGCTGCTGCAGCAGTCGGGGGTGCAGCTGGACGCCCTGATCGGCAGTGGTCTCGATCCTGCCGAGCGCTACCGGCCCGGTGATCTCAGCCTGGAGCCGGCCCTGGTGATCGCCACCGAGGGAGCCGCCGGCGGGCGCGTCAGTCCGGGCGAACGCTTCGCGGCGCCAGAGCGTCAGCGGCCCGTCCAGGACACCTATGGGGCCGGGGATTCCTTCGCCGCAGGCGTCACCGCCGGACTGGCCGCCGGCTGGAGCGTGGCCGAGGCGATCAGCCTGGGTTGCCATTGCGGCGCTGCCTGTCTGGATGGGCGCGGTCCCTACGGCGCCCAGCTGCGCCATCCCTGGCCGCGCCAAGCGGCCAGGGATGATTGAGCCTTCGCGATGCCTGTCGCGATGCTCAAAGCCCCAGTCTGTCGGGGTCCTTCCAGACAGCTTGCGATCGAGGCTTCGGCGGCTTTTGGGGACCTTGTCAACCCCGGCGCGCTCTGCCCCCCAGGCGCTGCGGGTGGCAGCCTCAGCGGCGCCTGGCTGCTGGCTCCGGTTCGGCTGGCCGCGGCGGGCTGGCTGCTTCGTCGCTGAGCCTGGCCCCTGACTCGCCCTGTGCCGATGCCGAACCTCTCGTTTCGCGGCTGCTGCCCATCGCCGATGCTGTAAGTTCGCCTTTGTGCGGCGGGCGTCGCCAAGAGGTTAAGGCAGTGGCTTGTGGCGCCACTATTCGGGGGTTCGAGTCCCCTCGCTCGCCCTTTCAGCCCGGTGTCTCTGGCACCGGGCCTGTTTTTTAGGCCATCGGCTCCAGCAGGGCCTTCAGCAAGTCATGACCGCCGGCCCGCACGGGATCGTGGCAGGGCAGGCCGGTGTGGGCCGCGGTGGCGGCGATCGCCTCGGCCGCCGCCTCGCCCCCCAGATGGCCGGTGTTCAAAGCGATGGCCCGCACCTTCGGCGGCCCCTGGGGGGCGCCAGTGGCGCTGGACTCGTGGGGACGGGCCAGGGCCGCCATCGCTTCGACGGTGGCGATCAGTTCCGTCAGCGGCGGCAGGGGGATGTGGGGATGGTTGCGGATCGTCTCCTGGCCGGCGCGATGCACCAGCAGCAGGGCCGTCGGCTGGCTGCCCCGCAGCAGCGGCAGGGTGGCGCTGGAACCTGGATGGCAGAAGGAGCCCTGGCCCTCCACCAGCACCAGGGTGTGGGAGCCCGCTCCTTCGGCGGCTTCCAGCACGGCCTGCTCCACGGCGCCGGCGGCGTAATCGACCCGCACCGCATCGAGGGCCACCCCCCGACCACTGATCAGGATGCCGGCCTGGCCGGTACCCACGAAGCGGGCATCGAGGCCCCGCTCCAGGGCCGCCGCCTGCAGCTCCAGGCAGGCGCTCATTTTCCCCACCGACATGTCCGAGCCCACCGCCAGCCAGCGCTGCCCCGGCAGGTCGGCCGCCCTGGCGGCAGCCACCGACAGATCGGCGGGCTCCTGGCGCAGATCCCAGATCCAGCGGCCCGGCTGCACCAGGGCCGCCAGCTGGGGGTCATCCCCCAGCCGGGTGTGCAGCCCGCTGGCCAGGCAGAGGCCTGCCGCCAGGGCGATCTCCAGATCGGCCCGCACCGCTTCGTCCAGGCGCCCCCCGGCCGGGGCCAGGCCCACCACCGCCACCGGTGCTCCCGGATCGATGCCGCCTGCGCTGCTGGATCCAGCCGAGCTCAGCAGCGGCAGGGCCTCGGCCATCGAGGCCAGCACCGGTACGGCTCGATCGATGCCGGTGATCTCCCGCAGGCAGGCCCCCGCATGGTCTGGATCGATCACGGCCAGGATCGGCCCCGATCGATAGCGCAGCAAGGTCAGGCCGGTCTTGCCAACGAGATTGTCGAGGCCGTGATGCAGCAGCAGCACCACAGGCGCTGCGGCGCTCAGCACGGGCCCAGCTGCAGCCCTGTCGCCGCCTCCCCAGCCGTTTTGGCTGTCACTCCCAGGCCCGGGGTCAGACCGGCCAGCAGTCGATCGGCCTCAAGCCGCGGTCCCTCGAAGGGGTCATCGAGCAGATTCAGATGGCTGTCGAGGTCGGGCCACTGAATCAGGGGCAGCAGCTGGGCGGCGGCGCCGTTGAGCAGGGCGCTGTCGGAGTAGCAGCCCACCATCACCCCCAGCCCCAGGCGCCGGGCCGCCTCGGCCATCAGCAGGGCTTCGCTCAGGCCGCCACTCTTGAGCAGCTTGATGTTGACCCCATCGACGTAGGGGGCGAGTCGCACCACATCGGCCAGGTTCCAGCAGCTCTCATCGGCCACCAGCGGGATCGGACAATCGAGCTCCAGGGCGGCGAAGGCGGCGCAGTCTGCATCGGGATCCTCCAGGGGCGGCAGCGGTTGCTCCACCAGCACCACGCCCCGCTCGGCCAGCCAGCCCAGCATCGAGCGGGCCGCCGTGGTGTCCCAGCCGCCATTGGCATCCACCTGCAGTTCCAGGGCTTCGCCTCGCTCCTGCCGCCGCCGCTCCAGGGCCGCCGCCACCGCTTCCACCAGGCTGCGGTCATGCTCCAGACCCGCCGGGCTGCCGAGCTTGAGCTTGATGCGGCTGGCCGGCAGCTGGGCCCACCAGCGCTCCAGTCGCTGCAACACCGCCTCCACAGAACCCAGTCCCAGGGTGACGCTGGTGGGTACCGCCAGCTCGCTGTCGAGTCCCCAGAGCTGATGCACGGGCAGACCCAGCCGCTTGCCCCACCAGTCGTGCAGGGCCAGATCGAGGCCGCAGCGTGCTGGCGGCGAGAGGTCGGCCAGCAGCGGTTCCAGGGCCTGGAGCGGCTGGGGCGCCAGACCGATCAGGCGGGGAAACAGGGCCTCCAGTTCGCGGGCGATGGCATCGCTGTCGTAGTGGCGATGACCGGTCTCAAAACCGCCGGTTTCGCCCAGGCCGGTGATGCCCTCATGCTCGATGCTCACCAGCAGATGTTCAACCGCCGCCGTGGTGCCGCGACTGATCGCCAGGGGGATGGTCTTGGTGAGGGGGAAGCGGCGCAGGCTGCAATGCATGGTGAAAGTGGAGCTGGCCGGCTTTTGCCTCACGCTGGCACAGGCCAGGCGTCGCCGAGACCTCAGCGAAGGGCAAGGGCGATCGCCCGAAGTCCACCCCGCCGCTCCGCAACGCCTCAAGTGATTCGGTGTCAGCGGATACGGCCGTCGCCGCAATCGCTCGGCAGGCGGCCCCGCGGCCGCTGACCTGGCTGCGCCGCTCCTGGCCAAAGGGCTCGGGGTCCGGCCCGGTCTCAGCCCTGGGCAAGCGGCGCCGGCTGGAACAGTTTCCGCTCTGGCGGTCCATGGCTGAAAATGTCGGCATGACCGCCACCGAGACCAGCTTCCAATCCGCAGTGATCCCAGCGGCCGGCGCTGCCCCTGGCCGCGGCAGCTACTGGATCACCACCTTTGGCTGCCAGATGAACAAGGCCGATTCCGAGCGCATGGCCGGAATCCTCGAGACCATGGGCTACACCGCCGGCAGCGATGAGCACAGCGCCGATCTGGTGCTGTACAACACCTGCACGATCCGCGACAACGCCGAGCAGAAGGTCTACAGCTATCTGGGTCGCCAGGCCCAGCGCAAACGCGACAACCCCCATCTCACCCTGGTGGTGGCCGGCTGTGTCGCCCAGCAGGAGGGGGAGGCGCTTCTGCGGCGCGTGCCCGAGCTCGATCTGGTGATGGGGCCCCAGCACGCCAATCGGCTCGAGGCCCTGCTGACTCAGGTGGAGAGCGGTCAGCAGGTGGTGGCCACCGGCGAACATCACATCCTCGAAGACATCACCACCGCCCGCCGCGACTCGAAGGTCTGCGCCTGGGTGAACGTGATCTACGGCTGCAACGAGCGCTGCACCTACTGCGTCGTGCCAGCGGTGCGGGGCCGGGAGCAATCGCGGCTGCCGCAGGCCATTCGCCTGGAGATGGAGGGCCTGGCGGCCCAGGGCATCCGGGAGATCACTCTGCTGGGGCAGAACATCGATGCCTACGGCCGCGATCTGCCCGGCATCACCCCGGAGGGCCGCCGCGCCCACACCCTCACCGACTTGCTGCAGCACGTCCACGACGTCAAGGGGCTGGAGCGGATCCGCTTCGCCACCAGCCATCCCCGCTACTTCACCGAGCGGTTGATCGACGCCTGCGCCGACCTGCCCAAGGTGTGTGAACATTTCCACGTCCCGTTCCAGAGCGGCGACGACGACGTGCTGCGGGCGATGGCCCGCGGCTACACGGTGGATCGCTACCGGCGCATCATCGAACGCATCCGCCGGCGGATGCCGGAGGCCTCGATCAGCGCCGATGTGATCGTCGCCTTCCCGGGCGAAAGCGACGCCCAGTACCGCCGCACCCTCGCTCTGATCGAGGAGATCGGCTTTGACCTGGTCAACACCGCCGCCTACTCACCGCGGCCGAACACGCCGGCTGCCACCTGGCCGGACCAGCTGGACGAGGCCGTCAAGGTGGCGCGCCTGCAGGAGCTCAACGCCCTGGTGGAACGGATCGCCCGCCAACGCAGCGCCCGCTATCTCGGTCGCAGTCAAGAGGTGTTGGTCGAGGCGGTGAACCCCAGGGATGGCAGCAGTTGATGGGC
>Ga0194063_10001151_pt1 | contig 17709 bp, 15 predicted proteins | sample SepL3720m_MetaG_FD_155459 | JGI IMG/M metagenome (GOLD analysis project Ga0194063, IMG submission 155459) | Anoxic zone freshwater microbial communities from boreal shield lake in IISD Experimental Lakes Area, Ontario, Canada - Sep2016-L373-20m | ecosystem: Environmental > Aquatic > Freshwater... | reverse complement strand
ATGAAAAATCCAGTTTCTCGGGCCGTTGCCGGAAAATGTGAGGGATGTAGAGATTCTTCCCGAACATTGTCAAGAACGACGCTATCAGGGCATATTTGTGGCTGACAGAGAAACAGCCGATGAAATCGAACTACTGCAGCGAGATATTGAGGCCAATCAAGCAGCATTGAAACAGCTTATGGAAAAAAGGCTAAAAGTCGATAAGTGGGGAATCCGCACGCATCAAAAGGAGGCAAACAATCTGTGATCGAGATTGAAGCGGTCCAGATAATGAGAAGAACTTTCAATGCGCGACACAAGAAATGAGGAAAACCGAAACCAGCCAAGACATGAAGTCCCGGCTGGTTTTCTGAATAAACACTACCTATTATTTATGTATTACAGGACTACATATTTCTCAATAATTCATCGAACTATTTCCCTTGACAGTAAACACTATACGGATATATACTAACAGTATAAGGATAGTATATTGAGGGGATAAAATGAGCTCATCAAAGGGATCGAAAACAAGCCAAGAATACTCTGACATCATAACTGAGGAAGAATGTCAGAAATTTCTTGCTAAATACAACCTATCAAAAGTACAGATGGATGATGTTAAAAATAGTGTGATTGGCATCGTCAACACTATTATTACCGGGTACTTAGAAAGGTTTGACTGATGGAGGGAGAATACCAAAAAGCACTCATATATTGTCGTGTATCTTCTGAAAAGCAAGTCAAAGAAGGCAATGGCCTCGATAGCCAAGAGCATAGATGTAGAAAATATGCTGAATCTTTGGGTTTGCAGGTTGAAAGTGTTTTTCGTGACGAAGGAATATCTGGCGGACTATTTGATCGTCCAGCTATTCAATCTTTACTCAAGTACATGGATGCCAATTGGCAGAATAAATACTGTGTTATTTTTGATGACTTAAAAAGATTCGCCAGGGATGTCGAAGTTCACTTGAGATTAAAGTCTGAACTTCGAGCCAGAGAAGCACAACTGCGATGCCTGAATTACAACTTCGACGATAGCGCCGAAGGTGAATTTGTCGAAACAATCTTTGCCGCTCAAAATCAATTGGAGCGAAAACAAAACCGTCGCCAGGTTTGCCAAAAAATGAAAGCCAGGATGGAGCAAGGATACTGGTGTTTTTGCCCGCCAGCTACATATCAATATGAAAAAAATAAGGATCACGGCAAGATGATAGTTCCGATCAATCCTGCTGCAAGAATTCTTGCTGATGCCTTAAAGGCATTTGCTGAAAATAGAATTCTCGAACAAGTTGATTTTCAAAATTATTTAATTGCCAAAGGTTTTCACAAAGCGATCAAAAGAGAAGCCAGAACTTTGACCTTTGAATATATTAAAGGTCTTTTGAAACAGCCTTTGTACGCAGGCATTATTGATTGCCCAAAATGGGATATAGTCGGCAAATCCGGCAAACACAAAGCGATAATCTCCATAGAAACATATCGAAAGATACAAAAGAAGCTTGAAAGACCAGAACGGAAACCCCGTGAAACTGATCGTCTTGAGTTTCCGCTTCGCAGGGTAATAACTTGTGCGATCTGTGGTAAAAACATGACTGGAAGTGCTTCAAAGGGTAAAAGTAAGTACTATGGACACTACACTTGTAATAACAAAGCATGCAAGGCGAAGACAAAAAATATTTTGCACGATAAACTAGAAAAAGATTATGTAGAATTGCTAGATAAAGTCAAAGTCGAAAAGGAAATTCTTGAAATCGGCCGATTAGTTGCCACAAGAATATGGGAACAAAAGCAAAAAGACACCACATTGAGCCAAGCCGCAAAAGAAGAAGAAAAAAAAGAGATAGAGCTAGCTATTGATGAATACCTAGACCTTATTCCTAAAGCCAAATCAGTATCCGTTAAAAACCGTTATGAAGAGAAAATCGAACAGTTAGACAAACGGTTAGCTGGAATAAATAGTACCCCAGAAAACAAAAAAGCTCCCGATATAACCGAAGCTTTAAACCTAACCACCCAATTTCTTGGAACACCAGCTGAAACTTGGAAAAAAGCAAGCCTAGAGCTAAAATATACTATTCACAGGATGATCTTTACAGAGAATCCTACCTACTCTTTAGAAACCGGTTTTGGAACACCGAAATTGTCGCTCCCATTCTATATAAAACAGTACATTAATAACCATACTGAGGATATGGTGGACCCTAAGAGACTTGAACTCTTGGCCTCCTCCATGCCATGGAGGCGCTCTAGCCAACTGAGCTAAGGGCCCACGAAATATGTTCTACAACAAATACAGGTCTATCTTACCGTAGAGTGGCACATTTTTCAAGACTAGAAGTCAACTATTCTTTTGTTACCGATATTGCATTGTCAGGGCAGAACTGAGTGCAATTGCCACAAGCAACACATTTTTCTAGATCAATTTCGGGAATGAAAGTTGAAAACGCATTTAGCGTGGTCGAGGACGAAAGTGCGCGAACAGGACATTTGGAGATACAAATATTGCAGCCCTTGCATTTGGCAGGCATAATGATAGCTTTCTTACCATAACCTTTTTTGATAATGTTTCTCGTTTCGGGTTGAAAATCAGCAGGAGAAAACTTGCTTTTTTCGAGTTCAAACTGCCAGCCGGAGTGATAAGCATCTTCGTTCTGCTTCAGTAGAGAATTGTCCTTCAATTTGCTTCCCAGCAATAGGACGATCGCTTTCCATGTCTCAATCCGATCGATCTCGATCATACGAGCAACGACAGCCGTGACGACGACATTAAACACTCGTGGATTGCCGATGTGATGAGCTATAGCTGTTGCCGGTATGGCAGAGATATCTGATCGATATTTGGCAAAAAGTGACGGCTCCATGATCGAGCTGTCAAAGATAATTTGGGTAGATTTATCGATGTATTGCTCGACGACGTTTAGGCCTCTCGGCTGAAGAATGACGAGAATATCGGCCGTCTCGAAGCGTGGATAATGAATTTCTTCATCACTCACGATAACAAAAGCGATAGACGGTGTTCCTCTTTGCTCGACACCAAAAGAGGGGATATAGCTCGAGTGTTGATAGTGTGAGTCTGCGGCGTGAGCGATCGTTTTGGCAATCGTTTGGATGCCCTGACCACCCTCACCAACAAATAATATTTTCTTTGTCAATTTACCTCCTTGGTAGTTTCAGAAATGATACCCGTCTTGTAGTATTTGCTCATCGACTCGAGTCGAGAAAAACTATCCTTAGCATTTGTGCGCCAGTTCGTCGGGCAGATAGACAGCACTTCTAAGAATGAGAAAGAGTTGTTTTTGGTTTGATTTTCGATCGCTTTTTTGATCAACTTGTTAAGTTCGACCAAGTTCGCAACTGATCCTCGGGCGATAAAGGCTTTTTCGTTACCCAGAGAGCTAATCAATTCTGGGCTCTTCAAACCAGCACCAAGATTCATATCCTTACCCCGTGGACTTGTTTGGGTGATAACTCCAGTTTCAGTCTCAGGTGACATCTGACCACCAGTCATTGCGTAATTCTCATTATTCACTACGATCATCGTAATCGGCTCATTGCGCAGAGCGGTATGAATGATTGACTGCAAACCGATGGCATAGGCAGCACCGTCGCCGACATAGGCCAGTGCCACTGATTTTGGTTCAGCCATCTTGTAGCCAACCATCACTGGCGCAGTCCTGCCGTGATGAGTCTGAATAGTATTGATATCAAAAAAGTTCCAAGCAAGTAGAGAACAACCAATATCGATGCCAAATGCAGTTTGTCGGGCAATCTTCATATCGTCGATCACGCGGCCAAGAGTTTTCAAGACCAGAGCATGACCACATCCCGGACAAAAGAGATGAGGGATGGCAGCTTCCTTACGACAGCGTGGTTCGAGTTTATCCATTGTGTTTCCTTATCTTGGTGATGATTTCCTCAGAGGTAAATCCCTGCGCAGGTTTACTGATCTCGATAATTTCGATCTTCAAACCCGACAAAGCGTATTTGACGATGTGCGAAAGTTGATTTTTGGCCGACTCGATCACAAATATTTTTTTCTTGCCGACAACTGCGTCTCTTAGAGCAACTTGATCGAAAGGATTGAGCGTGATTGGTCGGAACAAGCCGATATGATCAGTTTTGCCGTACTTCACAATCGTTTCCTTCGCAGCCGCTGCCACTAGACCGTGAGCGACGATCAGATACTTTGATTCATCGACAAAGAATTTTTCTGATTCGGCAATTTTTGGAGCAAATTTTCGCCATGCAGCTTCATGATCAGAGAGATACTCACCAAACGATTCTTCGGTACTAAAACAGTTGCGCAGATTGACTGGATGTTCGGTATCAAATATTTTAGTAGCACTAACGGTTTTGTTTTTGCGAGGAATTGCCAGATCGGTGGACATTTTTGCCAAATAGCCGTCTCCAAGTAAGATAGTGGGGAAACGATATTTCCAAGCTGTTTGGAAAGATTTATAAGTCAGGTCGTACAATTCACGCACACTTGATGCAGAATAAACAACTCGATAGCCATCGCCATTTCCGCCAAAAGCAGCTAGATTGACCTCCTGCTGAGAAAAATTTACCGTTCCAGTTGAAGGTCCGCCTCGTTGCATGACGATCGCTACATAAGGCAGCCTCATATTTTCTGCCATCGAGAGAGAATCCTGAAGCAGGATATGACCAGGACCAGCTGACGCAGTAAAAGCGATTTTTCCGGCCAAAACAGCACCGTTAACACAAAAACCAGCCGCAATCTCATCCTCAGTTTGAATATAGCCAACTTTTTTGGATTCGTTCGCATATTTGATCCAGCCCTCCAAAATCTCAGTAGCCGGGGTGATTGGGTATCCGAACATCAGTTTGGCTCCAGCATCGATTGCTGCCAAAACCACGGCTTCATTGCCAGTAATATGATTTCTCATCTTAGCCCTCTGTTATGATGCGAGCGTCAACAATATGGTACTGACCCTTACTGGCAATCAGCGGATTAAAGTCGACTTCCTTGATATTGCAATTTTCTTCAACAAATCTAGCTGTATTAACTATAATTTCGGCCAATTTGTCCAAGTCATATGGTTTCTTGCCACGAGCTCCGGCCAAGATTTGTCCAATCTTCGTTTCGGCAATCATTTCAAGTGCAACCGCCTTGGTAATCGGTGCAAACCGAGTAATTGTGTCTTTATAAATCTCGGCGTAGATACCACCCGTACCGAAGATCACGACGGTACCCATCTGGCCATAGCGCTTAGCTCCGATAAAGATTTCGTGCTCAGTTTTGATCATCTTACCGATAATCGCGAGTTTCCCGATCTTGTCATAAGCCGCTTGGAGCTCGGCTGGTGTTTTGATATCCAAAATCACCGCATTGCTCTCAGTCTTATGAATAATCTCTTCGTTACCAGTCTTTAGTACCACTGGATACCCAAGCTTATCTGCTATCTCAAGCACATGTTTCTCGGAGCTCACATGGAAATACCGTGCTACCGGTAATTTATATCTCTCAGCAGCAATATGGAGATCATTTTTGTCAAAATTGGTTGTACACGCATTTGCCGGTAATAATTCTACCTTGGAGTGAGAGAAGAAGTTCAGAGCAGCAAATGCGGCAATGGCGTCTTCAGGGAAAGCGAAACAAGGGTGGCCAGATTTTGACAATTCTCGAGCAAATCCATGAGTGACTTCACCACCAATAAAAGCGCAAACCAGCGGTTTTTTGCCCTGATAGGCTTTGATTTCTCGAACTATTTTCTCAGTCGGTGTATTTGACTGAATGGTGAGCAAAGCAACAATGGCGTCGACTTTATCATCTGCTTGCAAAACTTCGATAGCGTGATTGTATTCAACTTCGTCACCGTCACCCAAGATATCGATAGGATTGTGCTTGCTGGCTTGTGGTCGGAGCAATTTAGTCAATCGATCGGTTGAGTCTTTCTCGATCTTGGCCAACTTGAGCTTGTAGTAGGCAAGAGAATCACAGGCAATGATCGCCGGACCACCAGCATTTGTCACAATTGCTATGCTTTTGCCATCAATGTGACGATAAGCCGAGAGCAAAGCGCAAAGATTGAATAATCTAGAAATACTATTGGCCACGATGACACCAGACTGAACCAAATAAGTTTTGATCGCATCATAGGAGGAAACCATTGAACCAGTATGAGATGCCGCCGCCATGCTGCCATAAGAACTTTTACCACCAAAAAGAATGACAGTCGGTTTTTCCTTGCTATGTTTGATCAGGATCTTTGACAGCCTTTGACTGATATCCAGATTTTCAAGATACATCACTATTACTTTGGTCGTATCGTTGGCATACAGATATTCGAGCAGTTCGCATTCGTCTATATCAGCCTTATTGCCAATGGAAAATATTTTGTCAAAACCAACGCCAGAAGACACGGACCAGTCGATCAACGCAGAAATAATCGCCCCAGATTGAGAGATAACCGAGATATTTCCGTTGAGCGGCATACCAATCGAAAATGAACAGTTCATACCATTTTGACTATTGATTAGTCCCAAGCAATTTGGTCCAAGCAAGGAGATATCGTTATCAGCACAAAGCTTCAGCAATGCTTCCTCTTTGGCCTTACCGGCGCTACCGAGTTCAGAAAATCCAGCTGAGACGATCACAATAGATTTGATACCCAAAGCAACAACCTGATTTACGACTTGCAATACGAAATCAGCCGGTATCGCGATACAGACAAGGTCAATATCTTTGTCGATCTCAGAGAGAGTTTTGTAAGCTTTCTGCCCCTGAATAGTACCAGCAGTGGGATTTACGGGATACAGATCTCCCTTGAAGCCTCCAGTTAAGAGATTATGAAAGATGATGCCACCAACTTTTTCAATATTATCGGACGCACCGACAACGGCGATACTACGTGGCGCGATGATTTTTTCCAATTTATCCATATTACCTCATTTTATTTAGTATACTTTTGCCGCTTGTACTGGCTGATCGTGGCAAACCCAAATATTTAATTATCGATGGGACTATATTATCACAAGATGTAGTTTTATCGCGAGAGATAAGCTCATTGATCAGATTGCTCGCTCCAGATCTCGGATATTTTTTGTTCACAATGACGAAAGGCATCCGTTGTACAGGAGAAGGGATGATTTTATGATTTTGCAAATCAACATTGATGTTCTCCAGAAAGCCAGAGGTCGAGAACAAGATCAAAGTATCGTCCTCGGACATAGCGGAGGTAATGCCACCGAGGAATTGATCAAAAGCTCGCAACCAATCGATTATTTCAGGGAAAGCCCCAAAGACAAGTTTCCTCGTCGAAGAGAGGGCAACAACAAAAATGTTATTTTCAAGATCTTCTATAATGTCCTTCGAGATCAAACTAAAAATCTTACTATCTTGTCCGTCGACCAGTTTAGCCAGAGATTTATGCTTGAAATGCAGCGTACTTTGATCATTGTCCAAATAAATCTTGATGCGTAATTCATTATTTGCAAAGGTATCGATCAAATCCGTGCCCTTATTCTGAAAAAAAGATAAAGGCGCAGGCGTGACAGAAGTAATGATATCAACGATAGTGAATAGCTTGGTATATTTTGGAAAAGAGGTCGTTCTAGTCAAAGCTGACAGTTTGGTGCCAAAATTGCTGGCGGTAGGATCAAAATTGAAAACAAGGATCTGATCAAAATCCGAGATTGGCGCAGATCGGCCATAATCATTTACAAACTGAGCAACCCCAGTGTTATGTTTTTCGCTAGAATACAACTGGGCCACTGATAGGTACCCGTCATTTTTGTTTTGAGTGAGGGCGGACAAGTAACGAGAAAAGCCTGTTTCGTCAAGAATTTTGTCAGAAGCAACCAGCGAGCTTAGAAACGCGCCCGATGTATTGATGATCCGCTCGAAATCAGAGAGAGCAAGGTTTAATATATCCTTATCAAAGCCGACATCATATACAAAGTTCACATTAATATTTGTACACTTTGCGTTCTTGGTCTGGTCAAAAAACTTTTGAAGTAATTTTTGCTGATAGAGATAATCGCTCTGATGCAAGAAAAGAAATAACTGTGTCGAGGAATGATTTTTTTTGGTATGAGCTACAAACTCGACAAAACCAGCATTTTCAGCAAAATTATCAGCAGAAAGATCAGCAAGTATCTGTTGACGATAAAGCTCGCTGTTCTCGGAAAACAAAATATTATCGAGATTATTGAGAGATCCAGAGTTATTTTCGACTAAAATATGGGGGTAATTCTTCCATAAATCCCAAAAGTTGGTCATATCAGCTGATTTGACGGCGTTTTTACGAAAAGATGGAGAAATGCCGAGTCCATCGATCGAACAAATAATAGTTTTTTGCTTGCTGTTTGTCATATTAAAATAAAGGATTGTCCATCAATGATTGGTCATGTTTTATGTTCATTAGTTTCAACACAGTTGGGGCGATATTGGCCAGATTACCATTTGGCAAGAGCTGCAGATCACGAATCGACAGATCATTTGAGGCAATAATGAAGGGAACTTGGTTTGTGGTATGCTCGGTATCTGGCGAGCCTGTTTTGGGATTGACCATCTGCTCGACATTGCCATGATCGGCAAAGATAAAGGCCACGCCATCATTTGCCAAGATTGGCTCCATCAGTTTACCGAGACATTGATCGACTGTTTCTACTGCGAGCGTGGCTGCTTTGAGATTGCCGGTGTGGCCAACCATATCTGCATTGGCAAAATTGATCACGAAGGTATCAAAGGCATTTTTTTTGGTTGCCTCAAGGATATTATCGGTCAATTTGAACGCGCTCATCTCTGGTCTCAAATCATAAGTCTCAACATCTTTAGGCGAAGGGACCATCATTCGAGCTTCACCTGGATATGATGCTTCGACGCCGCCATTGAAAAAGTAGGTGACATGAGGGTATTTCTCCGTCTCAGCGGTATGAAATTGAGTCAACTTGTTCTCGCTCCAGATTTTGGCAATGGTATTGTTCACGATATCGGGAGTGAAGGCCTGTTTGGCCACCTTTGATCGTCCATAGGTGACAAATGTTGCAAAGTACAGATTTGATAATCTCTGTCGATCAACTAACTCAGGCACCTGATCAGCCAAGAAAGCAGCGGTAATTTCGCGGGCTCGATCTTCCCGAAAATTGAAAAAGATGATGGCATCATTGTCCGTCACCAGTGGCGAAGATTGGCTTTTGTTGACGATCAAGCTCGGCTCGATAAATTCATCCGTCACACCACGAGAATATGATCCAGCAAAAACAGCGCCGCTGTTTAGAAATTGAGTACCCTTGCCTTTGGTCAGCAGATCGTAGGCTTTCTGTATCCTGATCCAGCGATCGTCGCGATCCATGGCGAAAAATCGGCCGATAACTGTATCGATCTCACCAACGCCAATTTCCTTAATCTTGTTTTCAACCATATTGACCATCTCGATGCCAGAAAGACTATCAGAGTCTCTACCGTCCGAAAAAAGATGGATGTGCACATTTGTAAAATTTTGTTGCTTGCACAGACTCAAAAGAGCAAATAAATGGTTGATATGACTGTGTGTGCCTGTCAACGAGAGAAGTCCCATCAGATGAAGTTTGGCGTTGTGCTCCTGTGCATGTTTGATCGCGCCAAGCAAGACAGGATTGTTGAAAAACGATCCGTCTTCAATCTCTTTGTCGATGATTGGTTGATCCTGATGTACGATACGGCCAGCCCCGATATTCAGGTGTCCAGCCTCAGAATTACCCGGTGAGCCGACTGGCAAGCCAACAAATTCACCCGACGCGTTCAGCGATGTGTGGGGATACGACCGGTATAGCGAAGTAAAGTTCTTGGTCTGAGCTTGGGAAATAGCATTTCCGCCCCAGATCGGACCGATGCCCCAACCATCAAGAACAATCATATAATATGATTTTTTCTTTTTATTCAAAAATGAAAACACACCCCTCCAATATTTCTATAATTTACCTTTTAGATACTTCACATTGGCAATATCTGATGGATCTTGCTGATTTAATATCGCCACATAATATGATACCCAGTCAAAGAACAAGCAACCGAGCAACATTTCCTCGACTCTGGTTTTGGTACCGACAAACTTGATCATATCAGAGGAAATCGCATTGTTTTTCAGTATTTCTGCTGAAACCAGATGTCTTGTGGCAATTTCGGTACTGGCAAAATTTGATGACAGTTGCAAAATATGAACCGCATTTTTCGGAAATACGATGCCCGCAATGGCATTGTGATTTAGTTCGGGTAGCTGTTCGCAAAAAGCGAAATTCTTGGCTGTCTCGTTCAGATCAGTCTTGAATCTCACACCGACTGAATACATCTTTTCATCCGCCCAGACAACAGGTATCTTGCCAGCTAATTTCATAGCCAATATCTTGGCATCATTTGTTGCCTTGTCGACGCTGAGATCGCACTTGGCAGCGCAAGATTTCAAAGCTATTAGAATATTAGCCATATCCAGTTTGTCGACCAATTTCATTTTTTCGAAAATGCAGTAGACGGCCATAAACATATAGGGAAGGGCAAACCTTGGCTGTGATTTGTAGTCAATATCGAGGCAAATATTTTCATTCTCCTTGGCCAAAGACTGTAATTTTCCACCACTCGTAACGACAACCATCTTGGCATTGGCGGCCTTGGCCTGCTCAAACGCCGAAATGGGCTCGGCAGTATCGCCAGAGTAAGAAGTGAGCACAACCAAGGTCTTGGCATCTACATACTTCGGAATATTATAGTCATGAATAGATTCAACTGGCATGGAAACAGTTTCTCCGAGCAAAGACGCAACCATATCGTTGGCCATGCCCGAGCCACCCATACCGATCAAAACAACATTTTCAATCGTATTGGGTAGTATTATTCCGGTTATGGAAAAAGTCTCGTATGCTTTTTCACAGCTATCAGCAAAGTTCTGAATATGGCTGACAACTTTTTCGCTATCAACATCGTGCGCCCCCATATTGTCGAGATCGATATCCATACCCTCCTTATTTTACATCTATATAAATTATAGTATGATTGAACCATATTATCAATGCAGATTTTTCGATAATTCTGTCATTCCCGTTTCTTACTTTGTCATTCCTGCGAAGGCAGGAATCCACAAATAGTAATTACCAAAATTATGACCATCACCCTAACTCCCGAAAATATGGACGCAGTTGCCGAGCAAGCTGTGGCAACGCTGCACGCAGGACATCTCGTCATCGCCCCCTTTGACACTGTTTATGGTATTCTTTGTGACCCGAGAGATGAGGCAGCGATCGAGCATCTTGTTGAAGTGAAAAATCGGCCAGAAACCAAAACGCTTGGTGTGGTTGTCAATAACATCGATCAGGTGGCGGCGATAACCCATATTAGTACGGAAAATCAGTCACAAATCAGGCAGATGACTCCAGGGCGTTTTACCTTTATCCTAACCGCCAAATCAACCGAAAACCTATCAAAACAATGCCTGCGAGAGGGGACTATCGCGGTACGGATCCCATCGGCCGAATTGATTACCGTCATCGCTCAGAAATTTGGTGGGCCAGTAGCTCAAACATCAGCCAATCTTTCTGGTCATGAGAATTGTTATGATGTAGCGGCTGTGGTGTCACAACTCGAACAAAACCTGTCAGATGAGGATTTGATTATTGACGGCGGTGAGCTCGAGAAGTTGCCACCTTCGGAAATCTGGAATATGACTGGCGAAATAGCCTTTAAAATTGAAAGATAGAACATTTTTTGCTATAATCATAGCGGTCGAGATATTGATGGTTGACAATGATGCCGCGGTGGCGGAACGGTAGACGCGCACGACTCAAAATCGTGTTCCCTCGCGGAGTGTGGGTTCGATTCCCACTCGCGGTACCATTGTTACTCATCAATAGTGAACTCAAATGAAAAATGTGGAGATATCAGAGTCTGATCTAGTCAGAATATTTTCTCAGAAAAAGAAGGATCGGCTTGGCCGGATCCTTTCTTGGATGAATAGTTTTTTGGTTTTTGGGGTTATTTTTGTCATTTCGTATTTCGTCATAAATTTCAATGCTTTTGTTGGCAATGTTAGCTTCTGGTTCAAGACTGATATTGTCACTGAGACACCAACCGTTGTGACTGGTCCGACTCTGCCGACACCAGACGTTTCTGTCTTAGGTGTAAATTTCGATCAGATCGAGCAGATTGACAACAATTCACTCAGTATCCAAACCACTGGTATTAAGGCGCCGGTCTCTTGGCGAACACCAAATGACACAGACACGATCAACGCAAATCTAAAAAAGGGTGTTGTGCATCTCGAAGGCACAGCTCTACCGGGCGAGAAGGGCAATGTTTTCCTAGCTGGTCACAGCTCTGACTATATTTGGTCAGCCGGCAGTTTTAACGGCATCTTTTCTCTCAATAACAAACTAATTATTGGCGATATCATCCATATTAAATATCAGGACAAAGATTATCTCTACACCGTTTCCGAGAAGAAAACCGTCAAACCAACCGATATAGCGGTGATGAAATCTGACGCGACCTCGAAAGTGACTCTTTCTACCTGCTGGCCGCTCGGAACCTCGCTCAGACGGCTGATTATCGTCGCAGACCAGGTTTACCCTGATCCCAAAAACAACACCGAATCATCATATAATCTCGATATCAACAAGATCCCGAACTCACGCTAGATTATTTGCAGCTCGCGAATGGTGCATCTATGGTTTTAGATTACTGTTCAAATTATGTCATTCCGCACAGACGGGAATCCACAAATAGTAGTATTAATACAAAGTGACACCACGCCTCACACTCACACCGTGACGGGATCCCGGATCGAATCCAGAATGACAAGATGAACTGATAACAAAAAGAAAGGAAGAGCTGATTCTTTAGTTGATCACGGCCATTTTGTAAGAACCAGCATCAATAAAATAGATCTCGCTACCACGATTTCCTAAAGTAAACATCGAACTAGAGTCAGAGTTCAGCGTAACCAAAAGTTTGTCATTGGAACCATCCAGATCGATCACCCTGATCTCATCTCCCTGTTGAAACATTACATGTTGCAGATCAGAGTACCATCTGACATTGGAAATGTTGCTAGAAAAACGACTGACGATCTTGTCATCAACCCAAATTTCATTATTATTATAAGTCAACTTCTTTTTGGCAGCCTGAACGAAGACATCATTTGGTGTCACAATCTGGTCAATCTTTCGCTGATCAGACAAAGTCGTAACCACGGGACTGCTATCGAACAAAACAATATTATTAAAGGAATAAACGCCAGCAGCCTCAACATGCAGGGTTTTCTGCCACGGCTGATGACCGTCGAGTTTGATCTCGACATTGTAGACTCCAGCTTTGTAGTTGAGAGCAAAAGGAAACTTCTTGTTTTCATCGACACCATTGACAAAAGTCTTGGCACCGCTGGCGTCGCTATCCAAATAAATCACACCAGTCTTGGCAAAAGATAAATTTTCAGGCTCAAATCTATATCCAGCGGCATAACTGATCAGAAAAGCAGCTACTGCGACGATAACAAACCCAAACAAGAGCTGGCCAGTCAAAATCTTGTGAAAAATCTTAGTACGGCGATCATTTACAGTCATCTTTATCCTTTAGGATTGAATTTGCGACATAATTAATTTAAGATAATATTATAACAAATGGAGACAAATGGCAAAATTCAGAATTATTGGTAGAAAAAAACTTTCAGGTAATATCGCTGTTTCGGGCGCAAAGAACGCCGCACTCAAATTGATTCCTGCGGCGATCATGGCAGACTCGCCATCAGAAATTTCCAATGTTCCCGATATCATCGACATCAGAAAAATGATCGAGATCATCAGAAGTATCGGTGCAGAAATTTCCTTCGAAAATAATATCGTCAAGATCGATCCACGAAGTATCAATTCTTCCAATCCAGACAAGCATTTGGTGAAAAAATTGCGTGGCAGTGTCGTCCTAATTGGTCCGTTACTAGCCAAATTTGGCAAAGCAACCTTCAGTCAGCCTGGTGGCTGCCTGATTGGAGCAAGAGCGATCGACGACCATCTTGATGTTCTAAAGCAATTTGGGATCAAATACTCCGTCAAAGGCGAAGATTATACATTTAAGGGCAAGCCCAAGGCTGCTCATATTGTTTTGCCAAAAATGAGCGTCACCGCCACCGAAAACGCAATGATGGCAGCAGTACTTTCACCTGGTAAAACTATCATCGATCTAGCTGCTGCCGAGCCTGAAATCCCAGATCTAGCAAAATACTTGAACAAGATGGGCGCAAAAATTACCGGTGCTGGCACTCATCGCATCGAAGTCGAAGGGGTTTCGAAACTCAAAGGTTGTAAACACGAAACTATTACTGACAGAGTTGTGGCCGGAACATTTATCTTGATTGGCGTAGCCAATAATGCCGAGATCACTGTCGGTCCTGTGATTGTTGACCATCTCAGCATTGTTTTCAAAAAACTTGAAGAAATTGGTGCAAAATACACCATCATTGAGCGAGGCAATCAGCAGTATGTCAAAACACTGAAACATGGCGAGCTGAAGGCAACTTCAATCGATACACGACCATATCCTGGCTTTCCGACCGACTTACAATCTCCCTTTGGCGCCCTGATGACACAGGCTAACGGCGTAACGGAGATTTTTGAAACTATGTTCGAGGGCAGATTTGCCTATTTGGAACAGCTTCGAATACTTCGAGCAAATGTCGAGGTAGAAAATCCACATACATTTAAAGTTAGCGGTGCGACCAAGCTAAAGGGAGCTGTTATCTCTAGTAAGGATATCCGAGGCGGAGCTGCGGTTATTTTGGCTGCGACCGTGGCTGACGGCGAGACAATTATTGAAGATGCCGAGATGATCGATCGGGGCTACGAAAAAATAGATGAAAAACTCCGTGGTATCGGCGTTGACATCGAGAGGATTGATTAAATATGGTTAGAAAAATTGCTCTTGACCTAGGCACGAATAATATCCGTATTTTTGTACCCAAAAAGGGGATAGTGGTCTCGGACCCTAGCGTTGTTGCACTCGAATCCTCGACGCAACAGATCATGGCCATCGGTGAAGAAGCCAAAAAGATGATCGGGCGCACACCCGATAGCATCATCGCCGCCACTCCACTGCTAGACGGGGCAATCGCCAATTTTCGCATCACCGAAGCCATCATCAGATACTATGTCAATAAAGTTTTGGGCAATTTCCGCCTATTCAAACCAGATATTATGGTGACAATACCAGCTGGCCTTACCTCGACCGAACGCCGAGCGGTGATCGATGCCTGCAACGCTGCCGGTGCCAAGCAAACCTTTTTGATCAAACAACCTATCGCCGCCGCGCTCGGGGCCGGTGTACCGATTGCTGCACCCTCTGGCAATATGATTATCGATATCGGGGGAGGTACGAGTGAAGTAGCTGTTATCTCTCTCGGCGATGTCGTCGCTTCAACCTCGGTCCGCATCGGTGGTAATAAATTTAATATTGCTATCGCCAACTACATTCGCAAAAAACATAATCTAATTATCGGCGACCAGACAGCCGAAAACATCAAGATCAAGATCGGCTCCGCTCAATCTCTGACCAAAGAGGAAAAGATGGAAGTTTCAGGCTCAAACACTATCTCTGGACTGCCCGAAAGCGTTATGGTTACCTCAGAGGAGATCACACATTCGATCAAACAGCCCCTTTTGGATATTATCAACGCGGTCAAAGATGTCTTACAGAAAACCCCACCAGAGCTAGCCTCAGATGTCATGGACAAGGGCATTGTCTTGACTGGCGGCGGTGCACAGCTGCGTCACATCGACTCATTGCTGACAAAAGTCACTGGCGTGCCATGCGAGATCGCCAATAACCCAACCGAATGTGTAGTTAAGGGCGCTGGTATCGCAATCGAAAACTTAGAATCATTCAAAAGATCAGTTCTTTGGTCAAAGGATTAGATGAAGATCGGAATCGACGCCTCTCTGGCGGCATCAAAATCAAAAACTGGCGTAGAAAATTATGTTTACGAGATCACGAAGAGGCTCGGCCAATTTTCGCGCTCAGAGATTATTCTCTATACAAATCTGAAGCTTGGCGAAAAGATAGAGAACACGACGGAGAAAAACATCCCATTTTTCAAATTTTGGCGTTCATTGCGCTTACCATTAGCACTTCTGTCTGATAAACCAGATGTATTTTTTGAGCCAGCCAATTTCTTACCCTGGTTTGCCCCCAAAAATTCCGTCGTCACCGTCCACGACCTTGCCGTTAAAAGATACCCATCAGCTTATAGCTTCTTCGCACGCATGAGGTTGAATTATTTCTATGGCCACACCAGCAAGCACGCCAAAAAGATTATCGTAGTTTCAGAGACGACCAAAAATGACATGATCATGTACTATCCCGAAAGCAAGGAAAAAATCGAGGTCATTTACCCGTCATACAATCAAATTTTTAACAACGACAAGAAAACCACCTCGCCGATGAAAGATAAATACATTTTGTTCGTTGGCCGGCTCGAAGCTCGCAAAAACATCAAGAACACCGTCTTAGCCTTTGAAAAATTCAAAGCCGAACACAAATTATCGCACAAACTTATCCTCGTTGGTAATCCTGGCTACGGCTATACCGACGCGAAAAGTCTGATCGAAAACAATCCAGATATTATCTTGGCTGGACACAAAAACGCCACCGAATTGGTCTCGTATTACAAAAACGCTGATTGTCTGCTTTACCCGTCTCTGTACGAGGGCTTTGGCATGCCGATACTAGAGTCGATGGCCTGTGCCACCCCAGTGATCGTCTCGAACGATAAATGGGCCAGAGAAGTCGGTGGTGAGGCTGGCTATTATGTCGAATCTTCTTCTGTTTCTGAGATTGCGTCTGCCATCGGAGTCCTCACCACCGATCACTATATTCATGACCAATATGCCCAAAAGGGGCTCAAAAATGTCCAGAGATTTTCGTGGGACAAATCAGTTAAAGAAATTGTCAAACTCTTGGAGGCATTTTGAAAATCGCACTTGTCCATGATTTTTTAAACAAACCAGGTGGTGCCGAAAAGGTTCTGCTCGCCTTGGCAAAGATGTATCCCGAGGCTCCAATATATACCCTCGTTTACGATCCAGCCTATACCTCCAAAGATTTCCCTCACCGCAAAATCATTGCCTCTAGCTTGCAAAATTACCCTGAGTTTATTCGCAAACGATTGAAATTTTTACTACCAAAGATGAGCTCGGCGATCGAAGAATTTGACTTTACCGCTTACGACGCCGTCATTTCCTCCTCAAATTCTTTTGCCCATGGCATCATCACCACGCCAAAAACCTTTCATCTGTGCTATTGCCACTCACCAATGCGATATGCCTGGGATTGGAGCAATGAGTATTTGGCTGAAAATAATGTTAACTATGGTCTAATTGGCTTTGTCGTCCGCTCTATGATCGCCAAAATTCGTCAATGGGACCGAATAGTGGCCGATCGAGTCGATGCGTATGTGGCAAACTCTATCAATGTGGCCGGTCGCATTAAAAAATACTATCGGCTTGACTCTACTGTCGTCTATCCGCCCGTCGAAACCGAACAAATCGCGCCGCAAAAGAAAAACTTGGGCTATTATATGATCTCTTCTCGACTCGAGCCATACAAAAAAGTTGATCTGGCGGTCAAAGTCTTCAACAAAAATGGGCTGCCACTCTGGATAGTCGGTGACGGCAGTCAGTTGGAATTTTTACGATCGGTTGCCAAAGATAATATTAAATTCTTGGGCTGGCAAAAACCGAGCTCAGTATTTG